>JACCDY010627825.1_pt1 | contig 77878 bp, 65 predicted proteins | sample 7446391 | NCBI WGS metagenome assembly JACCDY01 (sample SAMN15323451, study PRJNA562643) | freshwater metagenome | isolation source: river surface water | place: USA:Blue River Watershed | collected 2017-08-18
ATTTGGTGAATTTCCTCAAATAAATTCAGATCTTGAAGTGTGCCAATGCTACCTTCCACTCCTATTGTTATGAGATGCACAGAATCTAAACGTTGAACCAATTGCGCCGAAGTTTTCACCCATTTAACATAATCATTTCGCGCCACAGGCCTCATAGGACGAGGTTCGTTGGCCAATTCCCAAGCAAAAATTGCAGGGTGCTGATTCATGTAAAGATCATCTACCGAACTTTTTCGAGAGACCAATACCTTAATGCTATTGGTGTAGTTATCTAAACATTCCTTGTTGGAATAAAACTTTGAAATCCAAGCACAATACTCATTCCAATTCCAACCTGCTTCTTTGGGGAGAACACCCGAAACCCCTGCCCATTCAAGGTACTGACCAAATCCACCCGACCATTCCCAGTTGTTGCTCAAAACTAAAATGGCTTGCATGTCACGCACCCACAGTTCATGCAACAGCCGGTCTAAACCTCTCATTAAGGTCTCATTGAAAACTCTAGGCTTGGATTGTGTACCTGGAATAACTCTGTAGGGGTAAGAACTGTCTTGATCTCCTTCGAAAGCAACAAAAACGCGAAGATTTTGTATTCCTTGTTTCTTGAGGAAGTCTAGCTCTGAACTCAATCTCCGCTTTGAAACCGCATTATCTTGCGCTGCCAACAAACTTCCGTACCAATAGTTACAGCCTTTGGCAAAATAGGGTTTTCCTAATTGAAAAAACTTGCCTTCATTGACTGCGGTTTTCACCAAGGGACGAGGATTTGGTCCTGCCAAAACATCCCCCGAAACAAATAAAAAGAGTAAGAATCTACTCCACATTGAACCTCATAACGGATGACTGTCCGTTTTGCGAAACTGCAATGAAATACATGCCCGGTGATAAATCAAACTGGATATTTCCTTGATTGGAAGTACCCGACAACATTTGTTGACCCACCACATTCAAAATTTGGAAGTCAAAAGCCCCTTCAATACCAGAAAAATTCAATTCATGGTTAGTGGGATTGGGATAAACACTGATATTCAAAAGGTTTTTATTAAAGGATTCTCGCGAATTTTTCTTCACTGTGAGACAGGCACTGGTGTCTTTACAGCCGTCGTTATTTGAAAGTTCTACTGCAAATCGGCCATCACGAGTGATCTTCATAAAGGCATTGTTTTCTCCTGGAATTGGAGCTCTGTTGGCATCGCAATCTAGCCATTTGTAATTGTCTGCTAATCCGAGAGCAACTAAAGTATCTGGACGTTGTTCTACAGAATAATCAAACTGAGTAACTATAGCATTTATAGTGATGATGCTGTCACAACCTTCCAAATTCATGATAGTGTCATGGTAAGTTCCCGACTTAGTAATAAAATACTTCCTCGAAGGCACTCGCCAACGTTTACATACATCAACATTTAATGTTTTATAAGAGTTCGGGGTAATGGTTAAATCAACCCGAATGATACTATCACACAACTTCGAATTGATGATGGTATCAAAATAAATTCCAGATTGCGTCCAGATTTTCCCAGATGCGCTGGTGTATGAGCCACATTCAAAATCTTTGAAATTACTGAAAGTTTCTTTTGATTTAAAGATAAACGCAATAATACTATCACAACCAACTGAGTTCACTAAGGTATCGTAATAGGTACCAGGACTTTTAATCATTTTTTGATTGGTTGGAATATATGCCCATCTACAAAAATCGATGGTACGACTTGAAAAAGACTTGAGACGTATTTTCACATTAAACATAATCAGCGAATCGCATCCAATATAGTTTTTCAGTGTATCTGTATGCCAACCAGAAGTTGAGACCGAGCGTTTACTGTGCGGAAGAATGAAAAAATCACAAACACTTGTATCGAATAAAGTAGAATCTGGACCCAATCGAAGTTTGATTGTAATGTTTGAATCGCAACCAGCTGCGTTTTTAATCACATCCAAATAAGTACCAGATTGAGTAAATGTTTTTAAACCGCTAGGGCCAGTATAGGGGCCACATGTTCTCACATTAATAGTTCTGCTAGTAGACCTTTTTATGGTTAAAATAATCTTAATAGCCGAGTCACAACCTCTTTTTGTTGTTATGGTGTCATAAAAAGTTCCTGAACTTGTATACACTCGTTTTCCAGAAGGAGCTGGATAACGGTCACATCTTACCACAGTATCTACAACCGAGTACACATCAAAAGCCAATGATTTTCCAGTGAGCCAATTGGATGAGATACTCAAAAGAGTAAAATTCTTTAATACACCGTCATTCTTGTAACCAGATAAATCAAATAATTTTTTCAGTGTACTGTTATTTTTCGCAGCTATTCCCCAATTGAAGTTGAAATAAGCCCTTAATGTACCATCGTAACCGCACCTTCTTCTTTGGTAATTATTAAATAATTCACTACTACTTAACTGACGCTTCCAAACCCTTACTTCGTCAATTTTTCCATAGAAACTTGCTAAACCGCCTTCTCTTTTTCCTATTAACAACGGTGTCGTTAGAGCATCCCCAATCTTTACCGTAGTATAAACAGAATCCTTTAATACTCCATTTGCATAAATTCTCATGTACTGATCATTTCCAAAAGTAGCCGCCAGATGTGTCCATTGGTTGGTTTTAACTACATTGTATGAAAACAACTTTTTCTCAACAGTATCTTCGAAGATTCCGAAATAGATATTCCCACTACTGCCTGCATTTATAAAAAAACCAGCGTTCATGGCATTGTTATACCATGAAACAATACCTCCCTCGTCTACTACATAAGGAAAATCATACGGATAAATCCACGTTTCAACGGTTACAGCCGAATGTTTGAAGTTCAAAGAGGTGTCTACTGTAAATTCTACATAATCATCAGCACCATCAAAGTCTAAGCAATTTTCTTGCCTACCCTGTGCCTGGGTATTATTGGCATACATTAAGAATGAAAGGCCAAAAAGTAGTTTTAGGAATTGATACATATTAATGCTTTATCAATTTTACATTTTGAATATTTCCAGTTACATCTGTCATTTGGAAGATATAAACTCCGGTTGTCCAATCTCTTATATTCAGTTCTACTGTTTTCTCTGAAATAGGATTGCTCCACATCAATTTTCCTGTTGAATTGAATACCTTTAAAAATCCAGTGGTAGAAATCAATCTGATTTTTTCATTTGCCGGATTGGGATATATCTCAAATAAAGAAATTTGCAATCCCGAAGTTTGATTTAAAACGATGGGGTATTTGCGGTATGCTGTTTCAGATTCGCATCCAAATTCATTGCTTATTTTCAGTGAAACTTCGACGATGCCCTCGGTATCTGCGACGAACCAAAACAATGAATCAGTGGTTTTTACGTTGTTCCACCAATAATTCGTCCATGCTGCAGAAGCTCTCAATCGCATGGTATCTCCGGTTCTGCCCATTCCCTCGTAAAGGTCAAAATTAGGCAATCCTGGTGTTGGGTTAAAGGTAATTACATCGGTCAATTCGTCTTTACATCCCGCCGTATCTAAACCGCTGAAATTGACGGTGAACTTTCCAGCGTTTTGGCCATTAATTTTTATGTTTGAAACCCCAATTAATGTATCTGAAGAGCCCTGTTGATCTTGAATTGTCCAAAGGAAAGTACCTGAATTCAATCCAAATGGATAAGAAATACTGATGCTATCGTATTGACAAGCAACTTTTTCACTTAAAATCAAATTGGATACTGAAGTATTTTTAAAACTTACAAATACTGAATCTTGATATTTACAACCTAAATTGTTTTCCAAAGTCAGCCATAACAAATTTGCAAAAACAGTATCTGATTTTAATTCAACCGCAGAACTAACCGAAATAGAATCCATCCCCAAGTGCCAAATTCTTGATTCACCCGATTGTAAATCAAAAGTGTCTTTAAAGGCATAAATCTCTTTCAAACATAAAATGGATGGGAGTTTTCTGATGATTTCGGCTTTCAATTTACGCGAAACTTCAACCGAATCGAAGTTCCTTGCTCCCCATTGCCACCAAGTGCCTGAAGCACTGCTCATTTTTTTCAATAATCTTGCGGAGAAATGATAATTACCAGGGTTCTTTGAAATGACCATTTGGGTATCACTGCTCGAAGTCATCCATTTATTCACCAAATTATTACCCGACCACTCTTCCACCGAAACAGAATCGGCCAAATCTTTAACATCACCCCATTGAATACGCACTTCCTCATTACAAGTAGAATTCAACTTTAGTGAATGTACATTGTCAACCACAAACATGCGCAATGTAGGATCACCCATCAAGGCAGTATGCACGCCCGACATCCATGATGCCGCGTTGTATATATTCCAAGTATTGTATGTTCTTAAAACAGCATCTGATAAAGGGAAACCATGCGCACAAGAATGGAACATCCAATAAGGTCTTCCACTCCAAACATTAGACAACCCCCAACCTTTAGAAGCTAATGGTGCACGAAGAAAATTATCGCTGTTGTCCCAATCACCAAAATAACTGCCAAACATCATGGTGAATGGATTTAATAAACTGTCATTGACAAAATTAGAAGTACTTCCAATTCCACCCGCGCTATTGTAGGTTCCTGGTCCACAAGCATAAGAAAGCAAATAATCGTTGCTTTTCATTTCGGTAAGGTAATCTTGCGTACTGGGTTCTTGACTGCTAAAAGTAGAGATGTTTCTATATCCTCCGGAAGCAAAAGCTTCGGTATTAAAATACCCAAAGTTATCATCAATTAACCCGCGATTTTGAACTTTCCTCGAACCCGTTCTAAACAACATTGCTTTATTCAAATACCTTTTAATCAACGTAGTATCATCTCCAAACGATGGCATATCAGTGAGATCCACTCTCCCAACCGGCAATTGACAATAATCTATAGAAGTTTTTGCGGCTGAATTTAGTCGACTTAAATCAAATTTGCCGTCGTTCGGAACATTGTGATTTCGAGAATAGGTAGCAGCCGTATTATTTACTGAATTATCGGACCAAGTGACATAAAAACATCCGTAGTACATGTCTGCAGGCCAAGCACCTAAATGATCAAGATGCCCGTCAGGCCTCATATTTCCTGAATAAGGAACCGGAACTCTACCCAAAAGAAAGATGCTAGTTGCGATAGTAGTATCTTTTTGCCACTGATTGTATATCCAACTTTTTACAGTAGATGGTTTTTCACTTGTTGAAACATAATGCGTGTCAACCGTGTACCCTTCGTTTTGAATTTGACGGATGTATTTTTTGATTTCGAGGGATGCTGAAGTCTGATATTTATCTTCGATCAACATGAGAACCCGTCCAAGGAATTCTGATGCTGGAACTTCAAAGCCCGCAACAATGTATCCATTTCCATCAAAGCCGGTGTAATTGGATGATGTTCTTGCCACTCTGTATTCCTTTCTGCTGCCAATCTTGTAGGTAGTATCAGTGAATGAAGTGTCAGAACCCGACAGATCAGCAAGTCTGTCCCAGCCTGTATTGGTGTTGTTTTTAGTAAAAACTTGATATCTGGTTGAGCCAGATTGTTGCAACCATTTCAGCTCTATATGCTTGGAAGAATTCAAGTTGGCTTTTATTTCAACACCCACTTCACGCGCAGATTGAGCGTAAAGCTGTAAAGTAAATAACAATGCCCCTAAAATTGAAGTAAACTTATAATGCATAATCTGTTGCAATTTACAACAAATTTTTGAGCCTCTTACTCTCCTTTAAACTACACAATTTCACGGTTTATTGATGTATGCCTAACCTTTATTTAACCATAAAGCCGTAATTTAGTAAATCATATGCAGCAAATTTTTGCGAAACGAATTTTAGGGTGGAATAGAGCGAAACGAATTTTCGATTCATGGACCAATCTGGAAATCAGTGAATTTTTGATAGAATATAAAAATCGATCAAAAGTCAAACACATCATTAATCCCCATCAGATTAAAAACATCCCCGCAAACGGCTCATTATTGGTGTTAGCCAATCATCCTACAGGCATTGCAGACGGACTATTGATTTTAGACACGCTAATGTTGGCCAGAACTGACATTAAACTGATCGTCAACTCAACTACATACCCCTTAAAAGCACTCAAAGAGTATATCATTGAAGCAGAAATCCCCCTTCGAAATCCCAAAATAAATACTGACGAATTAGAAATATCCCCCAAAAATACCCTTGCTATTAAAAACGCATTAAAATGGCTGGAGGAAGGACATTGCTTGGTCTTATTTTCAAATTCTGAAGTCGATACAGAACGTCGAATTCACCGCAAGTTCTCAGAAAACTTTTGGCATCCAACAGCAAAAAAAATCTTGGTTAAATACCACGGAACCACACTACCATGGGCCGTAAGAGGCCGAAACAGTGCCCTCTTTTACCAATTGAGCAAAATCAATCCGCTTTTGAAAGCAGCTCTGCTTCCTCGGGAAGGACTTAAACGCCGATTAAAACCCATCAGATCGTATATAGGAAAACCCTTTAAAGTCACCGATGAGTTATCGGTTGCCGACCTCGAATTGAAAATAAGATTGATGAGTCGCCAATCTAAATTATTGCAACTACCTCAGGTAATTAAACTTCCAAAAAAGCCCCTTGAAACCATTGCCACTGAAATTCACCCCGATTTTTTGGCTGCAGAAATATCAAAATTGGGCAATCCTCTAACATTTAAGGGCAACAACCAGGTATTTCTCACCACCCAAAAACAGTCGCCCAACATTCTTCTGGAAATTGGTAGATTGCGCGAAATCACCTTCAGAGCGGTAAACGAAGGCTCGGGAAAAAGCCGTGATTTAGACACTTACGATCAAGATTTTCACCATTTGATTCTGTGGGATTCTGAAGCTAAAAAATTAGTTGGCGCCTACCGACTAGGCATTGGCACATTGCTCTATCAGCAAGAGAATTACCATTCCATCATACACGATTTTTATAAGAAAAATTCAGCGAATGATAACATCCTAAAATCTTCCATGGTTATGGGCAGGGCCTTTGTAGTACCAGAATACCAGCAAAAAGCATTTCCATTATTTGTATTATGGCAAGGAATCATGGAAACATTGAATTTATATCCAGAACTTAATTACCTAGTGGGCCAAACCAGTTTACCCAATAGTTTTCATAAATACTCAAAACAACTCATTACTGGTTTTCTTTGGAAACACTTTTCAGACCTTGAAATTGCTCAGCACTTCACCCCTATTCACTCACTAAAATTGAGGAAGAATCCGTTGGTTCAAGGCTGGATATCTCAATCATTACCGGGCGACATCAAGAGAATGGATAGAATCATTGAATGTATTGAACCAAACGGAAACAAAACGCCCATGCTTTTCAAGCGCTACGTGGAGCAAAATGCCCGTTGCATAGGAATAAATATTGACCCCGACTTTCAGAACAGTATTGACATCCTAATGCTGACAAAAATTGACGAAATTTCTCTACGGAACGACTGATTTTTTATGTAATTTTGAGGGATTTTAATCACTTGAAAACTGCTCAATCTTACATATCTTTATTCATTCTACTGGTATTTTTTACTTTCACAAAATACTCCTTTGGGCAGTCGGTTTCTGTGACTAGTTTTTCACCAGTATCTCAAATTGCAGGTAAAACCATTACGGTCACCGGAAGCAATTTCGCTTCTACAGGTATGACTGTTACTGTAGGTGGAACAAGTGCCAGTTTCAACTATAATTCGAGCAGTTCATTGACTGTTACTATTCCTACAGGGGCCCAATCAGGAAGCATTGTGGTGAATCGAAGTGGTTACACTTCTGGCAGTCTTGCTGGATTTATTTTTTTGGAGAACATTGACCGAATGATTACTGATTATAACGGATATTGGTCAACCACTACTTCCTCCAATAACTCGATATTTCCGGATTTATCACATAATTTATTGGCTTTCAAATTTGGTAATACATTATATTCAACTGGAGTTTCTGATACAGCTTTATCCAATAGATCTATTTCTTACACTTCCGGACTTTGGAATGCCTTTCCCGTAAACAACCTCACTGGATCAGGCACAAACGCAGTATTATTATGGGCATCGAAAAACGACGGCACCCTTACTCAAGCATTAAATCCGCAGAAAAAAATCAAAGACGTACTAATTGACGGAAAGCGAGGACTAGATATCGGCACCGGTATTGCGAATTTCAATTCCGAAATTGAATTCACAGTTACCAATATTGACCCTAACAAAATCAGCGATAGCGAACCAGACATCTTAGTTACCCAGGTTGCCTCACCAACTACTGGAACCTATGATCGCTTTTATTTTGTCAATGCCAATAATTCGAGAGTTGGAGATGAAGTGACCGCTATTGCCTATGACATTCCCGTTCTTGGAACGTATTACCTGGATTTGTGGGATTTAAGTTCAAAAAGCAATTCAACGGTATCTAATAACGACGCGGTTTCTAGTACACTTTTCCCCAACGGAAACAACAGCACTCGTGAAATGCGCTTATTCGCTTATAAACTCAGCGATTTTGGAATTACATCCAGCAATTATTCCAATGCAGTAAAACTCGTTTTCAAACCAGGCGGCGTTGCAGATTATGCATTCGTAGCATACAACGCAAATACCTTTGTCGTTCCGACTGCAGACATTGCACAACAACCTGTAAGTGACATTGAGTGTTACAATTCTGGCAATACCGTAACCTTCAGCGTGAGCGCTACAAATCCCTCATCGGTAGGAAGTAGCGGTGGGACCATCACCTACCAATGGAAGAAAAACGGAACCAATATTTCTAGCGCTACTTCAAGCACCTACTCCATCTCAAATCCTGTGGCAGCTGATAATGGAGCGTATACCTGCGAGGTAACCAACAATTACGGGTCTATTTTGACAGACCCAGCATACTTGAATGTATACATCATCGCCCATCCACAGACTACAAGTACTTGTATTAACACCGCTGCGACCCTTTCAATTAGTGCCGGCGGAAATTACCCTTCTTACCAGTGGTACAGCAATACAAGTGCCTCAAATTCAGGTGGTACCGCTATAAATGGCGCCACTTCAAACACCTATTCTCCTTCTGTTTCGAGCGCGGGAACCTTTTATTATTACTGTAAAGTGGCCGCTCCTTCTTCTACCTTGGGGTGTACCATCGATGTAACCTCAGATGTCGCTATTTTTACAGTATCTCCAACTACGGTTGCAGGTAGTTTGTCAGGTTCTACCACCGTTTGTTATGGTACCAACTCAACTACACTCACTCTCAGCGGACAAACGGGAGATATTACAAACTGGGAGTCGTCTACAACCAGTAATTTCACCTCAAAAACTAACGTCAACAATACCTCAACCACATTAACAGCACAGAATTTAACATCTTCCACTTACTACAGGCCCGTTATTAAAAGTGGGGCTTGTGCCGCTTTAAGTCCGTCTTCTGCATTAATAAGCGTCAACACTAGCTACACCTGGGAAGGCGATGTTTCTGCAAACTTTGCAACCTCCACAAATTGGCAAGAAGGTTGTGTCCCCCATAACGGCGCCGATATTTCATTCAGAACCACTTCCGCACCTGACCGAATTTGCGAACTCGATCAGAACCGCAGTTTGCGCAACATCACCATCGCCGGAAGCTCTGCAACCCACATTTTTGACCTCAACAATTTTACCCTCACCACCACAGGCACTTTGAGCACATCCGCTGCAAACATCGATGCCCGTGATGCCAACTCCACTTTGATTTTCGGGGGAAGTTCATCGCAAACCCTACCTGCTAGCTCTTTGGTTAACAATGAGATTGCCCGACTCACCATCAACAACAGCGCAGGAGTTTCACTCGGTGGAACCACCAACCTTACCCGTTTATTGACCTTGGTTTCTGGCACCTTGACCACCTCCGGCCGACTCACCTTCAAAAGTACCGCCGATTATACCGCGCAATTGGCTACCGTTCCGGCATCAGGCACCAGCATTTCAGGCAGTGTTACCGTTGAGAAATACGTCCCCGCCCGAAGGGCATTCAGGCTATTAAGTCCTACGGTTACCACCACCTCAAGCATCAACAGCAATTGGCAAGAAGGTGCTTCCTCCTATTCAAGCGACCCCAACCCCGGCTATGGCACTCATATCACCGGATCATTAACCGGCGCCAACGGATTGGATGCTACACTTACTGGTAATCCTTCACTCTACACATTTAGCAACACCAACCAAAGTTGGTCTTCGGTTCTCAATACCACCACACCAACTTTTTCTGCTGGTACACCTTACCGATTGATGATTCGAGGTGGACGAACAGTTGATATTTACCAATCTGACAACAACCCTGCTCCTACAAATACCACTCTTCGTACAACCGGAACCATTTATTCAGGCACGTATAATGTGAACAATCTGAGTAGCGCCCCAGGGGCAGATAATTTCATCGGAAATCCCTATCAATGCGCCGTTGATTTGAGTCAAGTCATCACTTCGTCGGTTGCCAATATCAACAGTCAGTATGTCTACATGTGGGATCCATTCATCAATACTCGCGGTGCTTATGCAACTGTAGATTTGAATACCTCAAGTACTTCACCTTCGGCATCAACCGCCACAAAATACTTACAACCGGGACAAGCATTTTTTGTTAAAACATCTGCGAGTGCTACAGGTAGCCCTTCATTCTCCTTCACCGAAGCCAGTAAATATACCGGCGGAACTTTCAGCACTACCAATCTTTGGGAAATCCCCAATCGTGTTTTTGATTTGATTGATGTTACGTTAATCAACAAAGACAGTCAAGTTGTTGCCGACGGCACCCAAATTAGGTTTAGTCCGGGGTTCTCCGATGAAATATCAGATTTAGACTCACGTAAGGTCATGAACCTTGATGAGAACTTGAGTATCTACAACGAGGGTAACTTGTTGTCTATTGACTCGCGTTCGGCGGCTAAAAGTTCAGATTACATTCAATTGTTTTTAGATCGCTACCGAGCCAAAAACTACACCTTCCGAATCAAAGCATCTGCCATGCCAGGATTTGAGTTGCAGTTAAGAGATAAATACACCAACAAAATCACCGCAATATCCAAAAACCAAGAAACTGAGTACTCTTTCTCTGTATCAGATTTGGAATCGAAGAGAATTGACCGTTTTGCTTTAGAATTAATCTTCCCCAATGAGGTGAAGCTTCAAAATCAAGAATTATCTGTGTCTCAGGTTCAGGTTTATCCAAATCCATTCAAGAAAAATAATCTTCAAATCACAGGCCTTCCTTTCAACTCAAATTTTACCCTTGAACTTTATGATATTCAAGGCAGGCTGATTGAACAACCAACTTTGAAAACACCAGAAAATACTATAATCATTGACGAAACGCTGCCTAATGGAATGTATATTTTAACCATACGTTCATCTAGCGAAAGCACTTCGGTAATTATAACCAAGGAAGATTAATCAAATTTGGTTCAGAAATTGTGACAAAGGTTACTTCATCTTACAAAAAATTAAAAGAACTTTGCACCATTAAAATAAAGAATCATGACTATAAGAGAGTTAGTAAATGACATGAACGCTACTGTAATTGACGTACGTTCAAGCTGGGAATTCGAAGACGGACACGTAAACGGTGCCTTGAATATTCCGTTAGATGAAATACCCATGCGTGTAGATGAAATCAAAGAATTGCCTGCTCCTTATGTATTGTACTGCCGAAGCGGAAATCGGAGCGGGATGGCAGCTGGTATTCTTCAGCAGTTTGGATTATCTCAAGTACATAATGGCGGCGGATTAGCAGACATGCAATTGGCGCTGATGTAAAACAATCTCTCAAAATCACCCCATAAAAAAGGCCACTTTACCGTGGCCTTTTTCTTTTAAGTATTTTCTTAATGAGGAAGTTTATCTTTAAAATAACCATAAACCCACACACCAAAAGTAGCCGATAAAAATGTTATAAAAATAACGCTGAAACCAGCACCAATTTGCGCGAATAATGGACCTGGACAAGCGCCCGTGATAGCCCATCCCAAGCCAAAAATCAACCCGCCATAAATTTGTCCTTTATTAAATGTCTTATCAGCGATAGTGATTGATTCACCTTGAATGGTTTTGATTTTATAGCGTTTAATTATCTGTATGGATAACATTCCTATGAAAACACCGGTTCCAATGACACCATACATGTGAAACGATGTAAATCGGAACATTTCTTGTATTCTAAACCAACTGATGATTTCGGCTTTCACGAAAGTGATTCCAAAAATCACACCCACTATGAGATATTTGAGATTGCTCCAGAATGAATTATTGATTTTTGATTCATTCACGCACATAGCGTTTTCTGAAAATTCTGTTTTTTCTACTGTTTCTTTTGACATATCCGTTCAAATTACAAACCCAACAAAAAAGGTAAAATAACCCAAGTCATGAAAAATCCGCCAACCATAAAGGAAATGGTCGCTACTAAAGAAGGCCATTGCAAATTGCTCAACCCCATAATGGCATGACCACTGGTGCAACCACCGGCCCAGCGAGTTCCGAATCCTACAAAGAATCCTCCTATTACAATGAATATAAATCCACGCAAAGTCATTAGACTTTCCCAAGAGAAAATATCAGAGGGTAACAATTCGCCAAAACTGGTAACGCCTTCCTTTCTCAACTCTTGCTGGGTTTCAGCCGCAACTTTAACGGGCTCTTCATTTCCCAAGAATTGAACTGCAAGAAATCCACCAATTGCAACTCCCACAACGAAAAAGATGTTCCAGATTTCTTTTTTCCAATCGTAGTTGAAAAATGGAATTTTTGCAGGGAAACACATAGCACACAAATGCCTCATTGATGATGAAATTCCAAAACTCTTATTACCTAAAATAAGCAATGTAGGCACCGTCAGTCCAATAATAATACCTGCGGCCCACCATGACCAAGGTTGTTTAATTAGCTCTAACATATTGATCGAAATTACGCTTTTTGAAGTTTAGATTGACAAACGAAATCTGTTTTAGCCACCCCTGCATCTGCAATAGCCTTGAAACCGCCAGCCACTTCTTTAAAGTTATGGATTCCCTTAGATTTCAACACTGATGCTGCAATCATGCTTCTATAACCACCCGCACAATGCACATAGAACTCGCCGTCAAGTGAAGTCATATCCATGAACCATTCACCTATAAAATCTAAAGGTTTATTGTATGCTTCCTCAACATGCTCAGCGCGATATTCAGATTCCTTACGCACATCCAACACAAATGATTCACCTACGATCAATTCAGATTTAAATTGGTCAGCAGTAATTCTATTTACTGAATCAACTTCTTTACCCGCAGACTTCCAAGCGTCTAAGCCACCCTTCAAGAAACCATAAACCACATCAAATCCAACTCTGCTTAAACGAATCAAAGTTTCTTCTTCTTTGCCCTCGTCTGTTACCAATAAAATGGGCTGCTTCACATCAACTATCATTGCACCAACCCAAGGAGCGAATTGTCCATCCAATCCTATATTTATCGAACGAGGAACGAATGATTTTGCAAAATCTGCTGCACTTCTTGTGTCTAAGATCAATGCGCCTGTTGTTTCAGCAGCTGTTTCAAATTCCTCAGGAGACAATCCCTTCAATCCTTTTTCCATTACTGAGTCAAAAGAATCATATCCTTTTTTATTCATTGCCACATTCATAGGGAAATAGGCCGGAGGAGGTAACAACCCATCAGTTACAGCAGCAATAAACTCTTCTTTATTGGGCTGATTTAAGGCATAATTCATTTCCTTTTGATGGCCTAAGGTATCCATGGTTTCCTTCATCATGTTCTTACCACAAGCAGAACCTGCACCATGTGCAGGATAAACCATTACTTCATTGGGCAAAGGCATGATTTTGTTCATCAAACTATCATACAGCATTCCAGCCAACTGTTCCTGTGTCATATCTGCAGCTTTTTGAGCCAAATCGGGTCTTCCTACATCTCCTAAGAAAAGTGTGTCCCCACTAAACAAATTGGTTGGAACTCCATTCTCAAGTAACAAGAAGCAAGTACTTTCCATGGTGTGACCTGGAGTATGCAATACCCTTATCACAGAATCCCCTAATTGAAATTCTTGTCCATCTTCCGCAATGATGCACTCAAATTCCGGATTCGCATTCGGACCGTAAATAATCGGTGCACCCGTCTTCTTGCTTAAATCTAAATGACCACTCACAAAATCCGCATGAAAATGCGTTTCGAAAATGTATTTAATTTTTGCACCATCTTTTTCTGCGCGTTCTAGGTAAGGTTGAACCTCACGCAGCGGATCAATGATTGCCACTTCGCCATTGTTCTCAAGGTAATAGGCACCCTGAGCTAAGCATCCTGTGTAAATTTGTTCTACTTTCATATTTTTATTTATTTATTATTTTTGGTACATGGTACATGGTACTTGGTACTTGGTACTTGGTACTTGGTCTGACACCCGAAACCCGAAACCCAAAACCCGACACCCGAAACCCGATACTCATTTCATCGCCTCATAATATGCCTTTATCTCAGCATAGGGTCCAAACTTATGCTGCTTCTCCGAGAAGTTGTCAGCGTAGGGGCCAAACGGGTGATCAAAGGGCTTCTTCGATATGTCTGGCCAATCTTTTGAAAGATCCATTTTGGGACGCTCCTGAGTGTTCACAAAGGCTGCTACATCCCAGGCTTCTTCATCGGAAAGTTGGGGATTGTTGTGCGTGGCGCCTAAGGGCATGTTTGCTTTTACGTAGCCCGCAAAATTCGACATCCGGAAAAGTCCAGCTCCTTCATTGTAGCTCAATTTACCCCATAACGGCGGATAAGTGTAGGCATTTCCCTTGTCGTTCAGAACGCCTTGCCCGTCAGCCTGATGGCATACAGCACATTTTGCATCGTAAACCAATTTGCCCTTTATGGGGTCAATGGGCCTATCCAAAAACGCTACCTTCATGATGCCTGAACCGGGCGCTTTTTCCTTTTTGGGGACGTTTTTACCCAACCACGCAATGTACTTCATCATGGCTTGCATTTCACGCGATGCACTATCAGGAGATTTTCCATTCAATGAACGTTCAAAGCAATCAGAAACCCGTTTGTAAATAGTCTCAATGGTACCGCTTCTTCCGCGGAACTTAGGATAAGTGCTGGCCACTGAACCGTAGTTATTTCCCCAAGGTTGGGTTCCTGCATTTAGGTGACAATTTTGGCAATTCAATCCGTTGGTGTAGCGAGCAACTGATCCGTTCGGGCCAAAATATTGGGCGGTATGTGCCACCAATTCTCGTCCGTATTTGATCAATTCTCCCTCTTCACCCTTGGGCAACTCAGAATCTGAAGGTGCGCTCCATAATTTTTCCTGAGATATTGAATCTTTTATTTCAGCGACAGTTTTATTATCTGAAAACCACGGGTTTGATGCGATATCCCATCCCAAGAAAAGAACCACAACAATGATTAACCATGCAACCAGTTTGTGGTCATTCTTTTTGAAAAACTTTGTGTTCCGGGCTTCCATAATGCTGATTATTTCATTGACAACAATGAATTCACAATGATGTAAATTCCCATGATTAAAACAAACCAACCAAAAGCAGGTTTTAATTTTTCGCCGCTGATTTTTTTGCTCAAGGCTGCTCCGCTAAAAATTCCCACAACAGCAATCGCGCTGAAAATCAGCATGAAAGTCCAATCAATTTGGGCGCCTCTTCCTAAATCACCCAAAAATCCAAGCAACGATTTTGACGCAATGATGATCAACGATGTTCCAACGGCCTGCTTCATGGGCAATTTGGCTAACAATACCAAGGCAGGAATGATTAAAAATCCGCCGCCTGCACCAACCAATCCCGTTACCATCCCAACAATAAGACCTTCAGCAAGAATCATGGGGTAGTTAAAACTAACTTCAACGTCTGACTCACCTGCTGCTTTGGGTTTCCCCTTGCGAATCATGCTGTAAGAGGCCGCCACCATGATGATGGCGAAAAAGATCAAGATCGCTAAATCTTTGCTCAATCCCCCGAAAACTGGATTTGGAATGGCCGGAACTATAAAATGTCGGGTCAAATACACGCTGATGATGGATGGAATTCCAAAAACGATGGCCGTACGCCAGTGAATATTGCCCATTTTCATGTGAGAAAAAGAACCAAAGAGACTAGTTAATCCTACAATAAATAGGGAATAAGCCGTTGAAAGCTCGGGTTTTACACCAAATAAATATACCAAAATTGGAACCGTCAAAATGGAACCACCACCGCCAATAAGACCGAGTGAAATCCCCATTAAAACTGCTCCTAAATATCCCAATAGTTCTATCATAGACGGCAAATTAAATGCTCAATTCAAAAATTTATTGTGATTAAAGTTACTTAATTTATCTGAAAGTATACTCATAACCCTCTAACTGACTCAACAAATTCTGAGGCTGATCGGTGCATTCAACACGTCCTTCCACTTTGGGTTCAATGGGCGAATGGGTCTTCAAATATTCACGAATGATTTCATGCAATGAAATTCCTTCATCGTGAGGACTATCAACGTCTAACATTCTGCAAATCGCATCTTCGGGGTCACCGTCGCGCTCGCACGCCACAATTTTATACATCTTCTTCTTGTCAATGTCTTCACCCCCAATTTTAATCCAATTCACCCGTTTACCCATGTCGTTCTTGGATGTGAAATTCACATTCATTCCCGAGAAACGCACCACCCAACCGCCAAATCGCTTAGCCGGATCTTTGGCAAACACATTCTCCAATTCTTTCTCCATCCACTTCCAAATCTTCTCGCCGCTGACCATTCCCGAACGCGCCTGAGAGTTCACAGGCAGCATACTCCACAAGAAATCGTTGGTAATTTCCGACGGTTTTTCGGGGGATGCTACCAGCGGTGGACAAAATCTAAATCCGTTAGACAGAGCTACATCGGGCTTGAATTTATCAAAAACAGCATCGGTGATGAAGTTGTCCATCGGATTTTCCAACACATAATATCTCACCAAGGTAGATTTTGTTTTACCAATGACTTTGCTCAATTCTGGTTTGTAAGGTTCAAAAGTCTTTTCCACCAACTGCTGCATTTCAGCATCGGCTTTGTATTTCGATGGATCTACATCCATCAATTCGTAAAAATGTTCTTTTATTTTTCCGTCTTCCACCACAATATCCAACTTCCCTAAGAAAGATCCGAATGCCCCTGGCTCGGTCACTTTGGTATACTTTGTCTCAATGGGTTGACGAACTCGTTCGTGGGTATCAGCACCCAAAATATAATCTACACCCTCAACAAAAGGCTTGTTTCCCAAATCAATCTGTTGGGTCAGTCCCATATGCGTAACCAAAAACACCATGGCGCAATTTTCGTATTCTCTCAAATACTTAACGTATCTAGCAGCATTCAATTCAGGGTCTGTAAACTCAATCCCATTTGAATACGCCGGAGATTGACGCTTGGGAGTCAACGGATCATTGTAACCAATGAAACCCAACTTAACACCCGCCACGGTTTTGGTCCAATAAGGAGGAAAAATCAAATCCTTACCTATTGACGGATTGTCGTTATGAAACATGTTGGCGCACACTTTAGCAGCTTGGTAACCGCCCAAATCTTTGATCATGTTCTCTTTTCCGTATACCACTTCCCAATTTCCAGGAAGCATTAAATCATACCCTATATTATTGATGATGGGAATCAACGCTCTACCTTCCGTTAGGGCTGCAACACCACTTCCTTGAAAACAATCACCACCATCAACCACTATGGTGTTGGCCGGATTTTCGTTTCTGATGGTGTTGATCATGGTTTTCAAAGTAGCCATTCCGCCTCTGCGCTTGAAAACTTCTTTGCCATTCTCCCAGAAAAACTCATCATGCTCCATCAATTGACCGTGAATGTCTGCCGTTTGTAAAATGGTAAAACGCTGAGCTTTTCCATTCTTGAGGGCATTCATTTTATCAACCGCCTTTGCATCAGAACTACAAGAGCTCAAAGATCCACCAGTAATTGACCCAAAAGCCAAACCCAGTCCCGTCACAGTACCTGCTTTTTTTAAGAAATCACGGCGATTGCTTCCCTTGTCGCCATCGTTGCAACCACAATTGCAACCTGTTGTATGGTAGATTTTTGTCATATATTCACTTTAAACATTTTCAATTTTCTAGCCAACATAGAAATTGCTGAAAAATCGCGAAATTCAAAGATGATTAAAAGAAATTGAAAACTTTGTGATATTTATCACACACCAAAAAGCTGCTCTGCATTCCGAGAAGTTACCTCCGCCACTTTCAACAGGCTTTCACCCGTAACATCTGCCACTTTCTCGGCTACATAACGGGTATAAGATGGCTCGTTTCGCTTCCCTCTGTAGGGAACGGGCGCCAAATAAGGACTATCCGTTTCAAGCACCAATTTTTCAATGCCCAATTCTGCCACCACTTGCGCAATACCCGCATTTTTGAAGGTCACTACCCCACCAATTCCTAGATAGAAGCCCAATTTGATGATTTCATCGGCCAACTCTTTACTTTCGGAAAAACAATGAAACACTCCTTGAACCTTTCCCTTGTATGGCTTTAGTACTTTTATCACCTCCTGGGTTGCACTTCTGGTGTGCAATGACATAGCCAACCCCTTTTCGATGGCCCACTCTATCTGAATATTCAACGACTCTTCCTGCCACGATTGCGTTGACTTATCCCAATACAAATCCATTCCCGTCTCACCCACACCCACGTATTTTCGCTTGTCAAACCAAGCATACATTACCTCCAAATCCTTCTTGAAATCTTCTTTCACATAACAAGGATGCAACCCCATCATGGAAAAACAGTTTTTGGGATATTGATCTTCCAAGTCATGCATCACCCCAATACTGTCCATATCAATGTTGGGAAGCAAGACTCTATTCACCCCCATTTCGATGCTTTTCGCTACCGCGGATGTTCTGTCTTCGTTGAATTCTTCACTGTACAAATGACAATGAGTATCTACCAATTTTACCACGAAATCTTCTCCTTATTCAAAAATGCCGATACCCCTTTTTGACAATCAGCGGTTTTACGGGCCAATGCGTTTTGCTCAGCTGCATAAACTAAAGATTCATTCCAATTGGATGGCATATTTCTCATCATAGACTTGATTCTCAAGGTAGATTCAGAACTCACTGATTTCAACAATTCAGCAGCGAATTCATTTACCTTTTGGCCAATATTTTCGTCTACGACATAAACCAATCCGTCTGTGTAAGCCTTGTCTGCTGAAAAAATTTGAGCCGTCAACAACCACTCGTTCATCTGGTTTTGATTCAACTTTTCTTTTAAATACACCATCACCAAGGCAGGAATAAATCCAATGCGCGCTTCCGTGTATCCAAAGGTTGAACTGGGAGTCGCGAAACAAAAATCCGCCAAAAACGCGAGTCCACATCCACCTGCAAGAGCAGGACCCTCAACCTGAGAAACTGTGATCTTTGGAGAATGATAAATGAGTTCAAACAAATTCTTCAAACGGGTAGAATCTTCGATATTTTCCTGATGAGTGAATTGACTCAATGATTTCAAGTACGACAAATCGGCACCCGCACAAAAAGCTCCTTCCTTCGACTTCAGAACAATCAATCTCACCTCAGCATTTGCATTCAAAGCTTCAAATGCGGCGGTTAATTCCAAAACCAAATCGGGATTGAGTGCATTCCTCTTTTCAGGTCTATTCATAATGACCTCAGCGATTTGGCCTTTGATTTCAACAATTACCCATTGATTGCTCATAATTAATCACAAATATACAATGCAATGCTGTACTCAACGCTCATTACAAAGAGTGCAAACAGGCAAAGTTGTTTCCAAAATATCACTTTTTCTTCTCTATAAAATGTCCAAAAAACAACCACCAAAAAAAACAACAGAAATTCAGTCCATCCCCAACGGGGACTGTACAAATAAAGATTGGGAAGTTGCGTAAATTGCAGCATTAAGAAATCTATAAATTGAATGAAATGATTGATAATACAGGCAAAATACTTGAGCAAAACTTCGCTAAATCCCAAGATAAAGAAAAAGGCATAGCCATAGATGAGCCAATTAAACAACGGCATGAGCAACAAATTTCCGACCAAAAACCACAACGAAAGTTGCTCAAACTCCTTAAAAATGATAGGCACCGTTGTCAATGTGCAAATGATTGATACCGCAACAGTATTTGCAAACCATTGAATCAAGGTGTGAGATTCTTCAAATCGCCTCAAATAACTGGGTACTAAAAAGACGATACCCCACATGGCCAAAAGCGAAAGTTGAAATCCAATATCAAAAAGCACGTTCGGATCCCACAACAGATAAATAAACAATACCGAAAAGTACACATCAGGACTTCTCACCCTTCGGTAAAAAATCGATTTTGCCATAACCAACATAGATAGAGAAATGGCCGCCCTAACTACTGGGGGCGACATGGGCGTCAAAAAAGTATAAATCCAAACGAACGGAAGAAGGACCCATTTAAATTTAGCGACATTTCGATAACGCTTTTCAAACATCGAAAAAGGCAAACTCAACAAATTGAACACCAATGCCAAATGCATTCCTGACACTGAAATCACGTGGGCCAATCCCAATTTTTGAAAAGCCATTTGATCGGTTTTCTCTAATTCTGAACGTTCGCCCCAAATCAAGGCCAAATACCAAGCATGTGCCTTTGGGGTTAAAAACTTTTTACCGAGTGCAAAAATTTGATTCAAAACACCATTTCGGAAAGCATGGAGAGAAGAAGTTGAATTGAAGGAAGTGCAATTTACAAAAGTATACTTTTGAATTTTGACGGACTGGTTCTGATCCCACTCCATTTGCTGGGGATGAATCCAAAAAGATTGTTTGGATTTAAATTGTTCATGGTAATTGACGTTTACAATACCCTCGCATCTCACCAATTCTCGAGGTTGAAAAACCACCCATTTAACCTCCACCTTTTTGGGATTTCCAGTAGCTTGAACCCACAATGCCCGAGCATTTGCTAGTTTTAAATAAAATAATTGCTCGCGTTGATTCTGGAGTTTTAGGTTCCCAAAGCCAATAAAAAAGAATCCCAAGAAAATAGACGGAACTCTAATTTTAATTAGCCAAAAGAAAACCGGCAAAATCAATAGGAATAAATAGCCTAGACTTGTTGGCCAAACCCAAATCCTTACTGCAACGATGCCCAGAATGAGCATCAACACAGGAACAACTAACGGATATTTTAAATCAAACCTCAACATATCTCTTTCACAATTTCAGTTTCATCTGAAAACGGAAAGAGAACCAAACGGAAAGATTACATCATCTTACGCAAGTTGCGTTTCAAGTCGCTGGCTGATTCATCGCGGCGTTTCCAATCAAAGCGCTGATACCAAGACTCGAACACATCTTCTCTCTCATCTCCTGGCTGGGCCAAGATCATTTCACAGATAAAGGTGGTAAATTTCTGCATATCTCCGCCAAAAAGAAAATTGGCAAATTCAAACCTTCTTGACAAAGAAAACATAGAAAGCACTTCATTTGCCTGCTTAATAGCATCAGGAGTAATTTCTTTGGAAGCTGGAACACTAGAAGTTTCATTCTCTTCATTATCAACACTTTCCGGCTCTTGTTTTTTTATTATCAACTCTATTCCACTGCTTTTTGGCGCTTCAAAAACTGGTGTTTCCTCTTCTTCAATCACCAATTCATCTTCCATTTCGGGCTCAAATCCGAACAAGCTGGGTTGCGAATTTTGCAAATCTTCGACTATGGTACCTGGTACTGGGTCTATGGTACTTGGTACAGGGTCCATGGTACTTGGTACAGGGTCCATGGTACTTGGTACAGGGTCCATGGTACTTGGTACAGGGTCCATGGTACTTGGTACTGGGTCTATGGTACTTGGTACCGGGTCCATGGTACTTGGTACTTGGTACAGGGTACTTGGTACCGGGTCCATGGTACTTGGTACAGGGTCTGGAAATTCAGGTTCTATGTTTTCTATTGTGTTTGCTTCTCTCCCAACAGCAATCAATTCCATGTCAGATTCTAAATAAAGCTGTGCTGAAAAAAGTTTTATCTTGCCCAAAACTTCGCCACTTCCTTGATTGTGTTGGAGTTCCTCGTTCAACAATTGCAAGGTACCGATGATTTCGTGGATTCGCGGATTCATGTTATTAGGATATTATGAAAAATTTTCGGGAAATTTACGCCTCAATTCAATACCATTCATGAGAGATTTTACACTAATTTTTGGGTGTATGTTTGCGGGGAAAACCACGCATTTAATAGGGTTCTACAACGATAGTCCCCTAGATATCAACGAAAAATTAGTCGTTAAACCTTTAATCGATAACCGTTATTCCGAAGGAAAAGTGAGTTCACACACCGGACTTCAAATGACCGGACATCGAATTTCAAAAGCGGAAGAGATTTTTCCCCTGATTACACCCCAAATTAAAGAGGTCTATATTGACGAAGTTCAGTTTTTAGGGCCCTACATCATTGAAGTCATTGGTGAAATGATGATGAACGGAATCAAAGTCATTGCAGCAGGACTTGACAAAGACTACATGAATAGAGATTTCGGTCCCATGAAATCCCTCAAAAGACTGGCTACAGAAAAAGTGGAACTCAGCGCCAAATGCCATGTGTGCCAAAAAAGTGCTTTCTACACGTATCGCACCAGTTTAACAAATGAATTGGTGGTGGTAGGACACAACAACGCCTACGAAGCACGTTGCAAAGAACACTGGGAACAAGGCATGCTCGAAACCCAACGAATCACGCAGGAAGAACTTAATTGAATTATTGACCTTCTTTCAATGCAATGATTTTGCCTAGGTCTGGAATGGATCTTCTCAAAGACTCTTCCACCCCTGCGGTCATGGTCATTTCGCTCATTGAACAACTGCTACAAGCACCCGTCAAGCGCAATACAACATCTCTATTTTCTTGTATTTCAACCAATTCAACATCTCCACCATCTGCCTGTAAATAGGGTCTTATGGTTTCGAGTACGGCTTCAATTTGTTGAGATAATTGCATATCACAAAGATACGGATTTTAAACTAATTTGTCTTGCAACCTCTCCGGCCAAAGCCATGTAAGGTTTCATGATTTCTAAGTCAAAGTCCCAATTTCCTTGATCAGCGGCCAGTCCTATTCCTGTTCTTAGTGGCAACTCTCCCAAAAAAGGAACCCCAAACTCTGAAGCCAATTTTTGTCCGCCTCCTTGTCCAAAAATGTGATATTTCTTTGTTAAATCGTCATCCGGAACGAAGTAAGACATATTCTCAACCACTCCCAAAATGGGCTTTGCAATACTGTCTAATTGGAACATATCAATGGCCCTTCGGGCATCGGTCAAGGCCATTTCTTGAGGGGTAGTTACTACAACAATTCCCGATAATGGAGCCTGCTGAGCCAATGTAATTTGAACATCGCCGGTTCCCGGAGGAAGATCAATCACCAAATAATCTAAATCACCCCAATCAACATCGTTCAGAAATTGTCTGAATGCTGAAGAAATCATGGGTCCGCGCCAAACCACCGCCTGTCCGGGTGCCGTCATAAAACCTATGCTCAACAATTTGATTCCATGCGATTCTATGGGCTTCATGACGTTTTTACCGTTCAATTCTACCATTTCTGGAGCTTGATGAACCTTAAATAACGTGGGTATGCTCGGTCCGTAAATGTCTGCGTCTAACAATCCTACTTTGGCACCTGATTTAGACAATGCCAATGCCAGTGTAGCCGAAACGGTGCTCTTTCCCACTCCGCCCTTTCCCGATGCCACCGCAATGACTTGCTTTACACCGCTCAAGGTATCTGAGGTGCGCTCGTTTTGAACCACCCTGCTGGTTGCGTTTACATGTACTTGCGCCGCAGCATCAACCATATAAACAACCGCGTTTTTGCAAGCAGAAACCATCATGTCTTTCATAGGACAAGCGGGTGTGGTCAACACCAAATCAAATGAAACATTCAGCCCTTCAATGGTCAAATTTTCAATCATTCCCAAAGTCACAACGTCTTTGTGAAGATCTGGATCATCTACGTGTGACAGCGCTTTTAAGACTGCTTCTTTCGAAATACTCATGATTGTTTTCTCCTAAAAATTCTGCGAAAAAATCGCTTCTCGAACTCCCAAAAATAATTCCCTTGTCCAAAAATGAACCCATAAATGAGCAAAATCAAATTGTAAAACGGCAAAATGGCCACATAATAAACCAAATCAAACCACCAATGATCTCCCATCAGGGGCTGAATGAACTTCTTTATGTATACCACCGTTGAACCGGTCAGCGCAAACACCACCAAGATCAAAACCACTTGCAGTGTTGAATCAACCTTCCAACGTTCTTGTAATTTTTTGAGGAATCCCACGGCGCAAATTTACTTGCTTTTCGGGGGATGTTAACAGCCGCATGACACAATCATGAAATTTTCAACGCGAGAACTCGACAAAATATCGACTTTTGCAGATATGAATGCTCCTGAAAATCCATCGAAACTAAACCGACAGCTTATTTTATTCCCACTTCCCATTGGGGAACTTAGTTTGGACGGATATTTCACCAACATCCACAGCGAGGCCATAAAAACCACGAAGGTATGGGTAGCTGAAAACGCCCGCACCTTGAGACGCTTCATTAGCAACCTTAAATTGGGCGTGATTATAGATGATTTGATCATTTTTGAATTGGAACGCGGTTATGCGGCCCAAGACCTTGAAGACTTCCTCAATAAGCACAAAAACGAAGCTCAAATTGGCGTGGTATCGGAAGCTGGAATTCCTTGCATCGCTGATCCAGGCAATAAAATTGTGGCGTGGGCTCATAGAACCCATCGAACCATATTACCGCTTGTGGGTCCCAACAGCATCATCATGGCCATTCAATCTAGCGGACTCAACGGGCAGCAGTTTATTTTTCACGGATACCTTCCGGTTAAAACCGAAGAATTCATTCCGTTTGTCAAATCTTTGTCAAACCCCGTTTGGAAAAAATACGCTCATACCTTCATTGAAACCCCTTACCGAAGCGATAAAACGGCCCAAGCCTTGATCAAATGGCTCCCCGTAGAAGCTAAACTTTCCATTTCGTTTGACCTTCACGGCGAAAACCAACAGATTTTAAGCCAAACCATTGGACAGTGGAAAAAAACGAGCATAGAAATAGGCAAATTGCCTTCGGTGTTTGTTGTAGGATTCTGAAACTGACTTAATTTTGTAGTAACAATAAAATTTACATGAAAGACATCTTTGAAAAACTCTACGACAAAATGGGCCCCTTGGGCATGCACGCTGACGATGCTCATGGATATTTCACTTTCCCAAAATTGGAAGGTCCTATTGGACCGAGAATGAAATTTCGCGGTGTAGAGAAATTGAATTGGTCTCTGAATAATTACTTAGGTCTTGCCAATCACCCCGATGTCATGAAAGCCGATGCCGATGCCGCTGCGCAATTTGGTATGGCTTACCCCATGGGTGCCCGTATGATGAGCGGAAACAGCGATTATCACGAACAGTTGGAAAAAGATTTGGCTGACTTCATCAAAAAGCCCGATGTAATTTTATTGAACTTCGGTTATCAAGGGGTTTTAAGTGCCATTGATGCCTTGGTTGACAGACACGACGTCATTGTGTACGATGCTGAATCTCACGCTTGCATCATTGACGGACTTAGACTTCACGTAGGAAAGCGCTTTGTTTTCCAACACAACGATATTGAAAGCTGTGAAAAACAGTTGGTGCGCGCTACCAAATTGGCAGAACAAACCGGTGGTGGTGTCATGGTCATCACAGAAGGTGTTTTTGGAATGAGCGGTTCTCAAGGCAAATTGAAAGAAATTGTTGCTCTAAAAGAAAAATACAACTTCAGACTTTTTGTGGATGATGCTCACGGATTTGGAACCATGGGACAAACAGGTGCGGGCACCGGCGAAGAGCAAAATTGCATGGACGGAATAGATATCTATTTCTCCACCTTCGCAAAATCAATGGCCGGCATTGGTGCCTTCATTGGCTCTGAACCACACGTAATCAAATTCTTGCGTTACAACATGCGTTCACAAATTTACGCAAAAGCCCTTCCTATGCCTATGGTGGTGGGTTCCATCAAACGCTTAGAAATGATTCGTACACAACCCGAACACAAAGAAAAATTGTGGACCATTGTTAGAGCGTTGCAATCTGGATTGAAAGAAGCTGGATTCAATATTGGCGTAACAACCACTCCTGTTACTCCGGTGCTTCTAAACGGTACCATACCTGAGGCCACGCATTTAACCTTTGACTTGAGAGAAAACTACAACATTTTCTGCAGCATTGTGGTTTATCCTGTAGTTCCTAAAGGGGTGATCATGTTGCGCTTGATTCCTACCGCGGTGCACACCCTTGAAGATGTGGAAACCACAATTAACGCCTTTAAATCTATTAAAAACAAATTAGACATTGGCGAATATCGCAAAGACCAATTGGCTACGGCTCACTAACATTGTGGGGTGAAACCCCGATTAAAATATCAACAAACCGCCGGAACTTGGATTGTAGTTCTGGCGGTTTTTTTTGCTCTCAGAATGGCCTTCCTATTTCATGAAAAGCATCAAATTCAGCAGGCATTACACCAAACTTTTAAAGATTCTAACCGCATTCAACATCTCCCGAAAAAAACGGGTTTTCAAGAACTCAAATCACTCGCTAAAGCGCCACTCACCTATTTTGATACCCTGTTCACTGCTACTCCCCTGCCCATAGCCGAGTCGGCGCCCCAATGGGTCACACACTATGCGGTAAACTTAAACACTTGCGACTCTGCCGAGTTGGAAGCCCTTCCCAAAATTGGAGCCAAAATGGCCTCGAGAATCATCAAATACCGCCAAAGATTGGGCGGATTTTTCTCGGTGAATCAGCTGTTGGAAGTAAAATACATCGACTCCCAAATCTTAGAAAATCCAAAAATTTCGTTTTCGGTTGACACCCTGCAAGTGAAACGGTTTGATTTTGCCACCTGCACACCCAGCGAACTATACAGGCACCCTTATGTGGGTCCGTCGGCGGCGAAAATTCTGTTAGCCTACCGAAAAGCCCATCCCCAAATTCAACATCCCTGGAAAGACGGAAACCAAATTCACGGCATTCCGCTTGAACACGCCAGACGAATTTCTCCATATTTCCGCTAAATCATTTATGTATTTCTGTTAAAAATGACAATCATCTCAACAAAACTTAACCAACCTCTCAACAATAATCAATAATTTTGTCTCATGCATTTTCAAGAAAGCGAAAGCGTGAGCATGGTGCGCCAAACAGTGCGTGACTTTGCTGAAAAAAACATCCGTCCGCAAATGATGGAATGGGATGAGAGTCAAACCTTCCCTGTACACGTTTTTAAAGGCCTCGGTGAACTTGGATTGATGGGCGTTTTGGTGCCTGAAAATTACGGCGGATCGGGCCTTGGATACTATGAATATGCTGCTGCTATTGAAGAACTAGCCAAAGTCTGCGGAAGCGTGGGCTTGTCGATGGCTGCGCACAACAGCTTGTGCACCGGGCACATCATGCAATTCGGAAACGAGGAGCAAAAGAAGAAATGGCTTCCTAAGTTGGCTACGGCAGAGTGGATTGGTGCTTGGGGACTTACCGAAGCGAATACCGGTTCAGATGCGTTGAGAATGAAGTGTGTGGCTCGCAAGGAGGGCAACGAATGGGTGTTAAACGGTGCAAAAAACTGGATCACTCACGGCATCACCGGTGATATTGCTGTTGTTTTAGCCAGAACCGGCGATCTTTTAGATTCACACGGCATCACGGCTTTTGTGGTTGAAAGAGGAACTCCCGGTTTTTCTGGAGGGAAAAAAGAAAATAAATTGGGAATGAGAGCATCAGAAACGGCCGAAATGATCTTTGAAGATTGCCGAATTCCAGAGGAAAACGTGTTAGGAAACATTGGCGACGGATTCATTCAAGCCATGAAAGTTCTTGACGGCGGACGTATTTCTATCGCTGCTTTGAGTCTTGGAATTGCCAAGGGTGCTTACGAAGCGGCCTTGAAATATTCTAAGGAGCGCGAGCAATTTGGACAACCCATCAGCAACTTCCAAGCCATTGCTTTCAAATTGGCAGACATGGCAACCCGCATTGAGGCGGCAGAGTTGTTGATACAGGAAAGTTGTCACTTGAAGAACAATAAACTGAACGTCAATAAGGTGAGTGCCATGGCTAAATACTATGCGAGCGAGGTGAGTGTATATTGTGCGAATGAGGCGGTTCAGATTTTCGGGGGATATGGATACACGAAAGATTTCCCAGTGGAGAAGTTTTACAGAGACTGCAAGCTTTGCACCATTGGAGAAGGCACGAGTGAAATTCAAAAGTTGGTCATTTCTAGAGCAATTTTAAAAGATTAATATACAATCTTTCAGAATCTCGGTAAAAATTTGAAATTCAGCCAAAAATTGGTATATTTGCATCCCTAAAAAAGTAAAAAAGGTATAACATGCTTATTATAAATGTAAAAGAAAGCGAGTCTCTTGACAAAGCATTGAAAAAGTTCAAGAAGAAATTTGAAAAAACAGGTGTAGTAAAAGAGATGCGTTCTCGTCAGGCTTTTGAAAAGCCATGCATTACAAAAAGAATGCAGAGATTGCGTGCCGCTTACAAGCAGCAGTTGCAAACCAACGAAATGCAAGGTTAATACACGCCTTACACATAAAGACTGTCAAAGGGAGCTCAATTGGGTTCCCTTTTTCTTTGTACCTGCTACCAGGTACCAGGTAGCGGGTAGCGGGTAGCGGGTACCGGGTACCGGGTACTGGGTACTGGGTACTGGATACTGGGTACTGGATACTGGGCAACGGGTAGCGGGTACTGGGTACTGGGTGCCGGGTTTCGGGTTTCGGGTTTCGGGTACCGGGACCACAGACCACAGACCACAGACCACAGACCACAGACCACAGACCACAGACCACAGACCACAGACCATAGACTAAGAACCACAGACTAGGGACTAGAAAATAATTATTATTAAATAGAAAATCCAAGCAACGGAATCTTTCAACTGAGTGTCACTTATAGGTAATTCATCTTAAATGATGAAAAACAATTATTTGCTAAAAATTCATACCCCCTAATTAAGTACATTTTGAAAAAACTATTACCACTGTTGCTATTATTTTTGAGCTTACAAAGCGCTAAAGCCAGTCACGTTGCCGGCTGCGAAATAACCTATGCTTACTTGGGGAACCAAAAATATGTGATCTATATTGATATTATAAGAGACTGCCGGGGAGCAGCAATAACTAACACAACTTTTACGTATTACCATCGATTTCAAAACAGTTCGGGGGGCTCTCAGCAATATATACCCACAACTAAACCCAAATTGATTACTATTTCTGAGGTATCCAATATTTGTAAAGGAGGGATTCCTTTTTGCTCTAAAACCAATACCTCTGGACAAGGTTTTGGTTTAGAAAAACACCGTTATACCGATACCATAGACTTGACCAATTCTACCATCACCGGACATATCAATGCCGGACGGTGTATTTTCACGCCCTATATTGTGGTTAATCAAGGAAGACCCAACCAGAGCACTACCGAATCTATCTATAATGCAGAACTCAGTCTTTGCCGTTTATCTTCTCCCAAAATGGCCTACAACAATTCAGGCGACTACATTTCCAATCCCATCAACAAAATTCAATGCAACGTGGGCAATTTCATGAGTTATGCAGTCAATGACCCAGACCAAGATTCAATATCTTATGTTTGGGTTAAAGCGAAGTCAACCGGATACGGAGTTTTCATTAATTACACATCACCGTTTTCTTACGATTACCCAATTGACGTATTCTGCCAACCCAGCACAACCATTAAATGCACACCCAAGCCCGAAGAGTTTTTCCCCAAAGGGATATATTTAAATGCATGGACCGGCGAAGTCATTGCCACTCCTACCAACTGCTCAGGGCTATACCCTATGGTAGTTGAAGCTCGTCAATACCGGAAAGATTCACTCAACATTTATCGTTACATGGGTTGTACGAGAAGAGATTTAGATGTTTGGACCCTCGACTTTACCAAATCAGGGACCTATACCGCTGCTTACAATTTCCCTCCCATGGTCAGCGGGAAAAAGGCTTATAAAACTTGTGCCAACCGCACTGTATCTTTCAATTTCACCATCAAAGACAGCACCTGGAATGGCTATCAAACCAATCCAGATACGCTTGAAATCAAGTGGTTGAACATACCCAAAGGCGCCACGCTAACGGAAACAAAAAAGGCGGTAAATCACTATGAATACTCCTTCAGTTGGACACCTACCCCGAAAGATGCGCGAGGCCATATTTACCCCATCCACGTACAAGTGAAAGACAATCGCTGCGCTGCACCCTCAATAACCGAAAGAGACTTTTCTATTTTTGTTGACGGGGGATGCTGTGACACTTTTAACTTAAAAACCATCAAACAAAGCGGAACCGGTTCATATAAAATTGGTGAAAATCTAACAATCGAAACCGACACCCTCAAGGGATATTCAAAAGTAAAGTTTCAGTGGCAAGCGAAAAGTCCACAAATAGACTACGGAAACATCCAAGATTCTAAGCCGTATTCCAAAACAAACACCTCTAAACTGAACATCGATTCCGTACAATTTTTCCATGAAAACATGAGTTTCAGACTTTTGGCAGCCAATGACATTTGTGCTGACACTTCCAACGAAACCACCTTAAAGCTCGCCGATACTTGCTTCTATACCCAGATTGATTCGATCAATGTCTACGACACCCTTGTGCACCACTCATTCGACACCACCTTCATCACCCAGTGGGACACCGGAAAAATCACTGTATTTGACACCGTATTTACCCGTTTTTTTGACACACTCAGAATCACTCATTTTGACACCCTCAAGATCACTCATTATGATACCCTCAGGATCACAATTTATGATACAAACTTTATTTCGGTAGAAGACACATTGAATTTCAGCATTCCTTTATCGGGCAGTTCGCCTTTGGTGGTTTCTAGCTTTGTGGTTTATCCCAACCCAACCTCTGATAAACTGATCATTAAAATTGGAAAATTCATGGATTTCTTGAATTACCGGATTGAAATTCTGGATGAATTGGGCAAAATACGAGAATCAACGACCATAAACAATCCCGTCATTGAATTCAATGTGCTCGATTGGGGAGTCAGCAGCGGTATATATTATTTACGCATCAAAGACCCCAAAAACAAGGTGGTTGAAGTTAAGAAGATCGCCATTCAAATAAAATAAAACAAAACGGCTACTTCCTCGGGTGTAGATTGTGAATCTTTTTGAGCTTTTCAAAAGAATTCTTGGTGTACACCTGCGTGGCGGCTAGATTCGCGTGGCCCAAAAGATCTTTGATGGCCATGAGATTCGCACCGTTGTTGAGCATGTGAGTGGCAAATGAATGCCTCAAAACATGCGGACTGGTCTTTGAAGCGTGCGAAAATAGACGCAAGTAATGGTTCACCAATCGGTAAACCAACACTGGGTATAAAGGCTCTCCGTTGTCGCGTTCGAACACGCTTAAACGTCCCCCAGAAACCGACTGATACACCTTCAATAGGTCAGACAACTCCGGGTGCAGAGGCAAAATTCTCACTTTGTTGCGTTTACCCAATACACGAAGCGAGTTTCGGGCAAAATCAACGTCTGTCCACTTCAAACCAATGAGCTCCGACAAACGCATGCCCGTGGTGTAAAGCAGGAGCAAAAGCAATTGATCGCGCGCACCATTTTCAACTTCGTTCCATGGGAATCGCTCAAACATTTCGTGAAGATCTCGAGCGGGAATGTCTTTAACCAAATGCTTAGGCATCTTCGGCGCTACCACTTTGGCCATGGGATTTTGATCGAGTTGACCTCGCTCCCTTAAATATTTGAAATAAGCGCGCAGCGAAGACAGCTTTCGGTTGATGGATCGAGCTTTGATTTCATTCGACATTAAATCGGCCATCCAACTGCGGATGTGCAGCGATTTCAACTGCGCCAAACTCGGATTTCCCAGGGAAATCAAATAAGCATTGAACTGATTTAAATCAATTTGATAGGCTTTCACCGTATGAGGACTCATTCGTTTGTTCTTGGCCAAATAATCCAAAAACGCCGAAATATGCTCCTCAAAATTGGGCATGGAGGTTAATCGATGGTGGCAATCACCTTTAGCTCAATGGCTATGGGTGTTGGAAGGCAGTTGATTTCAAGGGTGGTTCTGCAAGGCGGATTTTCACCAAAATACTCAGCCCACAATTGGTTGTAGGTCTTGAAGTCGTCTTTCATGTTGGTAAGAAAAACGGTCACATCAACTATTTTGTCCCAAGATGACCCGGCATCTTCCAGAATCCATCTCACATTTTGGAACACCGATCTGCATTGGGTTTCAATGTCGTAACTTTCAATTTCACCGGCATCGTTGAGTTCAACTCCCGGTATTTTCTTGGTTCCTTTTTCTCTTGGACCCACACCGCTCAAAAACAACAAATTGCCCACTCTACGTGCATGTGGGTACAAACCTACTGGCTCTGGAGCCTTATTGCTATTCAATGCTTCACTCATAAAATTAGTCTTTACTTTTTAGACGCCGCTGGCTTAGCTGCCGCAGGCTTAGTTGCCGCTGCTGCCGCTGGCTTAGTTGCAGCTGGTTTTTTGGTAGCCCCTGGTTTTGCTGCGGGAGTTCCCGGTTTTGCTGCTCCTGGCTTAGCGCCTTTCGCGGTAGCCGGCTTCTTTACGAAAACGGTGTAAGGGGTTTTATACAGCGCCACTCCATAAAATGGGCCTTTCTGATGAGAGGCTACAGCCAATGCCGTCATGTCAGGTAACCATTGCGCTTGTCTTGCATTGCTGCCCATCGGCGGAATGTTAGATACTTCCAATCCGGTTTGAACGTTCCAAACCTTCACTTCGCCGTTGTTGCAAGTACTCAATAAATAGCGATCATCGGCAGAAAACTCAACCGAAGTCACCTTCCAACCGTGTCCTTCCAAAGTAAACAACGTTTGTTTGGTTGCAATGTTAAAAATACGGATGGTTTTATCGTCGCTTCCTGTGGCAATGAACTTTCGGTTGTGGGAAATATCGATGCAATTCACTCGGCCCGAATGTCCCAAGAAAATCGAATTCACCTTGCCTTTAGCACTCAATTCAACCACTTGGGTGTTGTTTGTAGCCAAGATGAAATGCCCTTTTCGGGGTGAAAGAACAAAGCCGTTGATGGCTTCGCTGTGATTCACGGTAATGGGGGCGGATTTTGCCTTGAGCACATCGGTGATTTTGAAAATCTTGATGGATTTATCGGTGCTCGATGTAAGAATGAAACTGTCTTGTGGATCAAATTGCACTTGGGTTACGGGCTGGGCATGGTCGCGAGAAGTAAACTTCAAGGAGCCGCTCTTGATCTCGTAAACCCTAAACGTGTAATCTTTAGACGCGCTGACTAAATATTGGCCGTTGTTTGAAATAGCGATAGACGTTATACCGCCGTGATGACCTGTAAACAAACGTTCAAACTCAAAGGGAGAAGCACTGTCTTTTCTTGAATATAAACGAACGTTGTTATCAAACCCACCGCTGGCAAGCATGAGTCCGCTGTTCGATATTTCAACTACCTCAACGGCCGCTGTATGACCGTCTAAGTAGCGCTGAAAATTGATGGTATCTTGTGCCCAGACAGTAGCCATAGACCAAAAACCAAATGCAAGTGTAAGTAAGTTTTTCATCCCCTTTCAAAATTAAGCATAATGCTTGGGGGAGAACCCATTATTGGTTTGATTGTGGAAAATTTCGATGAACAAACTCCAAACCGTGATCATTCAACCTATCCAAGAGCACATCGCCCCAAGGCTTAAACACGGGAATCAACACCCCAAATTCACCTATCTCATTATTTATCAACAACTCAACACCCAAAGCCAACGGCAAACCCACCGTTTTCGCCATCGCTGACCTACCACTCCCCTCGCCCGTAACTTTCAATACACTTTCCAGTTGCCAAGATTTACCATCCCATTCATATTCAGTCAGATGCACCATAACCACTTCATCTTTATCGCCAGGATTTAGTTTCCACTTATCGGAAATCACCCTGAGCAATACATCAGCAGGGGTTGCATCGGTAACCAAAATTTCAAAACGGTCGAGTTCCAAAAAATCTATTTTTGCTCTGATAGAATCTGATTCAAATAGATCTAAAGAGCGCTGTTCTTGAACCGCCAGTCGATGAAGCCATTGACCAAAATGTTCGCCTTCCAAGGGCAAACATCCCAACTGATCAAAACCCAAACTTTGGGTAGCCTTAGCATCAACCAACCACTGCCAAGCCTCGCAATATCCGCGTCGGCGCAACGTTCCCCGAATCAAAGTCTTTGTTTCCTCGAGATGATACACCGACTCATAACTGAGAGAATCCCTGTTGGGATAGGCGTCAAATTCTTCGCCGGTTTGGGTGGTAAATGATTGAGCTTGCTTGAATAATTGTTCGGGTAGCACCTGTTTTTCTAGCCCATCTTCTCGCCATCTTGAAATGCCTCCTTGTCCGGCTTTTACCACGTTCATGGGATTCCAAGTGATTTTGTATTTCCAGGGATTGTGTCCCTCGGAATCCTTATCAATCAATCCACCGCAATAACTTTTAAAGGATGTAATCTTTGCTCCTTTATTTTTCAAATCTTGAATGAACTTTGAAGCAGATAAATGATCGATTCCCGGATCCAAGCCCAATTCATTCATAAAAACGAGCTTCTTCGCTTGAGCTTGCCCATGCAGTTCTTTCATGGCTTCTGACACATACGAAGCAGTGAATAAATGCGCGTTAAATTCCAGGCACAACTGTGCAACCTGCACATGAAAAGCGGGTGGCATCATGCTCACCACCAATTGGGAATCTGAAACTATTTTTTCTAAATTCTGAGAATCCCCCAAATTCACCACAGAATAATTGACCTTGTCAGACTTTGGAAAATCCGTCCAAAGCAAATCAAAAGACAAATCAAAAACACTGAGTGACGATATTTTCACACCCACCAACGTGGTTAAATATTCAATCAAGTATCCAGCGCTTCTTCCTGCGCCTAAAACCGAAACTCTCATAAATCAAAGGTAAGCGATGTCAACGAAACTGTCGTTGTCTGATGGCTTCGTACATCAAAACCGCCGCTGCCACTGACACGTTGAGGCTGTCAATCACCCCCAACATGGGCAAATTGATGTTCTGTCCAACGCCCCTCCATTGGTCAGAAACCCCTTCGTGCTCGGTTCCCACTACCAGAGCCGTTCCTTGGGTGAAATCTGCGTCATAAGCCGGAATGGAACCATCCATGAAGGTGGTAAAAATTTGGATCTGCTTGTTTTTCAGCGCATCTATCGCTTCTATCGATGTGCATTGCGTCACCGGCACCCGAAAAGAACATCCCAAAGAATTGCGAATCACCACAGGATGAAACGCATCGATTCGAGAATCACAAATCAGCACTCCATCTAGGTTCACGGCTTCGGCCGTTCTCAAAACAGCACCCAAATTGCCGGGTTTTTCAACTCCCTCAACCACCAGATAAAGTCCGTCTGATTTCAACTGATTCAAATCAAAAGGCACTTTATTCTCCGGAAATCTGAACAGCGCCATCGCATTTTCAACATCTTCCCGCACGGTCAACGACTTCCAAAGCGGCTCAGTCACCTGATTGATGGGCACCGATTCAAACGCTTTTTCGCCGAAGGTGCCAATGAGTTTTTCGGGGGATATAAAATCAGGGCAATACACCCATTCCGTTAACTGAAAGGAAGATGCCAAGGCCAACTCAATCTCTTTGAGTCCCTCAACGATGATGATTCCTTCTTTTTTTCTATTTCTGTTTTTTTCAATCAGCGATCGAAGCCACTTAAACCAGGTATTTTGGCTGCTGCTGATGAACTTTTCATTATTCATTGAGCCACTGATTCTTGGGCTGTCTAACACGGGTAAAAAGCGCGATGATCAACGCTAAAAATCCGTTCACAAACGTCTTGCTAAATACATTGCTGAAGAACGTCAACCATGATTCTGGTACCGACTTCCGAAGTTCTTCTACCATAGTATCTTTGGTTGATTCACTGATAAACTGATTGGTCTTCAATGTTTCAATATACACCTCCATTTGGATGGCCTTGGTTTGATCAGCCAATGACCCATCTATGAGTAAATACAAAATCTGATCGGCTAATGCAGACACAAAAACCGCCACAAAAATCACTCCCATTGCAGTTGCTAGTGCATGTTTGTAATGGTACGTTTCACGCATTTGTCGCTCAGCAATTGAAGCCATGATAATTCCACCCAACATCAAAAGAAACGTAAAAAAAGGAAACGACGGATTGAAAGCATATTCCCAGTGCTGCGTGGTGTAAAACACAAACTTCGAAGCTAAGATGATAAGTCCCGACAGCAATCCGTGAAAGTATCGAGGTTTATTGAAGAAATTCTTAATTTTATCCATTACCATTATTTATTTAAAAGGACATCTGCAATTCTAAATTGCAAAGATTCCCCTTTGAGTATCACGTTGTAAGCCTTACTTTTTGGTTGATTCAATTCAAAATTCCCCTTTTCAAACACCGTCAAATTGGCTTTTGCACCCACTTCCATTTTGGGCATATCTAAATGGTAAATTTTTCTGTTTCCGTAGGTAAGTGCACCAACAATGGCTGCCATTTCTTCTTGAGATTTACCGCTCAACAACACATGCGCCATGGCATCAAAAGTAGCAGCTCCAAAGCGTGCATAATTGAACTCCAACTTCTTGTTTTCTACATCTTCTGGGGTGTGATTGGCACAAATACCATCAATAACACCCTCAACCAAGCCTTGAATCAAGGCTTTTTTATCTTCCTCCGTTCTCAACGGCGGAAGTACCTTATAGTTGGAATCAAAATCTCCAACCAAATGGTCTGTACCATATAAATTGAGTGCTGGAACTACCGCAGAAACTCTAACTCCGGCAGCTTTGGCATTTCTGATGATCTCCACCGATTCTTTGGAACTCACTCCCAAAATCACCACGGGTACATCCAACCATTTTGCCATTTCAATGCTCGCTAAAACTTCTACTGTTTCACTTGCCGTAGGAATTCCTTTCAAACCTAAATTTACACTAATTTCACCTTCGTGAACCTCTGCATTGGTTACCAATTTTGGGTTGTAAGCCATGTGCAAATACGGAATACTCAGTGATTGGCAGTATTGCATCAATCGGCTTCTCAAACTCAATGTAGCGCCACCCACCATGCCATCGGTTACCCCAATGCTTCCGGCTTGAGAGAGTTCAAAAACTTCGGCCATCTCTTTGCCTTCTCCATGTTCTGATGCCAATCCCAATGGGTGTAATTTCACTGCTTGACTTTGCGATTTTTGCAACAAAGACTCAATCGATGCTGATTTCTCCGGAAGAGGATCCGACCCGCACAATGCCGCCACCTCTGTAAATCCACCCGCCGAAGCGGCTTGACAGAACGTTTCTACAGACTCCTTCCAGGGCTCACCTGGATCTGGCAAAAACGAGTAGGCATCAAACCATCCCAAGGAAACAGAAAGATCACCGCCACCGATGATTCTTGCTCCTTCAGATGCACTGATTGGGGACGTTGAAATCTGAGCAATCACTCCATTTTCAACCAAAATATTCACTCTCTGACCGTTCAAAGGGTGATTAAAATCGTGCAAGAGAGCACTTTGAATGAGCACCGAGGAATTCATGCTTGTTTCTGCGAATTTACAATTTTTGTTCGGAACATATTAAAAAGCACCAAAGACTCAACCAAGATCAAAGCCAACGCTGAATATAAGAGCCATTGGGTCCAGCTAAAAAGTTCTTCTTTAGATTGATTCTTAAATAAATCCAATTCTGATTGAATCATTCTCACACCTTGATCACTCCAATAGTTCAAATTCGGAGCAGCACCTCCATTCGAGCTATTCTTAAACTCATGATTCTGCAAATTCACCGCAAAATCCTGTTCAACTCCGGCTCCTGTCAATTTATAAAACCCAGAACGTTGAATCTCATCGCCCATTTGAATCCCCAAACCGTGTTCCCCATTTTGAATGTTTGCCACCCATGCATTTGAGGTATCCCCTACAGCCGAAACATTCAAAGTCTTATCGATGGATACATTTAATTTTGAATCCAAATCGAAAATTCCATTTTCAGTCACATACAGCTGTCCCCCGCTGGGTGAACTTCCATAAATCAACTGCGAAAACAGCGGTAAAAACCACACTGAGTTTCGCACCTTTGCCAAACCGTCATTCCATGAAGCCGCCCAAATAAAATCCATCCTATCTGATAGGTCATTTTTAAAAAGCACAGATTCCTTTGTTTCCGTTTGAATCAATGCATCAAAATCCTTCAAAAGCGCTTTGCTCCATTGATCATTTACAAAAATCTCAGGAAGTGGAGTCTTATCATCCAATTCCGTTTTTAAAAATCCTTCAAAAAGGGGTGTTTCCAAAAAACCTGGTTCGAGCCTTGAGTAATTCTGCGGGGCATTTTTGGGGATATTTCCACCCCTCAGAAAGACCATTCTGCTTGAATTGCCTTGATATTTTTTCACATCATTGATGCCTAGCTGCACAATAATCCAATCTGATTCCTGTTCACTTTTCACCCATTCAAATCGTTCCGGTTGAACAGAAATCACCCGTTCAAAATCCTTAAACCCTTCAAATTGTGGGTCAACATAAATTCTTTGTCGTCTATTGGGAGAAAAAACTCCATACAATTGATTATCTGCCAAAAACTGATCTCCACTCAAAGCAACCCTGAATGAATCTAATTTTAATCCATTCAAATTGAATTCAACTTCTTTGATTGCACCGGCTGATTCAGATTGAAAGTCATTTTCACTGAATTGAATGCTTTTTTGCGCTTTAATTACACCATTTGCCCATAAACTCACGTTTGTAAGCACCTGAATTGCTTGCGGGCTATTCAAAGAAACCTGTGCCTTTAGACCTGTTCTATCCTTATTTAAGTAAACTGAATCTAAAGAAAGATTAAACTCCTCCTCTTCTAGTTTCTGCCTACCCACTTCTAAAAAGCTACATGCACTTAGCAGTTCACTGGAAACCTGAGCCTGTAAAAAATCAGCTTGAAAATCACTCACCACCAATATTTGTGGTGAAAAACCATCCTCTTTTGCCCTAAAATACCACGCTTGAGCCTTTCCCAACAATTCTTTAATAGATCTAGGTCTTGCATTCTCTTCAATTCTACCCAGTAACTCCCTGAGTTGATTAGCATCTATCCACCCTTCCGAACCTATGCCCGTTACCAAAGCAAAACTCTCCTGATTGTGCCCTGATTTTAACCATTCTTGCAAAACGTTTTGGGCTTGTTGATGTGCAGTTTCACCTGCTTTATTGGTCAAAAACATACTGGGTGACTGATCATAAATGACAATCCAACGAGTACTTTGAGTTTTTGAATTTTGGGGGATATAGGGCTGCGCAAAGGCCAGCACCAGTATCGAGATGAACAACGACCTTAAAGTCAACAACAACCAAAAGCGAATATTGCGTTGTTTTTGACTTACTTGTAATGCCTTAAACAATCGAGAAACCCCGGGAAAGAGAATTTTCTTTCTCTTTCTAAACTGCAAAAGATGAACCGCAATTGGGATCAGCAGCAGTAAAAATCCCCAGAGAAATTCAGGATGTTTAAATGCCATTTACATTAGAACAATCCATTGATTGTACTTTCCACTTGGTTGATGATTTTGGCCAAATCTTCGGGATTGTCTTGGAAATTCATGTCATCGACATTAAAAATCAACAAAGGGCCCAATTTGTAATCAGAAATCCAAGCTTCGTATCTCTCATTGAGTCGTTTCAAATAATCCAAACGAATGGCATCTTCGTAATCACGGCCTCTCATTTGAATTTGATCTACCAATTTAGGAATTCCAGCTCTGAGGTAAATCAATAAATCAGGGGCTTGAATTTGCTCTTTGATATTCTTATACAAACGGCTGTAATTTTCAAAGTCGCGGGTACTCATCAACCCCATCGAATGCAGATTCGGGGCAAAAATATTGGCATCTTCGTAGATGGTTCTATCTTGAATCACGGTTTTCTTGCCGTTCCTAATTTCTTGAATTCTCTGCCAGCGGGTATTTAAGAAATACACCTGAAGATTAAAACTCCAGCGCTGCATATCTTCGTAAAAATCAGATATATACGGATTATCATCCATATCTTCAAGATGAACTTCCCAATCGTAATGTTTGGCTAAAAGATTTGTAAGGGTTGTCTTCCCTGCTCCGATATTTCCTGCAATAGCAATATGTCTTGCCATAGTGCAATATTAAACCATGAAAACGAGGGTTTTGGCATTTTAAGGCAATAAAAGTTTTACACAAAATCACGGTTACACTATACAAATCCGACCTTTGCAACTTCTTTCCAATAAAATGGCAAACAAACAAACCACCAATCACTGGCATCTGTTCATTAGACTCTTAAAAATCGCCGATTTCCAACGCTCAGCCATACTATTTGCCGCATTTCTTACTGTGGTTCAAAGCTTATTAACCGCATTACAACCCAACTTATACCAATACATCATAGATCACGTGATCATGGCTCGGCACTTCAATCAACTAGAGCTATGGGCATTGATACTCTTGATTTGGCTCATAGCACAAACGATAATTGCATTTTACAATTCTTACCTGTCTGAAAAAATCGCCCAGTCCATCATTTTAAAATTGAGGCAATACATTTATGATCACTTGACCCATTTGAAGCTTTCTTTTTTTGACAAAACTCCCGTTGGTACTGCAGTCACTCGCTCCATCACCGATGTACAAACCATTACCGACTTATTTTCTTCAGGTATCATCACCATTTTGGGAGATTTGGTACAAATTGTAGCTATACTCTTCTGCATGTTTTTAATTAATTGTAAGTTGACTCTGCTCACACTAACCGTTATTCCCCTTTTGATTTGGGCAGGCAACTACTTCCGGAAGGGAACGCGTGACACCTTCCAAGAGGTTAGAAATCAGGTAGCCGCATTGAATGCATTCCTTCAGGAACGAATTACAGGCATGGGAGTCATTCAATTGTTCAATCAGCAAAAATCAGAATATTCCAAATTCAAAAACATCAATAGGAAACACAGAGATGCTAACTTCAAGAGTATATTCTATTATTCGGTCTTTTTTCCCATGGTGGAAGTCTTGGTAGCTCTATCTTTTGCCATCATCATCTCTTACGGAAGCATTCAAATCTTCGAAAAAAATCTGCAACTCGGCGAGGTAACTGCATTTATCATGTTCATTAATTTGTTCTTTAGACCTGTCAGAGCAATTGCAGATAGATTCAACAACATTCAAATGGGCATTGTAGCAGCAGAGCGCATTTTCAATCTGCTCGATGCTACCGAAAACCAAGAACATTACGGTGAAATAATCCCCCAAAAACTCAACGGAAAAATTGAATTTAAAAGCGTTTGGTTCAGATACAATCAGTCAGAAAATCATTGGATTCTCAAAGATGTTTCTTTTCTTTTAGAACCGGGAAAATCTTTGGCAATCATTGGCTCTACGGGATCTGGAAAAACATCCATAGCCAATTTAATCACCTACAATTACCAACATGAAAAAGGACAAATTTTAATTGATGATCAAGAAGTTCAAAACTACCACCTTCCCTCTTTAAGAAAGAGAATAGCATTTGTACTACAAGATGTTTTCTTGTTCAGCGGCTCCATTGAATCAAACTTAAGTTTGAAACAGGAAAATCTTCATCAACAAAAATTCCAATCCATCGCCGAAGAAATTGGAGCTTGGGATTTCATTAAAAATCTGCCCGGAGCCCTTGATTTCAATGTCATGGAAAGGGGACTGTCACTTTCTCAAGGACAACGACAATTGATTTCATTCCTCAGAGCTTTGGCTGTAGATCCAGACATCATTATTTTAGATGAGGCCACTAGTTCCATTGATTCACAATCTGAATCGTTGATTCAAAAAGCCATTGAACTGTTATTGAAAAACAGAACGGCTGTGGTCATTGCGCACCGATTGAGTACCATCAAACATTGCAACCAAATCATGGTTGTTGAATCGGGCAACATTGTTGAAATAGGGACTCCAGCAGAATTACTGGCTCAAGACGGACATTACAAACAACTATACGAAACCCAAATTTCTCACAAGTAGAATCAACCCAATTTTTATACAAAAAAGAAAAGGCCACCCTATTGAGGTGGCCTTTTTATTTGGTTAGGAACGATTATTAATCTTCGTCTTCAACAGCCATTTTAGAGGCCATCAAACGATCGTATTCATCACGAGATCCAGTTACAACGTTCTGTATAGCTCTCATACCTGTTCCGGCAGGAATCAAATGTCCAACAATTACGTTTTCTTTTAGACCTTTCAATTCATCTACTTTACCAGATATTGCTGCTTCGTTCAACACCTTGGTAGTTTCCTGGAACGATGCTGCACTCATAAAGCTTTGAGTACCCAAAGATGCTTTGGTAATACCTTGCAATATAGGAGTAGCAGTAGCAGGAACCGCATCACGGAATTCAACCAAACGCTTATCTTGACGACGCAATGCACTGTTTTCTTGACGTAGTTCTTTCAAACTAACAATCTGTCCAGCATGCATAACATCACTTTCACCAGAATCAGTTACAAATTTCTTGTCGTAAATCCAGTCGTTTTCTTTTTGCAAAGTCCATTTATCAACGGCTTCTGCTTCCAAGAAACGGGTATCACCTGGATCAACCACTTCCATTTTCTGCATCATCTGACGAACGATTACTTCAATATGCTTGTCGTTGATTTTTACACCCTGAAGGTTATAAACCTCTTGGATTCCATTCAATACGTAACGTTGAACGGCTGCTGGTCCTTCTACACGAAGAATATCTTGAGGAGTGATTGCTCCATCAGATAAAGGTTGACCTGCACGCACATAGTCACCATCGTGAACAAGGATATGCTTTGACAATGATACTTGGTAATGCTTCACTTCACCGTCTTTAGAGGTGATGATGATTTCTTGGTTACCGCGCTTTGAAACACCATAAGTAACAACACCGTCGGTTTCAGCAACTACTGCTGGGTTTGATGGGTTACGAGCTTCAAACAACTCAGTTACACGTGGAAGACCACCTGTGATATCTCGAGTACGGGTAGCAGAACGTGGCATTTTTGCCAAAATATCTCCGGCTTTAACGGTTTGACCATTCTTTGCAACCAAGATAGATTTAACAGGCAAGTTGAAAGTTTTGATATTGCCTTCACCGTCTTCTACACGGAATACTGGAACCTTTGTTTTATCTTTAGATTCAGTAATAACCATTTCAGATAGACCGGTTTGCTCATCACCTTCTTCACGCATGTTAATACCTTCAATGATATTATCAAACTCAACCTTACCGGTAATGTCAGATATAATCAAGGTGTTAAATGGATCCCAAGTACACAGCAAATCTGATTTCTTCACCTTTTGACCTTCTTTAACCATCAACTCAGCACCATAAGGAATGTTGTAAGTAGTGATCACTGTTTTCAATTTTGGATCCAAAATTCTGATCTCACCTGAACGACCCAATACCACAACCGCAGTTTTGTTTTCACCTGTGTTGTTATCTATGGTTTCTTTTTCAACGGTACGCATACCGTCAAAACTTACTACCCCTTCGTATTTGGTATCCATGGTATTTTCAGCCGCAATATTTAACGCGGCACCACCCGTGTGGAACGTTCTCAATGTCAACTGTGTACCTGGCTCACCGATTGACTGTGCTGCAATAACACCCACAGCTTCACCGCGTTGAACCATTCTTCCAGTTGCCAAGTTACGACCGTAACAACGTGAACAAACACCACCCAAAGTTTCGCAAGTCAATACTGAACGAATTTCAACTTCTTCAATACCAGCTGCTTCAATAGCGGTAGCACCTTCTTCGTTGATTTCATGTCCGGCAGCAATCAATTTCTCACCAGTTTCAGGATGATAAACATCATCTAACGCTGTTCTACCCAAAATACGATCATACAATGATTCTGTAATCTCGTCATTGGTTAAAATAGCCGTCATATTGATACCTCTTAAAGTACCACAATCAGCTTCAACAATTACTACGTCTTGAGCTACGTCATGCAAACGACGAGTCAAGTAACCTGCGTCAGCCGTTTTCAAAGCCGTATCCGCAAGACCTTTACGAGCACCGTGGGTTGATACAAAGTATTCCAATACGTTCAAACCTTCTTTAAAGTTTGAAATAATCGGGTTTTCGATGGTATCTCCAGATCCGCTGTTGCTGTTCTTCTGAGGCTTAGCCATCAATCCACGCATACCGCCCAACTGACGAATTTGCTCTTTAGAACCACGCGCTCCAGAATCCAACATCATGTAAATTGGGTTGAATCCTTGATCGTCGTTTTGCAATTCGTTAATCAATACCTTAGCTAACTGGTTGTTCACACGTGTCCACAAGTCAATTACTTGGTTGTAACGCTCGTTGTTGGTAATGAATCCCATATCAGCATTTGATTGAATCTCGCGAACCTCTTCCATTGCTTTGTTAACCAACTCCTCTTTTTCAGTAGGAATTTTAACGTTGCTTAAGTTAAAGCTCAATCCACCGCGGAAAGCATAGTGGAAACCAAGATTCTTGATATCATCTAGGAAGTCAGCTGCTGCTGCCACACCAGATATACGAATAACTTCAGCAATGATGTCACGCAAGTTCTTTTTCTTCAACAACTCGTTGATAAATCCAACTTGCTCAGGCACCACCTGGTTAAACAATACACGTCCAACAGAAGTATCAATCAACTTCCATTTTAACTCACCATTTTCACGAACCTTTACTCTACACTTGATTAAAGCATGCAATTCAGCTTTACCCTCATTATAGGCAATGATAACCTCTTCGGCACCGTAGAAAGTCAAACCTTCACCCACAACTGGATGCTCAGGAGTACTCTTACGCTGCTTAGTGATGTAATACAGTCCCAAGATCATGTCCTGAGAAGGTACTGTGATTGGAGAACCGTTGGCAGGGTTCAAAATATTGTGACTCGCCAACATCAACAATTGAGCTTCAGCAATCGCAGCATTACCCAATGGTACGTGCACCGCCATCTGGTCACCGTCAAAGTCGGCGTTAAAACCCGCACAAACTAAGGGGTGTAACTGAATAGCTTTACCTTCTACCAACTTTGGTTGGAAAGACTGAATACCCAATCTGTGAAGAGTAGGAGCACGGTTAAGAAGTACAGGGTGTCCTTTCAAGATATTTTCTAAAATATCCCAAATAACCGGATCCTTCTTCTCAACTATTTTCTTTGCTGTTTTTACCGTTTTAACAATACCGCGCTCAATCAATTTACGAATGATGAACGGTTTAAACAATTCCGCAGCCATGTTTTTGGGCAATCCACACTCATTCAATTTCAATGTAGGACCTACCACAATTACCGAACGACCAGAATAGTCAACACGCTTACCCAATAAGTTTTGACGGAAACGACCTTGCTTACCTTTAAGCATATCACTCAAAGATTTCAACGGACGGTTACCCTCACTCTTAACGGCACTTGCACGACGGGTATTATCCAACAAGGAATCTACCGCCTCTTGCAACATACGCTTTTCGTTTCTCAAGATTACATCTGGAGCTTTGATTTCCACCAAACGCTTCAAACGGTTGTTACGAATAATTACACGACGGTAAAGATCGTTCAAATCTGAAGTAGCGAAACGTCCACCTTCCAAAGGAACCAAAGGTCGCAATTCTGGTGGAATTACAGGCAACATGCGCATAATCATCCATTCAGGACGATTTTCACCTGTTTTCTGTGCACTTCGGAAGCTTTCAATTACCTTCAAACGCTTCAATGCTTCTTGCTTACGCTGCTGAGAAGTCTCAGTTGCTGCTTGAATACGAAGATCGTAACTTAAGGTGTCAAGATTCACGCGTTTAAGCAAATCTTCCAAAGCTTCAGCGCCCATTTTAGCGATGAATTTATTTGGATCAGAATCTTCCAACATTTGATTCTCTTTTGGTAAAGAGTCTAAAATGTCTAGATATTCTTCCTCTGACAATAAATCAAGGTTGTTCACATTGGTCGCAATACCTGGTTGAATAACCACATAACGCTCATAGTAAACTACCATGTCCAACTTCTTGGTTGGAATACCCAACAAGTAACCAATTTTGTTTGGCAATGAACGGAAGTACCAAATGTGCGCTACAGGCACCACCAAATTGATGTGGCCCATACGCTCACGACGTACTTTCTTTTCAGTTACCTCAACACCACAACGGTCACAAACAATTCCTTTATAACGAATACGCTTGTATTTACCGCAATGGCACTCATAATCCTTGATAGGTCCAAAAATACGCTCACAGAAGAGACCTCCCATTTCTGGCTTGTAACTTCTGTAGTTGATGGTTTCAGGTTTTACTACTTCACCAAAACTACGGCGCAATATGATTTCAGGGGAGGAAAGTGAAATTCTCACTTTACTAAAGTTGCTCCCGATTTTTTGATTTTTTTTCTGAAGTTGCATTTTCTTTCTTTATGCAGGATTATTCCAAAAATGATAATTCTAGACCCAAACCACGAAGTTCATGGATCAATACGTTGAACGACTCTGGAGTACCAATTTGTGTGATGTTATCACCTTTTACAATGGCCTCATAAGCTTTAGCTCTACCCATGATATCGTCAGACTTGATCGTCAAGATTTCACGAAGGATATTCGAAGCACCAAATGCCTCCAATGCCCATACCTCCATCTCACCGAAACGCTGTCCTCCGAACTGAGCCTTACCACCCAATGGCTGTTGAGTAATCAACGAGTAAGGACCAATTGAACGGGCGTGCATCTTATCATCAACCATGTGTCCAAGTTTCAACATGTAACTCACACCAACGGTAGTTGGTTGATCAAACTTCTCACCGGTCAAGCCGTTATTCAAATAGACCAAACCGTTATCAGGAATACCTGCCTTACGAGTGTAATCTTGAATATCTTGAAGTGAAGCGCCATCAAAAATTGGAGTCGCAAACTTTACGCCCAACTCTTTTCCAGCCCAACCCAATACGGTTTCGTAGATTTGACCCAAGTTCATACGTGAAGGTACACCCAATGGGTTCAACACGATATCCATTGGAGTTCCGTCATCCAAGAATGGCATATCTTCTTCACGAACAATACGAGCAACAATACCCTTGTTTCCGTGACGACCCGCCATCTTATCTCCCACCTTCAACTTACGCTTGTTGGCAACATAAACCTTCGCTAATTTCAAGATACCTGTAGGCAACTCGTCACCAACGCTGATAGAATATTGCTCACGTTTGAAGTTGGTTACTTTCTCATTGTAAACATTGATATAGTTCTTCAACAAACGCACAATCAGATCATTTTTATCGTCATCTGATAACCAATTCATGTAATTAACATTGGTATAATCAATGGCCAATAAATTCTTCTGAGTGAATTTAGTTCCCTTAGGAATCAACTCTTCACTGTACATATTGAATACACCTTGGCTAGTTTTACCGTTCACAATGGCGAACAATTTCTTTACCAATTCATCCTTCAAATTATTCAAATCCTTCCTATGGTCATCTTCCATCTTTTGGAGCTTCGATTTGTCTGAAGTACGGGTATTCTTGTCTTTTTTAGACTTGCTGAACAATTTCTTTTCAATAACAACCCCTTGCGCACCTGGAGGCGCTTTCAAAGAAGCATCTTTCACATCTCCAGCCTTATCTCCAAAGATTGCTCTTAACAATTTTTCTTCAGGAGATGGCTCAGTTTCACCCTTTGGAGTGATTTTACCGATCAAGATATCACCTTCTTTAACTTCTGCACCCACACGAATCAAACCAAAATCATCTAAGTTTTTGGTCATTTCTTCACTCACATTAGGAATATCGTTGGTCAATTCTTCTTCACCACGCTTGGTGTCACGAACTTCCAATTCATATTCAGTTATGTAAATTGTGGTATACATATCTTCTTTCACCACTCGCTCAGAAATTACAATCGCATCCTCAAAGTTGTAACCCTGCCAAGGCATGTAAGCTACACGCAAGTTACGACCCAAAGCCAATTCACCCCCTTGGGTTGCATATCCTTCAGATAATACTTGTCCTTTAGTAACACGATCACCCAATTTCACGCTTGGACGAAGATTGATACAAGAGTTTTGGTTGGTTCTGCGGAACTTGATCAAAGGATACGTTTTGGTATCGCCAGTAAAGCTCACCAAATTATCGTTATCATCGTAATCATATTTAACAGTGATTTCGCGTGCATCTACTGATACTACCACACCGTTTCCTTCAGAATTCACCATTGAACGACTATCTCTAGCCACTTTCTCTTCCAAACCAGTACCTACAATCGGCGCTTCAGGCACCAACAAAGGCACTGCCTGACGTTGCATGTTAGATCCCATCAATGCACGGTTAGCATCATCGTGTTCCAAGAAAGGAATCAACGATGCCGCAATTGATACAATCTGGTTAGGAGCAACGTCCATATAATCTAATTGCTCGGGATTAACCAACGGGAAGTCACCCTCTTTCCGACTCTTAACTAGTTCGGTCTTAAAGTTTCCTTTATCATCCAAAACAGCATTCGCCTGTGCAATGGTCTTTCCGTCTTCTTCTTCAGCACTTAGATAAATTATGTCTCCAGTAATTTTACCTTTTTCTACTTGTCTGTAGGGAGTTTCCAAGAATCCCATTCCGTTGATTTTCGCGTGCACGCACAACGATGAAATCAAACCAATGTTTGGTCCTTCTGGAGTCTCAATAGTACATAAACGTCCATAGTGCGTGTAGTGTACGTCACGAACCTCAAAACCGGCTCTTTCTCTGCTCAAACCACCTGGACCAAGAGCACTCAAACGACGTTTGTGTGTAATCTCCGCCAAAGGATTGATTTGATCCAAGAATTGAGAAAGCTGATTGGTTCCAAAGAATGAATTAATCACTGAAGACAACGTACGAGCATTTACCAAATCTTGTGGAGTAAATACTTCATTGTCTCTGATGTTCATCTTTTCACGGATGGTTCTCGCCATACGCGCCAATCCAACACCAAACTGAGCATACAACTGCTCACCTACGGTACGAACACGACGATTAGACAAGTGATCAATATCATCCAGTACTTCGTCACCGTTGTACAAGAAAATCAAATATTTAATGATTGAGATGATATCGTCATTGGTTAAAACTCGAACATCCATTGAATGATCTAACTTTAACTTCTTGTTGATTCTATAACGTCCTACTTCACCCAAATCATAACGTTTATCAGAGAAGAACAAACGCTCGATGATTCCACGAGCGGTTTCCTCGTCTGGGGGATCTGCATTCCTCAACTGACGATATATTACCTCAAGGGCCTCTTTACCGTTGTTTGAAGTATCTTTTTGAAGAGTATTATAAATTACAGAGTAGTCCGTATCTCCATCACCTTGAGTACTTAAAATGATGGTTTTTACTCCAGCTTCAATAATAGTATCTATGTGGTCTTCTTGAATTTCTGTATCACGCTCTAAAATTACTTCATTACGCTCTATAGAAACCACCTCACCGGTATCTTCATCTACGAAGTCTTCTATCCATGTTTTCAAAACACGTGCGGCCAATTTACGACCAACCACGCGCTTCAAACCAGCCTTAGAAACTTTTACTTCTTCGCTCAATCCGAAGATATCCAAAATATCTTTATCGCTTTCAAATCCAATAGCTCTCAAAAGAGTCGTTACTGGGAATTTTTTCTTACGATCAATGTACGCATACATAACGGCATTAACGTCAGTTGCAAACTCAATCCATGAACCTTTAAAAGGAATTACACGGGCAGAATACAACTTAGTTCCGTTTGAGTGCGTGCTTTGTCCAAAGAATACACCTGGAGAACGATGCAACTGACTCACAATAACACGTTCAGCACCATTAACAATAAAGGTGCCGTTGGGAGTCATGTAGGGCAATGTACCAAGGTAAACATCTTGAACGATGGTTTCAAAATCTTCATGCTCAGCATCGTTACAGCTTAATTTTAATTTAGCTTTCAATGGAACAGCATAGGTCAATCCACGCTCAATACACTCTTCTAGAGTATAACGCGGTGGATCTACGAAGTAGTCTAAAAACTCCAATGTGAAAATACTCCTAGTATCGCTAATAGGAAAATTCTCACGGAATACTTTGAACAATCCTTCACCTTCTCTTAGGTCTGAGGGGGTATCCAATTGGAAGAATTCTTGGAAGGACTTCAACTGAACGTCCAAGAAATCGGGGTATTCTATGGCGTGTTGTACCTTGCCAAAAGAAATACGTTTATTTGATGTAGTACTCAATGTTTTGTTTTTTTAATGTTTTACAATGGGAGTTATACTGTAAATAACGCCCAAAAGCCCCTTGGGTTTACCAGGGGCTTTGGAGGTTCTAGTTGGTGATATTACTTAACTTCAACTTCGGCACCGGCTTCCTTCAATTGAGCTGCGATATCTTCTGCTTCAGCTTTAGATATTTTCTCTTTCACAGCTTTAGGAGCACCGTCTACCAATTCTTTGGCTTCTTTCAATCCAAGACCAGTCAAGTCTTTTACAACTTTAACTACTTGCAATTTACCAGCACCAGCGTTCTTCAAAATAACATCAAATTCAGTTTGCTCAGCAGCAGCACCAGAGTCACCTCCAGCAGCAGGAGCAGCAACTGCTACAGCAGCAGCAGCAGGCTCAATACCGTGCTCGTCTTTCAAAATTTGAGCTAGCTCGTTAACTTCCTTTACAGTAAGATTTACCAACTGATTCGCGAATTCTTTTAAATCTACCATTGTTTTACTTTTTAAGTGTTATTGTTTTTTTTTAATTTCTTTCTTGTAATGTTTTTACCAAGCCAGCAATCTTATGTCCAGCATTAGACTGCAATGCACTGATAACGTTCTTCGCAGGAGACTGCAACAGAGATATAATATCTCCAATAAGATCTTCCTTGCTCTTAAGGTTCACTAAGTTGATCAATTGGTCATCGCCAATGTATACGCTGTGATCAATCCAAGCACCTTTCAATGTAGGTACTTCAAACTTCTCACGGAACTTCTTCATGGTTGTTGCAGGAGCTTTTACGTTCTCACCTGTCAATACACATGTTGTACCTGATAAAACTGTTGACAAATCGCCAAAGTCTTTATCAGATTGCTCCATCGCAATTCTCACCAAAGTATTCTTAACTACACGCATCGTTACACCGTTTTCAAAAAACATGCGACGCAATGCATTTGTATTTTTAGCTGACAATCCACTTGGATCTGCCAAGTAAACGAAAGCGTTACTGTTAAAAGTTTCAACCAGTTCCGCTACGATTTGTTCTTTTTCTGACTTTCTCATGGCTTTTTAGATTCCTGGGATTGATTTAACTTCTACAGCAACTCCTGGACTCATGGTGCTGCTTACAAAAATACTCTTGAAGTAAGTTCCTTTTGCTGCTGAAGGCTTCAAACGGTGCAATACTTGAACCAATTCTAAAGCATTCTCACTCAATTTCTGAGCGTCAAAAGATACTTTACCTACTGAAGCGTGAATGATACCGGTTTTGTCAACCTTGAAATCAATTTTACCAGCTTTTACCTCTGTAACTGCTTTTCCTACTTCAGTGGTAACTGTACCACTTTTAGGATTCGGCATTAAGTTACGAGGTCCTAAGATTTTACCTAAACGACCCAATTTAGCCATTACCGAAGGCATGGCAACAATGATATCAATGTCAGTCCAACCTGCTGCAATTTTCTCAATATAGTCATCTAAACCAACGTGGTCTGCACCAGCGTCTTTTGCTTCTTGCTCTTTATCTGGAGTTACTAACGCCAAAACGCGAACGGTCTTTCCCAATCCGTGAGGCAAAGATGCCACACCACGAACCATTTGATTCGCTTGACGAGGATCAACACCTAAACGTACGTCAATATCAAATGAAGAATCAAACTTGGTATTGCTAATCTTTTTTACAATTTCAGCAGCTTCCAACAATGAGTATTCTTTGGTATTGTCATATAGAGCCAATGCCTCTTTTCTCTTTTTTGTTAATTTCATAATCGATTAAAATTAAAAAGGTGCGTCGCCTGTGATTGTAATACCCATACTGCGTGCAGTACCGGCAACCATTCTCATTGCAGACTCAATTGTGAAACAATTCAAATCAGGCATTTTGTCTTGAGCAATTGTACGAACTTGGTCCCATGAAACAGAACCTACTTTCTTACGATTTGGCTCAGCTGAACCTTTCTTGATTTTTGATACCTCTACCAATTGTACAGCTACAGGAGGAGTCTTAATGATAAACTCAAAAGACTTATCTGTGTACACTGTAAGAACCACCGGCAGGACTTTACCCATTTGATCTTGGGTACGTGCGTTGAACTGTTTGCAAAAGTCCATGATGTTTACCCCTTTTGCTCCTAATGCAGGACCAATTGGAGGTGCCGGATTTGCTGATCCGCCTTTTACCTGGAGTTTTACAAAAGTTTGAATTTCTTTTGCCATTTTTCTGTTACTTACTTTTACGAATTACAATTTTTGAACCTGATTATAGTTTAACTCAAGTGGTGTTCTTCTACCAAAAATCTTCACCATCACCTTGAGTTTGCGCTTTTCTTCTTGAACTTCTTCAACAACCCCATCAAAGTCATTGAAAGGACCGTCAATTACTTTTACGGCTTCACCTACTAAATAGTGATCTTCAGTTACGATTTCGCCTTCGGTTAGTTCGTCGGCAGTACCTAAGATACGACTTAGTTCATTGGGTCTTAATGGAACCGGTGAATCTTTAGAACCGAGAAATCCAACAACCCCAGAAACGCTCTTAATTAGAGGCATCACTTCCGGATCTGAAAAATCAGCACGTATCAAAATGTAACCAGGAAACGCATTGCGCTCCTTAATCACTTTTTTCCCGTCTTTTACCTGATACACTTTTTCAGTTGGAATAAGAATTTCTGGAACAAAAGAAAGTTTGTTGTCGCGCTCAAGCTCAACTTCAACGTTGTGCTTCACCTTCTTTTCTTGTCCGGTTACAGCACGTACAACATACCACTTATGTTTTTCTTCAGAAACTGACATACTTTATTTAAAGAGTTTATAAAACTGGGTGGTTGAAAAACCCAATCCACTATCCAACGCCCAAATTACCAAAGAAAACAAGATAGATGCCACAATGACAATCCATGTGCTTTCCCTTAACTCTGTCCAGGTAGGCCAAGACACTTTATTCTGAAGTTCGTCTTTAACCTCACGGACGTAATTTGAAAATTTTCCAGCCATAATTGGTTTCTTTTAGCACGGGCACAAGGATTCGAACCCTGATCAAAGGTTTTGGAGACCTCTATTCTACCATTGAACTATGCCCGTATAAAAAGGAGCCCTAAAGGCTCCTTTTTGTTATAGCCTGCGTTAAACGCTGCTATTATTCGATAATTTCAGTTACCTGTCCAGCACCTACAGTTCTACCACCCTCACGGATAGCGAAACGAAGTCCTTTTTCCATTGCAATTGGGTTGATTAACTCAACTGTAATAGAAACGTTATCACCAGGCATTACCATTTCAGTACCTTCAGCTAGGGTGATTTCACCTGTTACGTCAGTTGTACGGAAATAGAATTGAGGACGGTACTTTTGGAAGAATGGAGTATGACGTCCACCTTCTTCTTTGCTCAATACGTAAACCTCAGCTTTGAATTTCTTATGAGGGGTTACAGACTTAGGAGCACAGATTACCATACCACGACGGATATCGTTTTTGTCGATACCACGCAACAAGATACCTGCGTTGTCTCCAGCTTCTCCGCGATCCAACAACTTACGGAACATTTCTACTCCTGTACAAGTTGAAGTTAAGTGCGCACCGAAACCAATGATTTCAACTGCATCACCTACGTTGATCACACCACGCTCGATACGGCCAGTTGCTACTGTACCACGACCTGTGATTGAGAATACGTCTTCGATTGGCATCAAGAAAGGCTGATCAACCAAACGTGGAGGTACTGGGATCCAGTTGTCTACTGCTTCCATCAACTGAAGGATAGTATCAACCCACTTCTGATCTCCGTTCAATCCACCCAATGCAGATCCACGAATGATAGGAGTATTGTCTGAATCAAATTCGTAGAAGTCTAACAACTCACGAATTTCCATTTCAACCAAATCCAACAACTCTTCGTCGTCTACCATGTCTACTTTGTTCATGAAAACAACTAGACGAGGTACACCAACCTGACGCGCCAACAAGATATGCTCGCGTGTTTGTGGCATTGGACCGTCAGTTGAAGCCACTACCAAGATAGCGCCATCCATCTGAGCAGCACCAGTAACCATGTTCTTTACGTAGTCAGCGTGACCTGGACAGTCAACGTGTGCGTAGTGACGGTTCTTAGTTTGGTACTCAACGTGAGCAGTGTTAATTGTGATACCACGCTCTTTTTCTTCAGGAGCTGAGTCGATTGACTCGAATGAACGAGCTTCTGAGAAACCTGCGTTGGCTAATACAGAAGTGATAGCCGCAGTCAAGGTAGTTTTTCCGTGGTCAACGTGACCAATGGTACCAATGTTCAAGTGCGGCTTGGAACGGTCAAATGTTTCTTTTGCCATAGTATTCTATTAGTTAATAATGTGTTTGAGCCAATGAGGGGAATTGAACCCCTGACCTTTTCCTTACCAAGGAAACGCTCTACCCCTGAGCTACATCGGCTTTTGTCAGATTTCTCCAACGAATCGAGCGGGAGACGAGGCTCGAACCCGCGACCTACAGCTTGGAAGGCTGTCGCTCTACCAACTGAGCTACTCCCGCGATTGACATTTCTATGCTTGGTGGGGGCAAGTGGACTCGAACCACTGAACCCGAAGGAGCGGATTTACAGTCCGCCGCAATTGCCGCTATGCGATACCCCCAAATTGAAGTTGCATAAAAATGTCTGGAGCCACCAGTCGGAATCGAACCAACGACCTACTGATTACAAGTCAGTTGCTCTACCAGCTGAGCTATGGTGGCTTATGTGTAAGAACGTTACTTTTTATAGTGAGCTCGATTGGACACTCGAAAAAGGACTGCAAAAATAGTTATTATTTTGAACTTTTCAAGACCCTCCCACATTTTTTTTCTAATTATTATTCCTCCCCTCCCAGAAACCATAAATCTCAACCTTCCGTTGTATTTTTGTCAAACATTTCCCTTCCCATGAATTTTAAAAAACTAAAACCTCTATTCATTATATCCATCTCGGTAATTGCTTTATTGCTTCTGTGGAAAAACCTCAATAACACCTCCTCCTGGCCCTCTGATTTGTTTGCCCTTAAAGAACCAAACAAAATTACCCGATTTAAATTCACACCCAATAACGACAAAGTTAAACCCCTTGAATTTGAAAAAATTAACGACGTTTGGTTTATAAAATCCGACAATCAGTCCTTTCCTGCTGACTCGCACAATGTTTCAATGCTCTTGAATTGGGCAATGCCAAAACTGCGAATCAAAATGCCCATCCCCAATGAATCCAAAGAATACATCAATAGACAACTGGCTATGGAAGGCATCAAAGCCTCTTTCTTTGAAGGGGATAAAGAAGTACACACTATATATGTAGGCGGACCAACACAAGATCAAATGGCCACTTATATGTTTGCCCCTGATACTGAAAGACCCTGTATCGTTGAAATTCCTTCTTTCCAAGGGTATCTGACTCCTTATTTTAATACTGATCCGCAACTATGGAGAACCATCAAACTCATCAACGCTAATCCATCTGACATCCTTTCTTTGAAAGTCATCTGGCACGCAGCCGAAAAAGAATCCTTCGAAATCAAACAAGAAAACAATAACCTCAAACTTTTTGACCTCAAAGGACAAGAAATTGAAGCTAAAAAAGGATTGCTGACAGGGTATTTGTTGATGTGCAGAGAGTTTACCCGTGAGGCTGGCGGAATTCCAGGCATCAACAAAATACCGCAAAAAAGAGATTCCATAGTTAAATCTATGCCTATTTTAACTTTCATGTATACCTTGAGAAATTCTGAAAATCCACAGGCCAAACCTTCTCAAATGTCAATCAGCATATACCCCAATTCTCATTTTGAAGATGTAGGTGTTGACGCCTCTCCCACTGATACCAAAACGTTGCAAACAGCCCTTTTTTGGGTGAAATCGTCAGATGATCCAAACCTTTGGCTCACTCAAGATGTTGTAATTAAAAATCGACTGAAGTCCCTGTCTGAATTTAAATCGTTGTCTAAATCCAATAATTAATTTGTGAATTTTCGTCTCGTAGGAGCCGTCATTGGGCTCATTTCATCTGGATTCTTTGGTGCCATTATTGGGTTTCTTATTGGATCCTACATAGATTATGCCGTGCAGGGCAGCGATCAAAATCAAACCGGTAATACCAACTATCAACGGAATTTTTCCGGGGGATATCAGTACCAACAAAGTTCCTTTCAATCCCCCTCCGATTTTCAGAACTCCCTACTCATATTAATTGCGGCCATAATGAAGGCCGATGGTAACGCCGCCAAAAGCGAGCTAGACATGGTCAAAAGCATGCTTCTCAGAACCTACGGTGAAGATCAAACCCGCGTTATGCTTCTCAAACTACGCGATTACCTGAAAGAAACGCATAACTTATATGAAGTTTGTCGCAATCTCAGAAACCGAATGGGTTATTCCGCTAGGCTAGAATTGGTGCATGTACTTTTTAGAATTTCTAGAGCCGATGGGGTTATTTCTAAATCCGAACTTACTCTGATTGATAGCGTAGCCAATCAATTGGGCATAAGCACTCCGGATTATTTATCGTTGAAAGCCATGTTTGTGGATTCTTCTGACAGCGACTATAAAATCTTAGATGTTTCTTCTTCTGCTACTGAGGAAGAAGTTAAAAAAGCATACCGCAAATTGGCCTTAAGATTCCATCCCGATAGATTGCAAGGACTTTCGGATAGCGAGAAAAAGGCAGCGGAGGAAAAATTTCTTCGCGTTCAAAGTGCTTATGAGGGCATCAAAAAGAAAAACGGCTGGAATTAATGAAAAGCCATTTAGCCCTGTTTTTCGTTAGTTTTTTGTATGCCATTCTATTTTCTTGGGCCGGACAAATCATGCCCAATTATCTATCGGCCGAAGCCTTTGTATGGCTGAGAATTGCTTTCGCCGCTACCCTTTTTCACCTTATTGGACGGGCACTCAGCAACGAAAAGATCAATTGGAAGTTGCATTGGAAAGAGTTTGCCGTTTGCGGATTCTTTGGCACCAGTGCCAATATGTATTTGTTTTTCAAGGGACTAGAAACCACCTATCCTATTAATGGTGCGGTTTTGATGTTATTTACACCTTTATTTGTTGCCATTTTTGATCATATACGTGTAAAACAATGGCCAAAGCCCATTTTTATTTTGGCCGTTGCCATTGCTGCAGCTGCCTCAGTGGCATTGATGACAGCCAATGGTGTTAAGTTTTCTGAGAAAACTCTCCGTGGTGACATTTGGATAGCCATAAACGCCATATTCTATGCTATTTACTTGGTGAGGGTCAAGAAACTGACTGCCCATTATAAACCTATAACTATTAATAGGTATACGTTTACTTTTGGATTGTTATTCATCACTCCTTTTGGTCTGGGTGAATTCATTCAAACCAATTGGTCTATCATTCCCATGAACATATTTATGAAAATTGGATATATTTTAGTTTTCACAAGTTTCTTAGTTTACCTCTTAAATGCTTATGCCATTCAACATTCAGGACCAACATTGGCTGGGCTATACATTTACTTACAACCCATTCTTGCTTCCATCATTGCAGTGTTCTTACAAACAGATACACTCACTCCAAATAAAGTACTTTACATAACTCTTGTATTGGTTTCTACTTTTGCTGCATCGCGATTTACACCAAAATTTCAATCGAATTTGGACGGCAAATCATCGAGCAAATAAAATACGCTTTGATTTTTTAATTACCTTTGCAAATTATCATAGACCCATATGCAAAATTCAAAAGCCAACGAAATACTTGAAAAAGCAATTGCCAGCATTGAGAAGAACGGAATTGATGCCACTACTTTAATTCAACCCTTGCAAGAAGCTCGTGAATATGCCTTAAAAGAAAACGATCCATTGGTTACTCGTGCACTTCGTTTGGCATGGCAGCATTTGGAAGCCAATGAAACTTTCGATGCCCCTTTGGCAGAAGAAATTGAAACCGCTGAAGATAATTTAGTGTATTTCTTGAGTTTGTGCGTTAAATCTCAACACGAGTTGAACCGCACTGAACTTCGTGAAATGACCAATCAACTTCAAGAATTAGCTTAAGCATTTTGAAATGGCATAAAGCCATATCGTTACTTTTATTGTCTGTTTTCCTTTTGGGAAATCAGAATCTGTTCCATATACATTCCGAGGGAGATCATGAGACCCATGATCACGCAATCAACCATCATTGCGAAGATTTTCCGGAAAACCACCAACACCTAGAAGAGAACTGTACTGTTTGTGATTACAGCTTATCTCATGTTGTTGAATTAAATCAACCTGCACAGTTTGAATTCGAAGTATACGGAGTAAGCATCTTAGCTGCAATGCAGCATTCTTACTCCTTCGATTTCTACAAAATAACTCAAAACAAATCTCCGCCCGTGTTATCTGAACTTCCGTTTTCCTAATCAAAAACCACTCAGATAAAATGTACCGTGAAAAACATCCGTAAGTTAGCGGTTGTTCAGTTGATTTGTGTTCTTCTGACAACCCCATTATTGGCTCAATCAACCACAGATACTTGTCATCCGTGTGATGAAATACATCGCATGGACTCTACACATGTTGTAATTTGGCACAGCGGTGTTCAAGCTTCACATCTTCATGCAGAAGATATAAAGGGTGTTTCTTTCGCACCCATATCACAGTTATTATCGGCCATTCCTCAACTCAATGTTATTGCTACCGGTAACAGCATTCAGAAACCTATGTTTCAAGGACTTTCAGGCCTCAGACTTCCGTTGATTCAAAATGAACTAAGAATGGTTGGACAAACCTGGGGAAATGACCACGGTCCCGAAATTGCAAGAGCCGGTGTGGAATCTGTAAATGTACTAAAAGCTCAAGATGCTTTGTGGGTGACCGGTGAATCGTGGGGTAACGCAGTTCAAGTTGAATACCAACCCACTTACCATTCACATGCCAGCAACGTGCAATCTGGATTGGGCTATTCAAGCAATGGCAAGGCCATTCTGGCAAACTTCAAACTCAACCAAGGGACTCACCGAGCTGGTATGGGCTGGTATATTCAAGGACAAGGTTTTGTAAGTCAGGACTATTCAGTACCGTTGATCAATGACCCACAAACTGGGAACATAAAAACATCCCCCGAAACAAAAAATGGCATTTTGAGAAATACCGCGAGCCAGGAATTTTCCATCATGGGTGGTTTCAAACAAAGATTAAATGAACATTGGGCAATTCAATCAGATTTCAGTTGGTTTTTCAACGAGAATGGCATCTATGCTGGTAGCCACATTGGCAATACCACTGATCTTATCAATACAATCAACTTGAAAAATCCTAACGTTTTGCTCCAAAACGGAAGTTACAACATCAATAAACCCAAACAAGTTGCTGAACATTTCAGTGCATTGGGCGTAATTCAACGTCACGACGGACTAAAAACCTTCGTTTCCATTCAGCAAAACACCCGACAGGAATTTGATCCGCACAGAAATCCTAAATATACCTTTCCACAACTCAACGTGAGATTGAATGCCGCTCAAATCAGACAAGAAATCCCTATCCACTTAAAAATTATTTCACATGCACAAGTGGGAAGCGAATGGCAAGAACAGAGTTATGGCGGATACTTTTTAGTTCCTGAATTCACATCGCAACAGTATTTTGGAGTGCTAAAAGGCCGCAATGAACGTCAAAATCTTCTTCAGAATTGGGCTTTAAGGTTGGATTATCTGCGCAGAACCACGGTTTTAAAAGATGAATCATCCCGTAAAATAGCTTTCCAGGGAATTTCTGCCGCCTATTCTGCTCGCAAAATTCAAAATCGCAACACAGTTCAAGTGTTTATAAATCACAGTTGGCGTGCACCGGCAGTAAATGAACTTTTTTCAGCGGGTGTTCACCACGGAAATGCCAGTTACGAAGAAGGCAATGCAGATTTGACACCCGAATGGGGTGAAAAATTGGAATTTCAATGGAAAAAATCCTTTAAGAAAAGCAATTTTGAAATCAGCACTTTCGGGTTATGGTCGCCAAATTACATTCACCTGAATCCACAATCCTCCCCCATTTTGACGGTTCGCGGCGCATTTCCGCATTATAGATACGAGCAGCTCCCCACCATTCTCAGTGGCGCATCTGCATACCAAGAATTCTTTTTTTCTCGGGGGAAGTTAACTCTTGGTGGAGAATACACTTACGGTCGAATTCTCCAACCAGAACGCTACCCTACCTTGCTTCCATGCAGCGAAATTTCTGTTGGATGGGTAGGCCAGTTCAAATTTGGCGAATACTACATTAAATATGTGAGGGTTTTCCAGCAACGTTATTTCACGGCTTCCACCGATTTAATGCCTCCACCTGAAGGATTTCAATTATTGGATGCAGGAATTACCCTTAAAAAAGGTTCAAAGTATGAACTAACCTTAAACGGGAACAATCTCCTAAACACTCGATACCGGAATTACTTAGACCGATTCCGCTATTTCACCCCTGCCATGGGCAGGAACATTGGTTTAAAATTAAACATCAACTTACATTATCATGAAAAAATACATCCTTAGCTTGAGCAGCAAATCAGTAGTATTTGCATTGCTCGCACTGAATTTCAATGCTTGCACCGATCACCATCACGACGATGACCACAAGCACGAAGAAGAATCAATCAACAAGGTAGAATTAACCTTAACACCTGACTCTCTTGGGTTGCCAGCACAAACGGTAGCCTGGATCGACCTTGACGGAGACGGTGGCAACGCCCCAATACTACCTGATACCATAAGACTCACCCCCGGTATTCAATATACCGCTGAATTGAGCTATAAACATGTTTATAACGGCGGAGAGCACCTGGTGAATACTGAAATTAGAAATGAAGCAGACGAACATCTGGTTTGTTTCAGCCCCATTCAACTGATACAAGTGGTTATTTTGGAAATCACTCGAACAGATAAAGATAACCAGGGCAAAGAATTGGGACTAACATCTAAATGGAAAGCGTTAATTTCAGAAAAAGGGGCAGTTCGCATCAGCTTAAAACACCAACCCAACGGCATCAAGAATGGCAGTTGCGATGTGGGAGAAACCGATGCAGAAATTGATTTCCCGTATTCATCAATTCAATAAAACCACTGAACAAAATTGGTTACTTTTGTACCGAAATGGAGAACACTGAAATGAAATTAACCGCGCTCAACCATGTTCACAGAGCATTGGGCGCCAAAATGGTTCCTTTTGCTGGCTACGACATGCCTGTGTTGTATAAAAATTTGATTCAAGAACATCACGCAGTGAGAAATGCTGTAGGAGTTTTTGATGTGAGCCACATGGGCGAAGTTTTCATTACCGGTGACAACGCTTTTGATTTAGTGCAATACATGACCTCAAATGATGTTTCTGCCTTGTCAGATGGTCGTGTGCAATATTCTTGCATGCCAAACGATCAAGGTGGAATAGTAGATGATTTGTTGGTTTATAGATTTGCAGCTGACCGTTATTTCTTGGTAATCAATGCCTCTAACATTGACAAAGATTTAGCTTGGATGCACAAGCAAAACGAAAAATTTGGTGCTACCATTGAAAATAAATCAGATGATTATTCTCTGTTAGCCATTCAAGGCCCTAAGGCAATCAATGCATTGCAAAAGTTAACCGAAGTGAATTTATCAGATATTCCTTACTATCACTTCTCTGAGGGAGTTCTTGCGGGAATGCACATGATCATTTCAAATACAGGTTATACCGGTGCTGGTGGATTTGAACTTTACGTGAAGAACAACGAAGTTGAAGCCCTTTGGAATGCAGTTATGGAAGCAGGCGCTGAATTCAATATTGAACCTTGCGGATTGGGTGCTCGTGATACCTTGAGATTGGAAAAAGGTTTCTGCCTTTATGGAAATGACATCAATGACGAGACTTCGCCTATTGAAGCTGGATTGGGTTGGATCACCAAATTCAACAATCCTTTCCACATGAGCGAACACCATTTAGAAATCAAGAACAACAAACCTACCAAAAAATTGGTTGGGTTTGAATTGATAGACAGAGGCATTCCCCGTCAACATTACCCCATCTGCACAGCCGATGGAACGGTAATTGGTGAAGTTACCTCAGGAACTATGAGTCCAACCCTAAATAAAGCAATTGGTATGGGATATGTAAGTTCAGAAAATAGCGCTGCAGGTTCTGAAATCTACATTGAAGTGAGAGGCAAATTGCTTAAAGCCCAAGTGGTTAAAATTCCATTCTTGGCTTAATCTTTAAATTAAAACAAACCTTAAAGACGCTCTTCTAAAAAGAAGGGCGTTTTTTTTAGCCTTCGTGTCTCAAGGCTTCGATGGGATCAAGTTTGGATGCTTTTACTGCAGGATAAAGCCCTGCAACCAAACCAACAACGATACAAATAATTACGGCGAAGAAAATCCAAAACCACGGAATGATAAATCCGCTGTTCAATAAAATTCCTACGGCATTTCCCATTATAATGCCTAAAATGATTCCACCTAAACCACCCAACTGGGTAATGACAACCGCTTCAACTAAAAATTGATTTCGAATGGCGGAGGCTGTAGCACCGAGAGATTTTCTCAAACCAATTTCGCGGGTTCTTTCGGTGACGCTTACCAACATGATGTTCATTAAGCTCACTGCAGCTCCCAAAAGAGTAATAATTCCAATCAGCATTCCCACCGAAGAAACCATGGCTAAATCTTCCTTTACATTGTTTGCTAATGAGTCGCTTCGAGTAATGGAAAAATCATCTTCTTGATGCGGGGCCAACCTCCTAATTCTTCTCATGATGATTCTGGCTTCTGAAATGTCAGCATCTAAATTTTCTACCGATTCAGACATGACACTCATATTCACGTTATTGATGGCTTGCGTAAAATCTTGTCGGGCTTTATTGATTCCTACTATAACCATTCTATCGCCGCCAGACATTCCCATACTAGAACCTTTTTTCTTTAACTCACCTATTACTTTGTAGGGTTTTCCATCAATGGAAATATCTTTTCCAACACTGATGCCTTCTTTGTAGGCTGCTCCCCAAATTTGAACCACAACATCAGACCCCAATACAACCAATGGTAAACTCATAAAAACATCGTTCTTAGTGAATGATCTACCCGCTGCTAACTCGTAACTGGATGTAAAAATGACGTCTTCATCCACCCCCATTATTTTGATGTTGGGATTGGTTTCTACGTTTCTGTACTTAACCTTTGAGGTAAAAGAAGCGTTGATGGTCTTTCCGATGACGCCGGTTCCGCGATATAGTTCTTCAAACTTTTGAGATTGATCGTAGCTGATGGGTTTAAAATCATCAGGCACACCCCAACGTTGTACCGTTAGTCGGTTATTTATAGAAAAGCTCTGTGCACCAAACCTTGACATGGTCTTAGTGATGGCGCTGCTCATGGCATCTATAGAAGTTAAAATGCCTACCAAAGCCGAAATACCTATAGCTATTATGGAAGCCGTGATGATTGCTCGGGTTCTGTGTGACTTGAGGGACGAAAACCCTTGCCGAATATTTTCAACGACTTGTAACAATGGCTATGTATAGTCTAAGGGTTATGCCGAAAATGACTGGCCACAGCCGCAAGTTTCTGAAGCATTGGGGTTATTGAAAGAAAAACCACGATTGTTCAATCCGTGTTCCCAATCTACTTCCATTCCAATAACGTACATTACATGGGCTTTATTCATCACTACAGGAATTCCTTCGAGGTCGTATTCTTTATCACCTTCTTCGCGTTTGTCAAAGGCCAAAAGATAGCTCATACCTGAACATCCGCCGCCTTTAACTCCTATCCTCAAAACTGAATCATCTTTTAATTCTAAGTTATTTTGCAATCTATGAAGCTCATCGATGGCATGTTGAGTGAATTTTACGGGCAAACTTTCCATAACTACAAATTTAGTCAATTCTTAATTGCCTTGGTCGGTTTGATTTTAGTGTTGTGCGACAAAGAATGTATCTTTGTCGAAAACCCATGGAAACCTTTGAATTGTTAGAAGCCGCGCTATACATTTTGGCGCCCTCGGTGCTGGTAATTGTGAGTTCATCAATGATTATGAAGAGCATGTCACGCAACTTAGAAAAGACTTTAAGAAGCGAAATACTGCGTCAAAACAACAAAGATTTCGTCAAATTAAAGTTGGCCGCATACGAAAGACTGAGCTTGATGCTTGAAAGAACATCCGTTCCAACTCTCATCCAAAAGTTTGCCAAGCCAGGATTGAATACTGCTCAAATTGCACAACTGATGCGTGCATCTATCAACGAAGAGTTTAATTACAATGTATCTCAACAAATTTTCGTGAGCGCTCAAACTTGGGGCACCATTAAAATTGTTAAAGAACAAACCTTAATCCTGATAAAAACCGTAGAATCTAAAATTGATGCCAATCAATCAGCCGCTGAATTCTGTGACTCATTAATAAATCACATGAAAAACAACGGAGAAATTCCTCACGAAAAAGGACTTCAGATGATTCGTGGTGAAATGGAATTGATCTTTAATTGAGTATCTCAAGCCCTCACTAAAAAATACCTTAATTAACATCCCCCGAAAAAACATCCCTCGAAAAAATGAAAAAGAACAGCAGCGGTATAGAAATTAAAGAAGTATACAACAGCGTGAAAAACGCATCAGAAAATCCGGGCGAGTTCCCTTTCACTCGCGGAGTGCGCAAAGACATGTATCGTGGACGCTTATGGACCATGAGGCAATACGCAGGTTTCAGCACCGCCGAAGAAAGCAACGAGAGATACCATTATTTACTGAATCAAGGCACAACGGGCCTATCGGTGGCATTTGATCTGCCAACACAGATAGGTTATGACAGTGATCACCCCATGAGCGAAGGTGAAGTGGGCAAGGTGGGTGTTGCTATTGACTCATTGAAGGACATGGAGACCCTTTTTAAAGGAATTGAGCTCCAAAAAGTCACCACCAGTATGACCATAAACGCCACAGCATCAACGCTTTTGGCGATGTATGTGGCACTAGCGAAAAAACAAAATGCCGATTTATCGCAAATCAGCGGAACCATCCAAAATGACTTATTAAAGGAATACGCCGCAAGAGGAACCTATATATATCCGGTTCGACCGAGCATGAAAATCATCACCGATATTTTTGAGTGGTGCGGCAAAGAACTTCCCAAATGGAATACCATTTCTATCAGCGGTTACCATATTCGCGAAGCGGGAAGTACGGCAGTTCAGGAATTAGCGTTCACTTTATCAAACGGAAAAGCGTATGTAGAATCTGCAATGAAAGCCGGTTTAGATATCAATGTTTTCGGTAAGCGATTGTCGTTCTTCTTTAATGCTCACAACGACTTTTTCGAAGAAATAGCCAAGTTCAGGGCGGCCAGAAGAATGTGGGCTAACATCATGAAAGATATGGGAGCAACAGATCCGCAAGCCATGATGTTGAGATTTCATACACAAACTGGTGGCTCAACACTTACTGCACAGCAACCCGAAAACAACATTTCTCGTGTCACATTACAAGCTATGGCTGCGGTTTTGGGCGGAACACAGAGTTTACACACCAACGGTTACGATGAGGCCTTAAACCTTCCTACCGAAAAAGCAGCGCGAATTGCTTTAAGAACACAGCAAATCATTGGATTTGAAAGTGGAGTCACGAATACGGTTGATCCTCTCGGGGGAAGTTTTTACGTGGAAGAACTGACAGATCGAATGGAACATGATGCACTTTTGATTATGTCGCAAATCGAAAAAATGGGTGGTTCGGTAGCGGCTGTAGAAAGTGGATGGATGCAAGAAGAAATTGCACGAAGCAGTTACGAATTCCAAAAACAAGTTGAATCAAAAGATCAAATCATTGTTGGAGTAAATCAATTCACCTCTCAAGAGAGTGAAAATATACCTTCCTTCAAAATAGATGACAGCATTAGAGAAACTCAAACCGAAAAAATCAATGCTTTAAAACAAGAAAGAAACCAAAATTCAGTTGATTTGGCATTGGGAAATTTGGAATCAGCGGCACGATCAGGTGAAAATCTAATGCCCAAAATTTTGCAAAGCGTTGAAGAATATGCCACCTTGGGAGAAATTGCTTTTACTTTGAGAAAAGTGTATGGAGAATTTGCGATTTGAATACACTAAAAAAACTAAAAAATCAAGTAAAAAAAATTAGCAAATTGTGAAAATTCTCTATTTCTTTACAAACGGAAAATGACTTTTTGACTATCTATGATAATCAATCAGTTAAATCAGGATTTAAACAAGTTAATAACACTCAGGCCCCAAGATATATATGGAAAGAAAAGCACACGAACTTGCATGGCAAGAATGCATTGAAATTATTAGAGACAATGTCAACCCGCAAAGCTTCAAAACTTGGTTTGAACCCATCAAACCAATGAAACTTTCGAACAAAATTCTTACCATTCAAGTACCCAGTCAGTTCTTCTATGAATGGCTGGAAGAGCACTACGTGCAGATCCTTCACAAAACGCTAAAGAAAGTCATTGGCCCAAATGCCAAATTAGAATATTCAGTAATTGTTGAGAACGCAACATCACAACATTCAGAACCATTCACCATCAATTTGCCTACCGGAAACTCCTCCAAACCCGTCAATAACGAGTTGGGTATGCCCATCAATATGGACAGTCCCATCAAAAACCCGTTCATCATTCCTGGCCTACGCCGAATGAACATTGACAGCCAATTAAATCCGCGTTACACCTTTGACAATTTTGTGGAAGGCGAATGCAACAAATTGGCTAGAAATGCAGGTTTAGCCATTGCACAAAAACCAGGAGGAACTGCATTTAATCCGTTGATGATTTTCGGAGGTTGCGGCCTAGGAAAAACCCATTTAGCTCACGCCATTGGAAATTTGATCAAACAACAACACAAACAAAAAGTGGTGGTGTTTGTCAGCGCCGAGAAATTTATCAATCAATTCATAGATTCTGCCCGTCAAGGCAACAACAACCAATTTGTAAACTTCTACCAATACCTAGATGTGTTGATAGTTGACGATGTTCAGTTTTTCTCCAAGAAAGAAAGAACCCAGGAAGTTTTCTTCCAAATATTCAATCACCTACACCAAAACGGAAAACAAATCATATTAACCTGTGACCGCGCTCCCAAAGATTTAAAAAATATGGATGAGCGTTTGTTGAGCCGTTTTAAATGGGGGTTGTCTGCTGACCTCAGCACGCCAGATTTCGATACCCGTGTTTCCATACTAGAAAATAAAATGTATCAAGACGGTATCACTCTTCACAAAGATGTGGTAGAATATCTAGCCCACAACATTGACACCAATGTTCGCGAGTTGGAAGGTGCCTTGATCTCGCTTTTGGCTCAGGGTTCATTGACTAGAAAACACCTTGATTTGAATTTGGCGAAACAAACCGTTAAGAACTTCGTTAAAAATTCAACCCGTGAAATTAGCATTGATTACATCCAAAAATTGGTATGTGATTTCTACAACATTCCCGTTGAAGCCGTTAAGTCAAAAACCCGTAAGCGCGAAATCGTGCAAGCCCGTCAAATTGCCATGTACTTTACCAAAGACCTTACCAAAGCTTCTTTGAAAAACATCGGTATTTTCTTCGGGGGACGTGATCACTCTACAGTAATCCACGCTTGTCAAACCGTAAATGATTTGATTGAAACCGATAAAAAATTCCGCCAAGATGTGGAAGAAATCGAAAAGAGAATCAAAATCAACACATTCTAATCGATAATATACACACTTTCATACAAAAGGGGTAGTCTTAAAATAAAGACTGCCCCTTTTTCATTTATTTTCGCCAAACATGTTGCGGTTCTATAGATCTTTTAGGTTTGCTCTAAACGGAGTCATTCTCCTTGCAAAAACCGAACGTAATTTCAAAATCATCATTTGGGTGATGCTAATAGTGCTGGCACTGGGCTGGTTTCTAGATTCACAAGGACAACACCTCAATCGTTTGGAATGGGCCATTCTTTGGGCTACCATGGGATTGGTGTTTGTTTCGGAAAGCTTGAATACCGCCATTGAGAAAACCCTTGACACCCTCCACCCCGATAGACACGAAGGTGTTGGTCGTGCAAAAGACATGGCTGCAGGAGCCACACTCATTGCATCAACGGTTGCTTTGATAGTTGGAGGCTATATTCTGTTACCCAGAATTCTAGCTATTCTTTAATTTCAGGGTTTCTCAAAAACTACTTCTGATCTAAATCACTCAGCTGTTCTTTTGTTAAAGCGCTTGGAGCATCAATCATTACATCTCTTCCGCTGTTGTTTTTGGGGAAAGCAATGTAGTCTCTGATGCTATCGCTTCCACCAAACAAACTGCTCAAACGATCAAATCCCAAAGCAATACCGCCGTGTGGAGGAGCACCGTATTCAAAGGCATTGAGTAGAAATCCGAACTGCGCTTGTGCTTCCTCAGGTGAGAAACCCAGCAAGCCAAACATTTCAGATTGCAATTGCTGATCGTGAATTCTGATAGAACCACCCCCTATTTCAACCCCGTTGATTACCAAATCATAGGCATTGGCATTTACCTTGCCCGGCTCTGTCTTCATCAATTCCCTATGTTCAGGTAACGGACTTGTGAAGGGATGATGCATAGCGTGGAATCTTTGAGAATCCTCGTCCCATTCCAACAAGGGGAAATCAACCACCCACAAAGGAGCGAATTCGTTGGGGTTTCTCAATCCCAAATCTGCCGCCACCTTCAATCGAAGTTCATTCAATTGCTTGCGTGTCTTATCGATTGGGCCCGCTAGCAGAAGCATCAAATCGCCGTTTTGAGCGTCAAATGCATCTGACCAACTTGCCAATTTATCGGCATCGTAGAATTTATCTACCGATGACTTGAGTTCTCCAGATTCTTCTTTTCTGCACCAGATCATACCCGAAGCACCCACTTGTGGACGCTTAACGTATTCGGTCAGCGCATCAATCTGCTTGCGTGTAAAACTTGCCGCGCCGGGCACACAAATTCCTACAACACTCTCCGCAGCATCAAAAATCCCGAATCCAACACCCGAAACAAGATCTCTCTCTTCAGATTTCAATTCAACAAATTTCATCCCGAAACGAACATCGGGCTTATCAGAGCCATAGTATTTCATGGCATCGGCATAGGTCATTCTTGGAAAATCTTCGAAATGAAGTCCTTTTTCCTGAATGAAAAGATGTCTAACCATTCCTTCAAAGATGTTCAATATGTCATCGCGCTCAATGAAACTCAATTCACAGTCAATTTGAGTGAACTCAGGCTGACGATCTGCGCGTAAATCTTCGTCTCTGAAACACTTTACAATTTGAAAATATCTGTCAAAACCGCTCACCATCAACAATTGCTTGAATGTTTGCGGACTTTGTGGCAATGCGTACCATTCACCTGGATTAAGTCGACTAGGAACCACAAAATCTCTAGCTCCTTCTGGGGTACTTTTAATCAAAACAGGGGTTTCAACTTCCAAGAAATTTTGGTCTGATAGGTACTTGCGAATTTCTTGCGCCAAACGGTGTCTTAGTTCTAAATTCTTGCGTACCACTTCCCGCCTCAAATCCAAATAACGGTATTTCATTCTCAACTCGTCTCCGCCATCTGTTTCGGTTTCGATTGTAAATGGGGGCGTTTTTGAGGCATTCAATACTTGAAGTTCAGAAACAATCACTTCAATTTCACCCGTAGGGATATTGGTGTTTTTGCTGCTTCTTTCAGCAACGGTTCCTTTCACTCGGATAACGTACTCTCTACCCAAATCATTGGCATTATTGAGCAGTTCTTGGTTGTATACTTCATTGAAAGCCAACTGGGTAATGCCGTATCTATCGCGAAGATCAACAAAGGCCATGCTTCCTAAAGATCTATTTTTAGCAACCCACCCAGACAATTCAACGGTTTGTCCAACGTGTTCTATTCTTAATTCTCCACAGGTATGTGAACGATACATAATTTTATTTTTCTTCTTGTTTAAAATGTTGCCAGCCTTGTGCTTTAATATCAAACACATTTCCGGCGTTTGTGTGCAGTCTATGTTTCCCCTCCATGGCTGTAGCGTGACCAATAATGGTAAAATCCATGTGATTTTTCAATTGATCATAGTGTTTTTGATCAATGGTCATAAGCAACTCATAATCTTCACCTCCATTTAGCGCTACAATGCTTGGATTCAAATTAAATGTCATTGCTGTTTCCATGGTTTGTGAATCTATGGGAAGTTTGTTCTCGTAAACATCAAATCCCACCTTAGAGGCCTTGCCCAGATGAAAAACTTCTGATGCTACTCCGTCACTGATATCCATCATGGAAGTAGGAACAATATTTAACTCGTTCAAAGTTTCAATAATATCTACTCGGGCTTCAGGCTTCAACTGTCTGCCTACAATATAATCATAGGGCTCCAGATCGGGCTGCATGTTTGGATGATCAATGAAGACCTTCTTTTCGCGTTCCAAGATTTGTAGTCCCATATAAGCGCCACCCAAATCCCCAGAAACAACCAAAAGATCGCCGGGTTTTGCCCCAGAACGCTTGGTAATATTTTTTGAATCAACCTCACCAAGAACGGTTACATTGATAACCAGTCCAGAACGAGAAGTGCTAGTATCACCGCCCACTAAGTCTACTTGGTACTTATCGCAAGCGATTTTCATTCCCAAATAAAGTTCTTCAATGGCTTCCAAAGAAAAACGGTTGCTCAAGGCAACGGATACCAATACTTGAGTGGCTTTTCCATTCATGGCACATACATCACTGACATTGGTGGCAATGGCTTTATAGCCTAAGTGCTTCAATGGCGTGTAGGACAAATCAAAATGGACTCCTTCCAACATGATATCTGTGCTCCAAACAGCAATTTTACTGCCCATTTTTATCAAAGCAGCATCATCACCTACCCCAAGTAGGGTAGATTTCTGTTGATTTTCGAAGTGTTGAGTCAGGTGCTGAATCAATCCAAATTCACCTAGCTGCGACAATTCCGTGCGATCGCTGTTATCAAACATACTGCAAATTTAGGCTTACAAAGCGATACAAACGTTTTTTGGTTCTGTAAAAAATCTCATGGCTTCCCAACCACCTTCTCTTCCTACGCCTGAGCTCTTAACTCCACCAAACGGTGTACGCAAATCCCTTAAAAGCCAGCAATTCACCCAAACTATTCCAAATTCCAGTTCCGACGCCAATCTGTGTGCGCGCTTGAGATCATTGGTCCAGAATGTTGCTGCCAATCCATATTCTGTACCATTGGCAATTTCTAATGCTTCAGCTTCATTTTTGAAGGGCATAATGGTTATGACTGGTCCAAAAATTTCTTCCTGATTGGTTCTGCATGTGCTTTGCAAACCTTCAATGATGGTAGGCTGAATGTACCAGCCGTTTTCTTTTCCTTCGGGATGAACCGTATTGCCGCCAACCAATATCTTACCGCCTTCTTGTTTGGCCAAATCAATGTAAGATTTCACTTTTTCATAGTGCGGTTTAGAAACTATGGCACCTATTCTGGTAGCTGCATTCATGGGGTCGCCTACGGTCAATTTTTTAACTTCCTCTATCAGCGCGTTCTTCACCTGTTCGTAAATGCTTTCTTCTATTAGAAGTCTGCTACCGCAAAGGCAAATTTCACCCTGATTCATGAAAGAAGTATTTACGGTGGTTTTAACCGCCTTGTCTAAATCAGCATCAGCGAAAATGATGTTGGGATTCTTACCGCCCAGCTCCAAGCTCAATTTCTTGAACATGGGCGCCGCTGTTGCTGCAATATACTTGCCCGTCACCGTTCCTCCCGTAAAACTAATGGCCTTAATTCTTGGATGTTCTACCATCGCCTGTCCTACTTTTGGACCCAATCCGTGAACAATATTCAATACCCCCTTAGGCAAGCCTGCCTGCATACAAACCTCAGACAATAAGAACGCAGTCGCTGGCGTAAATTCGCTGGGCTTAGCAATCACGGCATTTCCTGCAGCCAAGGCCGGCGCAATCTTCCAACTAAATAGATACAACGGTAAGTTCCACGGCGATATACACCCAACCACACCAATGGCTTGCCTCAAGGTATAATTGATGGCTCTGTTTTCCATGGCATGACTTTCAGATGCGAACTGCATAGCTGCTGTGGCATAAAACCTGAAATTCTGCGCAGCTCTGATCATTTCATTTCTCGATAACCAAAGCGGCTTACCTTGGTCTCTACTTTCCGCTAGAGCAAATTCTTCCCTCTTGGCATCTATGCCGTCTGCAATGGCGTTCAGAACTTTAAACTTATCTTCAGCAGGAGTATTTTCCCACTCCTTTTGAGCTGCTGCTGCTGATTTGTACGCCGCAGCAACATCTTCAGAGTCTGAATCAGGAACTTGTCCGTAAACTTCACCTATACTTGGATCATAATTATCTAAATAAGAACCCTTCAAGGGCTCCTTCAATTCTCCATCTATGTAATTTAAAATATTCATCGTAGCCTTATCTATTTGTTAACGAGCGTTTTGGGGCCCTAATACCTCTAATTGTATGTTTATTCTTTCGGGGGACTTCCACCAAGTATTTTCTATAATTTGAGTTACGTATCCCTTCTGGGGAAGATAAAAATTCTCAATATCTCTATCTACCAACCAGTTGCGTTGTCGGGTCTTCCAAAAGTACCCTTGCAGTTGACCACGACTTTTTAGAATTTTAAACTCTTGTAAAAAGGCAGTAGTATCCTTATTGAAATAGTTACGGCTCTCATAACCTCCCCCACTATCTACGGTCAAATTCATGTTTTTTAACAAAGTCTCCGTTTGAATATTCAAAAAAGCCACATATTCCGACTTTAAGGCATCCATTTTTGCATCTTGACTTTTCATGGTATCAATAACCATTTCTTGGGTTTCAATTTTCTCGCCAATAGCCACACTGCGCACCAAGGTCAAGCGCGATTGTTTTGACATTGATTCCAGATCTTTAATCACATTAATGGCATAGCCATCTGTTATATTTTCAGGCAGTTGAGCTTCGGAAGAACATCCCCCGAAAACAAGTCCAATTATAATTAAATGTAAAAATCTCATGGTTTATTGATTCGTAATTAGTGATTTTCCAGTCATTTCAGCCGGTTGATTTAACCCCATCAAATCCAAAATAGTAGGAGCAACATCGGCTAATTTCCCATCGTGAATTTGATTATTTTGGTCGGAAATCAACCACACGGGAACAGGATTGGTGGTGTGAGCCGTGTTTGGAGTTCCATCGTCATTAATGGCAAAATCTGCGTTACCGTGATCAGCAATCACCAAAGTTTCGTAACCGTTTTTCACCAATGAACCCATCAACTTTTCCAAACAATGATCTACTGTTTCAACCGCTTTCACAATGGCTTCGTAAACGCCTGTATGTCCCACCATATCTGCGTTTGCATAATTCAAACACACAAAATCAGGTTGGTTAGAATCAATAAAATCAACCGTTTTTTCGGTCAATTCAACGGCACTCATTTCGGGTTTTAAATCATAAGTAGCTACTTTGGGCGAATTAGCCATTATACGGGTTTCTCCTTCAAATTCTTGTTCACGTCCCCCGCTAAAAAAGAAGGTAACATGAGGATATTTCTCGGTCTCTGCAGCTCTTAACTGGCTCTTTCCTGCGGCTTCCAAAACTTCACCCAAGGTCATTTGCAAGTTGTCATTTTCAAATACCACCCCTGAAATATTGAATTTCTCATCGTATTGGGTCAAGGTATAATAATGCAATTTCAAAGCATGCATATTGTACTCGTGAAAATCTTCCTGAGTGAGAGCTCTGCTGATTTGTCTTCCACGATCAGTTCTGAAATTAAAACACAAAGCCACATCACCTTCTTTTATCAACCCTTCTTCACCGTCTAAACATCGAATGGGAGACATAAATTCGTCAGTTTCACCCTTTTCATAGTGACTTTCAATGGTTTCAAACAATCCGCAAGCCATCTCACCCGTTCCTTTAACCATAACATCGTAGGCTTTTTTCACTCTTTCCCATCGAAGGTCTCTGTCCATGGCAAAATACCTTCCCACAACGGTACTTATTTGCGCCGAAGTTCCCTGAATTCCCTCTTGTAACTTTTTCAAAAAACCAAGACCTGATTTAGGATCAGTATCCCTTCCATCGAGAAATGCGTGAATATAAATATTATGAACTCCTTTTTGCAACGCTAAATGGCACAATTGAATGAGATGATCAATATGAGCGTGCACCCCGCCATCAGAAACCAGGCCAAACAAGTGCAATGGCTTGTTCAATTGAATAGATTTCTGAAAAATTACTTGCAAAATTTCATTATTAGCAGCTTCACCATCTTTAAAAGACTTATTGATTTTAGCCAACATCTGCCAAACTACTCGTCCAGCACCAATGTTCATATGCCCCACTTCGCTGTTTCCCATCTGACCTTCTGGAAGCCCAACGTTTTCACCATCCGTCCTCAGCGTAGCGTGCGGAAATTTCACCGTCAAAGAATCAGTGTAAGGAGTGCTTGCACAATAAACAGCGTCAGACTTCGACTTATTACCCAAGCCCCAGCCATCTAGAATCACAATTGCAGCTTTTTTCGACATTCCTACAAATTTACGGAAGCCTTGCCTCAACTCGATGATTTTATACGATATTTGTAGTGTATGCGTAGCGCTTTTTTGTTTTTGCTTTTCTGGGGATGTTTTGACGCCTTTGCACAGGTGCAAATCATTGCTGAAGAATCAGTCATTAATGCCGAAAAAGCCAGACTCAATCGCCGCAGTGCCGAAGATCATATTGTAGCAGGTTTTAGAATTTTCATAGGCATGCGGAGCAACCGCGCAGATGCAATTTCACTAAAACAAGAAGTAGACGAAAAGTTGGATTCTCTATATTCTGCTCAAATTATCTACGATGAACCTAATTTCAAAGTATACGTAGGTGCATACTCCACTAACAATGAGGCAGACGCCGCTATGGCTGAAATTCGTAAATATTATTCAAACGCCAAAAAAATCAGAATGCCTATTCCCTTCAAACGAGAAGAGTAAGACATGAAAATCGACCCGAAAATCCAAAAAGTCAAAGACGAAGTCAGAGAGTTGTTTACCCAATTTTTGGAGACAAACAAGCAACGCAAAACTCCCGAACGCTATGCCATTCTTGACGAAATCTACACATATAAAGATCATTTTGATGTAGATCAACTCTACCTAAAAATGAAGTCCCGCAATTACCATGTTAGTCGCGCAACCGTATACAATACTCTTGATCTTTTAGTTGAAGCGGGATTGGTAAAAAAGCACCAATTTGGCCAAAACACCAGCCACTTTGAACAAGCCTACGGTTACCGCCAACACGATCACCTCATTTGCAATAAATGCAAAAAAGTGATGGAATTTTGCGATCCTCGAGTACAACAAATCAGCTCCACCATGGGCGGATTACTCAAATTTGATATCAGTTCACATTCATTACACCTCTATGGCGAACCCCTGACCAACGAAGACGGGTCATGTGCTCAATGCCAAAAATCCATAATTTAAATACCCTACATGATTGACGTTATTTTAGGCCTCCAATGGGGCGACGAAGGAAAAGGCAAAATTGCAGATTACTTAACTCCTAAATACGACCTAGTGGCTCGCTTTCAAGGAGGTCCCAATGCTGGGCATTCCCTTGAATTTGAAGGCAAAAAATTTGTCTTAAATACCATTCCATCAGGAATTTTCCGTAAAAATATACTTAACCTAATAGGCAACGGCGTTGTCATTGACCCTGTCCGCCTTGGAGAAGAAATTGACCGTATCAAAGATGAGTGCCCTGACTATCATGAAAGACTTCTCATCTCTCAAAAAGCGCACCTCATTTTACCTACACACCGCATCTTAGATGCCGCTTCAGAAGCATCAAAAGGAAAAGATAAAATTGGAAGTACCCTGCGTGGAATAGGCCCAACGTACCGAGATAAAATCGGCCGTTCAGGCATGCGCGTTGGCGACATTCTAGACCCTGATTTCAATCAAAAATACCGCTCTACCGTAGAAAATCACCTCAAACAAATTGAGTTCTTTGGCTACACTGACTTTGACCTACAATCTGAAGAGACCAAGTTTTTTGCTGCCATTGAAAGACTCAAAACACTGAAACTGGTCAACAGCGAATACCTCATTCATCAGTACATAAGCGAAGGTAAAAAAATCCTTGCGGAAGGTGCTCAAGGCAGCATGCTCGACGTTGAATTTGGAACTTATCCATACGTCACCTCAAGCAACACGCTTTCGGGTGGTGTTTGCACTGGACTAGGTGTAGCACCTAAACACATTCGCAAAGTTTACGGCATTTTCAAAGCCTATTGCACTCGTGTAGGTTCTGGACCATTCCCAACTGAACTTGACAATGCCCTAGGAGAAGAAATTCGTCAGCTCGGACATGAATTTGGTGCCACTACGGGCCGTGAACGCAGAACAGGCTGGTTAGACCTAGTAGCTTTAAAATACACTTGCATGCTCAACGGGGTTGATGAACTCATCATGATGAAAGGTGATGTCCTCAATGGATTCGAAGAATTGAATGTTGCAAATTCTTATAAAATTGGCGAGCAATTAACCCAAGAAGTACCCGCAAATTTGTGCAATACTCAAATTGAACCCGTTTATCAGTCCTTCCCAGGCTGGGGAAAAGACCTGAACCTCAATGCTGGATACGATGCCATGGATTCTACTTTCAAAAACTACGTAGAGTTTGTAGAAAATTATATAGGAAGCAAAATCTCAGTAATTTCCATGGGACCTGGCCGCGATGAGACCTTAGTCAGGAACTAATCATTCCCATTTATGAAAATCATTTGCATTGGCCGAAATTATGCCGAACACATTCGCGAACTCAACAACGAAGTTCCCGATGAACCAGTCATTTTCATAAAACCTGATTCCGCACTCCTTCGCAATAACGCTCCATTTTTCATCCCAGAATTCTCAAACGACGTTCACTACGAAGTAGAACTGGTCATCAAAATCAACAAATTGGGTAAACACATTCCCATTCAATTTGCCAGAGACTATTACTCTGAAATTGCTCTCGGAATAGACTTCACCGCTCGTGATCTACAGTCAAAACTAAAAGAAAAAGGCCTTCCTTGGGAAAAAGCCAAAGGCTTTGATCACTCGGCAGTTATGAGCAAATTCATCCCAGTAGAACAGTTTGGCATCAGCCAAAACGATTCTATAAAATCCCTAAATTTCAGTCTTCAAAAAAACAACGTGGTTGTTCAACAAGGCAACACTGATTTCATGATCAACAACATTGACGAAATCATCAGTCATGTTTCACAATATTTCACTTTAAAAATCGGCGACTACATTTTTACTGGCACCCCAGCAGGCGTAGGACCCGTCACCCCCGGTGACCATCTCACAGGCTTCATTGAAGAAATCGAGATGTTTTCATTTCAGGTTTACTAATTACCGGTACCAAATACCGGGTAGCAGGTAGCGGGTCCATGGCCTGTAGTCCATAGTCTGTGGTCTGTAGTCTGTAGTCTGTAGTCTGTAGTCTGTAGTCTGTAGTCTGTGGTCTGTAGTCTGTGGTCTGTAGTCTGTAGTCTGTAGTTTCTCGTCTTTAGTCTCTAGTC
>JACCDY011282408.1_pt1 | contig 77863 bp, 75 predicted proteins | sample 7446391 | NCBI WGS metagenome assembly JACCDY01 (sample SAMN15323451, study PRJNA562643) | freshwater metagenome | isolation source: river surface water | place: USA:Blue River Watershed | collected 2017-08-18
CCAAGGATTTGCAGACTCAGCTGAGGCAGGATCTGAACACACTGGAGGAGGAATCGAAGATGGTTTACATCACGTCGATAGAGCAACTGGCGATTGAGGAGGGCATGCAGAAGGGTATGCAGCAGGGCCTGCAGCAAGGCATGCAGCAAGGCCTGCAGCTTGGGCTGTCGGCAGGCAAGGGGCAAGCACTCGCAAGACTGTTGGCGCTGCGATTTGGCGAACTGCCTGACTGGGTGCATGCACGCCTCGAGCGTGCGGATGACAATGCGCTGGACGGCTGGATTGAAGCCGTGCTCTCGGCTGACTCGCTGGAGTCGGTATTTGCTGCGGATCTGCACTGATACCCCGAGTACTTGAGTCGTACCGTTCAATTTGACAGCATCAAGCTGGAGGCGCGGGCAATGACCCAGCAGGAGAGTGTAGTGACGCGCACCAGCAAGTCTACAAAAGCGGTCAGGGTCAGCTGGCGTCATGCATTCAGCGAAAAGTTTGCATTGCGCACCGGTTTGGAGTATCGCAGTGAAACGGTCGAGCAAAGTCTCGAGACCAGCGAGAATACGCAAGCCTTCGCCCAGCTCTCGGCCAACCTGCCTCCCAACGGGCGGCTGGTGCTGGGCGGCTCTTTGTACCAGGGGGGCAGTCACTCGCGCGCCAGTGCAGAAGATGCATCCCGGGATCGCTCGCAAACGCTGTCAGTGTTCGCCAATCACTCGCTGATCAACGGATGGAACCTGTCCGGCTCCTTATCCGTTCCGCAGTCACAATATGGGCACGAGAGCGCCCCTTTTTATAGCCGCTTCGGTAATTTGAGACTGTCCCGGGATTTCTAGGTTTTTTGATGTGACGGCCTTTTCCTGGGTGTGGCCCTGTGATAAGTTCAGGCCATGTCATCCTCCATGCGCAGACTCATCGTTGTCTTGTTAAGCTTGGTGCTGCCGCTGCAGGCATCACTGGCCTATGCGCGCGCGGTTAGCATGGTCGCGTGCAAACCGGTTGGTATTGCGAAAGTCATGGAGGCAGGCACGAACAGGGCGGTTGTCACCCAGGCTCAGCATGCTGGCGCGTCAACGGAACATGCGTCACACGCTGAGCATCATCACCCGCTTCGTAATCCCGCCTCAGCGGCGACTGAGCCAGTAATCAAGGCCGCTAAGCCTCATGCACCGCACGGTTCAACGGCAAATGCTTGCGACAATTGCGCAAAATGCTGCCTTGCGGGGGCAGCCGCGCCCCCGCTGATCTGGCCGCACACCGCCGAGATGGTTGCCGCCAGCGTGCTCTTTTCTTCCGCCTCCGACGACCTATCTTGCTTTGTGCCAGACGGTCCCGAGCGACCTCCTCGCTGCCTCTGATTCTTGTCATTACAGCGGGCTGACTTTCACGGGTCGGCTCCAGCGCGTGCATTGCGCGCGCAGGCACGAATTACGGAGGCTTCATCATGATTCAACCCTACACGGTGGCTGTCATGGCTGCTCATTCATGCATGGCTCTGATGACCGGAGGCTCGCATGATGCATGATTTTTTTTTGATTAAACGGGCGTTTGCTCGCCTGCTTGGCGGGATATTGCCACTTGCGCTGTCGGCTTGTGCGGGATTTTCTGCCGACGGTGGCATCGGGCGGGTGTCTTCGCTCAGTGAGGAGCGAACTGGTCACCCGGTACAGCTTGTCAAACCAGACGCGCGCGCAGAGCGACTGACTCAGCTGTTGTCATTGCCGCTAACGCCGGACAGCGCGACAGAGATCGCTTTGCTGAACAACAAGCGATTACAAGTGGCTCTCGCTGATCTTGGTATTGCGGAGGCCGACCTTGTGCAGGCAGGACGATTGCGTAACCCGGGGTTTTCATTTGGCCGGCTGTCGGACAGCAGCGAAACAGAATTCGAGCGCGCCATCTTTTTTGACCTGACGGGGCTCTTGACCATGCCGATGCGACGGGCGATCGAGGAAAGGCGTTTTGGTCAGGCGCAGCTGCAGACCGCGTTGCAGGCCGTACGTATCGCCACTGATGCGCGACGCACGTACTTTCAGGCCGTCGCCGCGCAGCAGTCATTGCGTTATTTGCAGCAGGCCGATCTCGCCGCGCAGGCCAGCGCTGAGTTGGCGCAACGCATGGCGGCGGTCGGCAATTGGGGCAAGCTGGAGCAGGCTCGCGAGCAGGCATTTCGGGCGGAGGTGGCCGCGCAGTTGGTACGCGCCAGCCACGCCGCGCGAGTGTCACGCGAAAGACTGGTGCGCTTGCTCGGTCTGTCCGATGAACATGCATCGCTGACGCTACCGGATCGTCTGCCCGATATTCCGGCGATCTTGGAATCGTCAGACCGTATCGAATCGCGCGCGCTCGCGCAGCGGCTTGATGTGCAGGCGGCGAAATTCGAGACTGAGAGCACTGCAAAATCACTCGGTCTTACGCGCGCCACACGTTTTGTGAATGTGCTCGAGGTCGGCTACCGGGACAAGAGCACGAACGGCGTGTCGCGCGTTGATGGCTATGAGGTCGAGCTGTCCTTGCCCCTGTTTGACTGGGGAACGGCGCGGGTGCGGCGCGCCGAAGCGATTTACCTGCGCTCGCTGCAGCGCACGGCTGATATTGCCGTACAGGCGCGATCCGAGGTGCGCGAACTGCATTCCGCATACCAAAGCAGTTATCAGGTCGCCCGACACTACAGGGATGAGATCGTGCCGGCCAAGAAGCGGGTGTCAGACGAAGTGCTGCTGCGCTACAACGGCATGCTCAGCAGCGTATTTGAGCTGCTTGCCGATGCTCGGTCGCAGATTGCCAGCATTAACGCCGCCATCGATGCGCAGCGTGAATTCTGGGTCGCTGACACTGATCTGCAATTTGTGATTCATGGTGGCAGTTTGCTGCTGACTGTCCCGGCCGCGGCAGGTGGCGTACCCGCGAGCGTCGCCCCCGCTGCCACGCACTGAGAGAGGACATCATCATGGTATCAAGAAGAGAATTTGTCTCTGGCGTAGGCCTGCTTGCGCTGGGATCGGCTGTCATCAGTCGAGCGGGTGCCGCATCGCTGCCCGACGTTGTTATTGCGCCGGGTGCTGCGACACAGCCGCCCCAACTACCCTTGACAGGGCGGCCATTTCATCCCGTGGTCACGCTCAATGGCTGGTCCCTGCCGTGGCGGATGAACCAGGGCGTCAAAGAGTTTCATCTGGTGGCAGAGCCCGTGGAGCGCGAGCTGGCGCCCGGCATGAAGGCTAGACTCTGGGGCTACAACGGCCAGTCGCCCGGACCCACGATTGAGGTGGTCGAGGGCGATCGCGTGCGCATCTTCGTCACCAACCGGCTGCGCGAGAAAACCAGTATCCACTGGCACGGACAGCGTCTTCCCAATGGCATGGATGGTGTCTCGGGTCTGACGCAGCCTGCCATAGACGCTGGCAAGACCTTCGTCTACGAGTTCGTCGCCCGGCGGGCGGGGACTTTCATGTATCACCCGCATGCAGATGAAATGGTGCAGATGGCGATGGGCATGTATGGCTTTTGGGTCACGCATCCGAAGAACCCGGACTTTATGCGTGTGGACAGAGACTTTGTTTTCCTGCTAAACAATTTTGATGTCGAACCAGGCAGCGCCACACCCAAAGTGAACACCATGCTGGAGTTCAACCTCTGGGGATTCAACAGCCGTGTGTTTCCTGGGATTGATTCGATACACGTGCGGCAGGGAGACCGAGTACGTCTACGCATCGGTAATCTGACGATGACCAACCATCCTATCCATCTGCATGGTCATGAAGTCGTCGTCACCGGCACCGATGGTGGCTGGACGCCACCCGCGTCGCGCTGGCCGGAAGTCACCGTCGATATCGGTGTCGGGCAGATGCGTGCACTGGAGTTTGACGCGACCGAGCCAGGGGACTGGGCACTGCACTGTCACAAGTCTCACCACACCATGAACGCGATGGGCCATCAGGTACCCACCATGATCGGCGTCGACCAGCGCGGTATCGCCGAGAAGATCAGCCAGCTGATACCCGACTATATGGCCATGGGCGAGCATGGCATGGGTGAGATGGCTGAGATGAGTATGCCTCTGCCCGATAACACGCTGCCGATGATGACGGGCGAAGGTCCCTTCGGCAGTGTCGAAATGGGTGGCATGTTCACCGTGCTGAAGGTGCGTCGAGAACAGAAGCCGGGTGATTACAGCGACCCCGGCTGGTACCCACATCCGCCGGGGACGCAAGCATGGGAGTGGACGGGCAGTCTGCCCGAAGCGCCAAGCAATAGCTCAGCAGGCGGGCAGTCGATGCCCGCCAGGCCCAAGGAACCCATGGACCTCAAGACACGCAAACCCAAGGGTCACGATGGACATCGTTGAAAGCTATTGATCAGAAAGGAGAGCACAATGAACCATCAAAAAAAATCCAGATCGGCTGGCCAGCGCTTGATCTACGCGTTAGTAATCACTTGCCCTCTGCTGTGCGCAATGCTGCCTGCGTGGGCTGACCACCACGAAGGAGGGCGCGGCACAGCGAATGCGCAAGCCGCCGAGACAGTGAATGCTGAGATCCGTAAGATCGATGCAGAGAACGGCAAGATCACTCTCAAGCATGAGGCGCTGACTCAGTTCAATATGGGTGCGATGACCATGGTTTTTCGTGTGGAAGATCCCTCGCTGCTGGCGTCCTTTGGCGTGGGCGACAAGGTGAAGTTCGTCCCAGCAAAGAAGAATGGCCAGTTCGTCGTCCAATCGATGGAGAAAGCTGATTGAAGCCACTCAGGGCCGCTACTCAGAACCGATCGATACGATACGGCGCGGGGTCTGCATAGGTCTCGCGCCCGCTGATCATCTCGGCCAGCAGACGACCGCTGGACGCCGCCTGCGTTAGCCCGTGGTGCGCATGACCAAAACAGAACCACAGCCCCTTGTGCGCCGGCGCTGGCCCGATCACGGGCAGCATGTCAGAGGTGCAGGGACGCGATCCCATCCATGGTGTCGCGTCCAGCCTGTCACCCAGAGGATGCAGCCCGCGCGCCATGGGCTCGAGCGTGTTGAGCTGCACCGGCGTTGGCCGCGCATCGCGATGCGTGAACTCGGCACCGGTTGTCAGGCGTATGCCTTTTTTCATGGGCGCCAGCGCATAGCCGTGATCGACATCAACGATCACATGCGTCAGCGGCGATGCTTCGCTATCAAAGTGCATGTGATAACCGCGCTTGACGCCCATCGTCAGGCGGTAGCCGAGGCGAGTCGCCAATTCCTCTCCCCAAGGTCCCAACGCGACCACGACGTGCGGTGCGCGTGCTGGCCCGTTCTGCGTTTGCACATGCCATTGGCCTTTGTCGTCCATGAGGCTGCGCGCATCGCCTTTAAGCACCCGGCCACCTCGCTGTCCGAACAGCCGAACATAGGCCATGGTGAGGTCTTGTGGATCTTGAATCTGGCGCGAGTCCGGGTAGTGCACGCCGCCTCGCAACGCCACTGCAAGCGAGGGTTCTTTTTCATGCAACTCGGCCCGTGACAACACCCGAACATTCAGCCCATAGCCCCGGCTTTGTTCTGCCTGCTGCAGACTGGCGATCTCGCTCTCTTCCGAGCGCCAGACCTTGATCCATCCGTGATGGTTCACCAGAGAGGTGGCATTGGCGGCGTCGATCAGTGGCTCGTGCTCGCTCCAGCTGTGCTCAATGAGTGGCAGAGCACCAGCGATAGCGCGCGGATAATGCCCGGGGGAAGAATGGCGCCAATAGGATCCCAGCCAGGGCAACAGCGAGGGTAGCGCCTGCCAGTGATAATGTGCGGCGGGTTTGCGCTGCAATCCATAGGCGATCAGGGTGCGCAGGTCGCGCGGGAATGCATACGGGAATACCGATGAGCGCTCGATCAGACCGGCGTTCCCGAAGCTGGTGGCAGCGCCAGGCTCACCACGATCGACGATCGTTACTTGATGTCCGTGGTCCTGTAGCTTGAGCGCCAGCGTCACACCGACGATGCCTGCGCCGAGCACCATCACATCGCTTGTCAGGGTAGAGTCCATTGCCGGTTCGGGTAGAGGAGGGTGAAAAGGGTGCGTCGAGGATCTATTGATCGGTTCCGATTGCATTCTATGACGACTACCGCGACACCGAACGAGATATAAAAATTGAACTGTCTAGAGGGGCAAGAGCCCGAGACAGACTTCACCAACCCGAATTCACATTCGATCGCACGAGGTATCAAGCACCACTTGCGTGCATGAAAACGCATCGGGTATCGTTGGGTAGAATCATTCTCAGCAGCCGAGGCTATCGCCTTGTTTTTTGAAAGATTTATAGAAGGATGAAGCCATGGGCATGTGGATCGAACTAGGCATTTTCATTCTGGTGATCCTGTTCGCGTTACATCAGATACGTGATGTGAGGCGAGAGCAGCGCAAGCGCGAGGCATCTCGAAACGAACCTGTCAGACCAAAAAATGGAGCCGATGAGGAAAAAATATAAAAATATGTTTGGAATCTCGTCGAATATTAGGTTATCTTTACGCCGAAATGACAACGCCGGGCAGAATTTGTCGCTTGGAGACTTTCACAAAATGCCGTCAGCTGGGCTGGATGCCGCAGGACTGATGAGCGTTGAGACCATTTTGTGAGTGTCCCCGCAAGGTGCTGAACGCCCGGGTAAATCCGTATGGAGCCTATGCTGCCAACACACGGTCACTCAAACAGGGTCGCGCATGCCTTTTGACCACTGCGCCGAATGTCGACGATGCTGCTTCGTTGAGGAGGGCTATCCTCCTCTTGAGATTTCGCTCACCAAGAAAGAGTACCAATCTCTCGGCAGCGTCTGCATTGAGACCAATTGCCCTCATCTTGGGCCGACCGGCTGCACGCTCGGAGACACCAAGCCGTTCAGCTGCAAGCTCTATCCCCTCGCCTATAATCCGCAGCGTCGTGAGTTTTTTTACGATACCGATTGCCCACTCATGCCCGAATACGTTCGGCAGCTGAAGGATTCAGACAGTGAGGCATCCAGGCACCTGGCCGACTGTTCGAAAGAACTAGCCAGACTGGAAAAGACTGACAGCGGATTTTTAAAGAACAATTTCGCGATCGACTCGGATTATTTCGATCTCAAAAAGCTTCCGTTTCAACCTTTTTCCAAGGAAAACTAAAATGAACGGTTCTCTATACAGGCTGCGCGAGGTAAGGCAGGCGAGGGCCCCGCAGAAGGTCATGCAGGTTGGCTGCCAGAGCTGGACAGCCAGAAATCTCTGCGTCGAGAGCTACCACGAGGAGATTCTCTACTACACCACGCGCTGGGACGCGCTCTGCCCCTACATTGATGTCAGCGAAGAGATGCTGGCGATGGCCCCCCGCCCCTTCGTGGTGTACGCGCTTCCGCCCGACAGCGCGTTTGGCGTGCCCATCAATGACAAATATGGCATGGTCGACTGCTTCTCCGAGGATTTCTGGAGCGAAGAGCGCCGAGCACGTAAATTCAAGGAATATGACAAGCAGTACAGGAACTTCACGATCACCATGGATCGTATTCCGGGCAAAGACCTGAGCGTCGACGACATCTTTGAGATGGGTGGCGAGCATTTCGAAAAATGCTACATAGCCGATGAAGAAGTCGCAGGCTTTGTCGACTACATCCGAACGCTGGATGTACTGGTTATCCGGGTGGTGTCGCCTGACGGCGTGCTGGTGCTGACCGATGTCTCGGTCGTTCTGCCGAAATACAACCAGCTCTACGGCAGCTTCTGCCAATGGAACCGCGACTTCAAGAACAAATCACCCGGCATTTTCGCCTGTCTGCTGGCCTGCCGCTGGGCTCGCGATAACGGCCTGCGCTACTACAACCTGGGCCCGGTCGATGACTACGGTTACAAAGCGCTGTTCGTTACCGACTACGAGCCTATTTACGCGCTGGCCCTGGTCGAACCCGAACACCCACTGGCGCAGGATCCGACCTCACCGCTGAAGATCGATTTCAAGCCGGAGGAGCTGAATCAGATTTATCGCAACGGCGCTCCCGCAGTCGAGCTCAAGAACGCCGCTGCCTGAGTGTCTTGTGGTTCAGCGGTATAAAAAAATGCCCCGGAATGCCGGGGCATTTTTCATTGGGGCTTTCCTCGCTGCCCCGGGACGCCGATCTGCCGATCGACACCCGAGTCCGAGAAATCCTCCTCATCATCACTGAAGTCATGCTGGTCGTCGAAGCTTTCGTCATAATCAATCGTTAGTTCCTCACCTTTCGGGATCGTCCTGATCGCGCGCAGCACATCTTTGTCATCGAATTTCAGGTTCGGCTGCTTCGAGTGGTTTAGGTATACCGACAGGTTCACGGCATTCATGCCTATCTCCGGAGCGAATACCCGACCTTTTTCGACCAGACAGAACATCGCAAGATGCTTGCGCACGCTGCTGGGGACATTTTTCATCTCGGTCCGAGAGAACTTGATTTCTCTACTGGTGACCATGCTCCTCAGCGGAGCGACGCCAGCGGGTATCTCTCGCAGTGCGAATACACCGATGCCGTGAATGTCGGACACGCCCAGTTTGCAATACACGTCGTTGACCAAGTGGTCGTATAGCTTTTCTTTCAGGCTGCTCATGGATTGAATCTGGTTTGCTGCTAGTTTTACTGGTAAACGCTGGCGGAACCCAATCTCGCTTCATTGATCCGTCGTGCGGGGGAAGGCCAGGGATAGCCCGGCACAGTTGATATTATGATAATTTTCTTGCGCCGTGCCAAGGCGGCCCTGAGCTCGTGGGTTGGATATTCCTCATGACTCGCCAAGGTTTTGATCGTGCTCAAGGTGAGCCGGCAGGGGCCAGTCCGGCGTTCCCTTCCGTGGTTCACAGGAGCAGATCCCTGAAATATCCGGGCAGGGCGAATAGTCCCTGATGGGTCGCCTCATTGTAATAGCCGAGCTTGCCAAGGCTGAGGGACTGAAGCCGCTGCGCGATGTCCGGTGCGGTAACTTGGCGCGGATCAAGTTGGTCGCTGCAGACCGCCATCGACCAGTAGGCGCCGTACAGCGGTATGTAAAGCCCATAAGGCGCGACCACATCGAAGTGCGCGGTAAGGCTCTTGTAAATATGCTTGACCACCTGCGGCGCGAATACTGGCGTGCCGGTGTGAAGCACCATCGCGCCACCGGGATTCAGCAAGCGTTTTACAGATGCAAAAAACTCTGCGGTGTAAAGCTGGGATGCAGGCGTGTCGGGATCGGTCAGATCGAGCAGCACGAGATCGAATCGCTGGCTGCTGTCGCGCACATAGGCCAAGCCATCGCCGATGCGGATGTCGACCCGCGCATCATCCAGCGCGCCTTTGTGAATATTGCCGAAAAACTCGCGCGAAATGCGAACGACCGCCTCATCCAGCTCTGCCAGCACGATGCGCTCAACGCTCGGATACTTCAGTAACTCTTCTGCTGAGCCGCCGTCACCGCCGCCAAGAATGAGCGCCGTGCGCACCTTGCCGTGCGACAGCGTCGCGGGGTGTACCAGAGCCTCGTGGTAAAAGAATTCTTCACCTTCCGAGGTCATGTAATCGCCATCCAACCGGAACAGCTTGCCGAATTGGGGCGATTCATGCACCTCGATCAGCTGATACTGAGACTGCTCACGATGCAACAGCGGTCCGAGACGATAGGCGTAGGAGCTGTTTTTGTTAAGGTATTCATGGCCCATCGCTGCATCAGCGCCAGAGTGCGCACGACCGACCTCGCCGCGCAGCAGGCTTTGGCGGTTTGCGTCTTCAGGGTTGAACAGGCCAATCAGCGAATCCAGCAATTGCGTCGCCTTGCTGCTGTTGTCTGTGGAGAAGTTGCACACATAGACATCCAGCGTCACCGCTTGTTGCTCAGGCCAGGTGTGCAGAGCCAGGTGAGATTCGGCCAGAAGCACGGTACCGGTGATACCGCCGCTCTCGCCCTCGGTGAGCCCGGGGAAAGCATGGAACAGCTCTCCCACCACGGTGAGGCCAGAGGCCTGCACGAGATTCAGGCAGGTGCTGCGCAGCATGTCGACGTCTGTCATCAGCGACAGATTCTGCCGACATCCTGCCAGATCGGCGGTGAGATGTAATCCTTGCATTTTTAAGTCTTATTTATCCAGGATAGGGTTCTTGATCCACGCACCACAGCCGGCTTGACAAGACCGAGCCTGCGCGTCGAACGATGTGGCCAGTTCGACAACGCTCGCTTCTCGAAGATAAATAGCAAAGCTCGAAATTGTGCCATCAAACGACCTATCATTCAAAACATGTGTGAAATTTTTGGCCGCGGAATCGGTCCGGACACGCTCAAAAGACGTAAACGACGGCAGATAGCCCGCGCCGATTAATAAATTTAAAACCTTTTGCGTGGCTCGGGCAGCGTTTGCAAACTTTGGTTCACGATCCGCAAATAGCCGCCAGATTTGCTTGAGGCTATAGTCGAGCACAGCGCACGAAAACCACGCGCACACCTTTTCCATTTTTTATCCGGCGCATCTGCGCTGCGGCGACATCATGAGCACATATACGGCGCACTCAGTGAACACCTCGCGTCTCGAGATCGAATATCTCGAATGGAATCCCCAAGGCCGACGCACGGCCGTGCTGGTCCATGGCTGGCCAGACTCTGTCCGTACCTGGTTTACCACCGCGCCTTTGCTGGCGAGTGCTGGATACCGAGTCATCGCGCCATCGGTGCGCGGATATGCCGGCACACGATTTTTATCCGCCGATACGCCGCGCAGCGGTCAGTTGGCGGCGCTGGGACGCGATCTCGTTGAATTTGTCCACATGCTAAAGCTCGACCGGCCCGTGCTGGTTGGGCACGACTGGGGCGCCAGAGCAGTGGCGATCGCCGGCGGTTTGGTGACCGGCATAGCGTCACACCTCGTGATGGTGTCTGTAGGCTATGGCACCAACGATCCCAGTCAGCCGATGTCGCTGCAGCAGGCAAAAAACTACTGGTACCACTGGTATATGGACACCCCGCTGGGTGCGAAATCACTCGCTGACGACAGGCGTGGATTCGCTCGCATCATGTGGGAGACCTGGGCTCCTCCCGGCTGGTATGACGAGGAAGAATTCGAGGCGACCGCTAAAGCGTTTGATAATCCCGATTGGGTCAGCATCGTGTTGACCTCCTACCGTCATCGCTGGGGATTGGTGGCCGGCGACCCAGCCTACGATGCTGACGAGGCCGCGCTCAAGCCCCTGCCAGTGCTAGACGCACCGATGTTAGTGCTCCACGGTGCCGAGGATGGCGTCAACCCTGTGCAAACTTCGGCGGGCAAAGAGCGTTGGTTCAACGGCCCCTACCAGCGCGTGGTGTTGGAAGGACTCGGGCATTTCCCGCAGCGCGAGTCCCCTCAGCGGGTTGCTGAAGAGATACTGGCATTTTGCGGAAGAGTTGACTGATATCTTTTTTGAAAAGAAAAAATAAGTGTCTGCTAATAAAATCCCCGGAATCCCGGGGATTTTTGCATTCAGTACGTATTTTTTCTGACCGGTTGGTTGACTAACGTCCAAAAAATTGTCAATATTCAGTGACAATTAGAAGTGTAATGCACGCCTTACATCGATTACACCGATAGTTGGTCAACGCCATTCTGCGTGTCTTCGTTGATGCGTCGAGATGGATCCAGTCGTAAGCGATGTCTTTCTAGGAGGTGTCACGATGTCTGACAAAGACAAAGTTTGGCCGACCGGTTTAACGGAGGCCGAATCAGAAGAAATACACCGTCATTTGATCCAAGGTACGCAGCTTTTCGGGATGATCGCAGCATTCGCTCATCTGCTTGCGTATATCTATTCACCCTGGCTTCACTAAACGAAGGGGAGACTAGACATGATCTATGGAAAAATGTGGTGCGTTGTTAAGCCGTCGGTGGGTATTCCCATCATCATCGGAGCGGTCGCAGTCGCGTCGTTTTCGGTGCATCTGGCCCTGACCCTGAATACCACCTGGGTCAAGAAGTTCCTCAATGGCAGTGCTGCTCAGGTATCGAGCATCCAGTCCGAGTCGCCCCAGGTGGCGGCATTGAGTTTGCAGGAAGTGGGACGAAAATAGTCGTCTTTCGAAGTCCGGGACCCATGGTCCCGGACTTCGGCTACGCAATGCATGCGGATAAAACGATAGGTCAGGGACGCTTTCACAATCATCCGGCGCGTCGGGGTGATTCTGAGAGACGCTCTGCAGGTGTGCCGGCATCGGTGGCTGTCAGCCCCGCTGGCACCCCGTCGCCCGATTTGGGCAATAATAAGGGTACAAGGGCCGCATAAAGAGCTCGCGTTCCCGGGCTGGTTCCGCAGGGGTGATTAGGCAGGCGGAATCGAGGTTCAGCATGGACTGGCCACAGCAAAGCGGGAACGATCCACCACAAATTCATCGGGAGAGTCGCATGAAGATTTGGCAAATTCTGTTGGTTATCTGGGTTGTTGGCGTCGGTTTCATGATGGCCAATCACTTCAACCGGCAGAACATCGAGCGTATGAAAAAAAGATAATACGCGTAATAAAAAATGCCGCAGCTTGCTGCGGCATTTTTTATTGTGTTTGCGAATTACCTAATGTTCAGCTCTTTTCTGCTCAGTCAGTAGCTGACGCAGCTCGGCAATTTCTTCGCGTAGCGACTTTAGTTCGGCGTCTGTGAGCGGCGGATGAGCCGACTTGGATGGGGAGTTCAGTGAATCAACGATCACTGCAATGAACAGATTCACGATCACGAAGGTCGCGACTAGGATGAACAGCAGGAAAAAGATCCATGCGTAAGGAAAAATCCGCATCACCGGCCGCGCTATCTCCTCCGACCAGCCCTCCAGAGTCATCACCTGGAACAGGGTGAACGCACTCAAGAACATGTCACCGAATAGCTCGGGAAATGCCGCGCCGAACGTATTGGTCGCAATGACCGATGACACGTAGAAGATGATCACTATCAGGCTGAACACCGAGCCCAGGCTGGGCAGAGAAGTCAGCAAGCCGCTGACCACCTTGCGCATGCTCTCCACCTTGTTGATCAGGCGAAGTACCCGTAAGACCCTGAGCGCGCGGAGCACCGACAGGCTGCCCGTCGCGGGCACCAGTGCAATGCCCACCACAATGAAATCGAACACGCTCCAGGGATCAGAGAAGAACCGCAGTCCGCGTGCTGCGATCAACAATACGAGTTCCGCGATGAAGATTATCAGGATGACTTGGTCGATAGCCAACAGGTAATGGCCTATCGACGCGTGGATCCGGGCATCCGTCTCCAACCCAAGAATCAACGCGTTCACAACGATCAGCACCACCAGCAGATGTTGTGTCCACGGGTGCATCACAAAGCGCTCTATCGCGCCGCGCCAGCCCGGCTGGCGCAGAGAGACGGTGTTCATGGCTGATCAGGGCGAGGAGGGTCTTACTTGCCGCCGCTGCCGAGGATGACGATATTTCCTTCCACCTCGCCGCCCTTGCGGATTTCGAGGTCGGAGTAGGTGATGGAGCCGCGGACCGACCCGGTCGACTCGACCAGCAGCGAAGTCTTGGCTGTGATTGATTTTTCCATCAGTCCGGCCACCTTCACGTGGCTGGCCACGGCATTGCCGGTTACGACCCCATTCGCCGTCACATTGATCGCATCTGCCGTCAGCTCGCCCTCGGCTTTGCCATCAATGAAGGCCTCTCCGGGAACCTGAAAGACGCCATTGATCGTCACGCCTTTGCCGACCAGCAGATTGCCGTAATCTTTATCGACCGCCATGTCTATTCCCTGTAAGTGAATGAGTAAAAAAATCAAGGTCCGGCACCAACGCACCCGGAGCGTGACCGCAATTTTATTGAAAGCCCGGAAATTTTGAAACTTATTTCCCTCATCTCAGCTCGCGGGAATTGTCTTTAATGAAATGAAGTTTCCAATGGTTGAGGGCTCTGCGCACCTGAACCCACAGATTGCCCCGGTCAGAGAGCACTCGTCAGAAACAAGTCAGCTTTCTCGGCACTGGCTGAGCTTACTGTTATTGGTTTCTTAATAATCTCGGCATTGATCATATTTTTCGCTTCCGGGTCGGGAAATTTATTGAATAATAGAGCGCCAAAACAAAAAATAAAAATTCAAGCAGTCAGCGGGTCCACCAAGATCACGGACACCACCCAACAGCGGACATTGAACCAACGGCGATGAAATCCTTCCAGACACGTCTATACAAGATCCTCGATGGCTCTGTCGAGGAAAAAGCTGCGCGCTACTGCGAGATTTTTATCGCCTCTGTGGTAGTGCTCAATGTAGTGGCGATCATTCTCGAGTCCGTGCACGAGCTGCACGAGGCCTATGCAGAATATTTCCACATCTTCGATGTGGTGAGCGTGATGATCTTCACAGCCGAATATGTACTGCGTGTGTGGTCTTATGCAATGAAGTACTCCGCCGACGAGGGCGGTGCCTGGCGTGGCCGTAAAGAGTATATTTTCAGCTTCTACGGATTCATCGACTTTTTCGGCACCATACCTTTTTATCTGCAGCTTCTGTTTCCCGGCCTCGACTTGCGCTTCCTGCGACTGTTCAGGTTGATGCGTATCTTCAAGCTCTCGAGGTACAACAGTGCGCTGACCGATCTGGTCGAGGCAGTCAAAGCCGAGCGCGACTCCTTCACCTCGGCGCTGTTCCTGCTGATGATCTCCTGCCTGTTGTGCTCGTCACTGATCTACATCGCCGAAGGACATCTGCAGCCTGAAGTCTTTCCCTCCATCCCGTCCACGATGAAATGGTACTTGCTGACCATTATTTCTGGTTGGGGTAATGCCGATCCACAGTCATTGTTCGGTACCGTGCTGGTGGTACTGACCCAGGTGCTCGGCATTGCACTGGCGGCTATCCTTACCGGTGTGGTGGCGACGGCCTACACCACGCAGGTGGAGCGTCGTGCGGTCATGTACGAGATGGAGATACGCGAGGCGCTGGCCGATGGCATCGTTACCGATGAAGAACGCATCAAGCTCGAAGAACTCAAGAAGCGTCTGGGCATCAGCGACGAGCAGGTGGAGGCTATCGCTGCACAGGTGAGGGAAGAGAAAGGATTGGCCTCAGGCGGCACTTAGTCGCGCCTCTTTTCCAGGCCACGAATGGTTTGTAAATGCTGGAAACGCTGGCGGCTGTTTTCCTGCCCCAGCCACAGACAAGTCTTAGCTGCGTCGTTTTCATTGCCCGGTAGCGCGCGGTTGTACTTTTGCTGAACCTGCGGGGGCAAGTCCGTGGGGTAGCGCTGCATCAGTACTTTCAGCCCCTCGCGAAATTCTCGGCTACGCTTCAGGCTCAGGGCACTTTCCACCTCATTCACGCACTGCAGCATCACAGGTATTTGCAACTCAGGACAGTGATTTTGCTTGAGGTACTGCATTTCCGCGCATAGTTGCGTATAACTTCCCGCCAATCGGCCCAATTCATCATCGCGGGACACCGCGGGGCCGCAACCGGACAGACAGACGATCAGTGTCGTGAGCGCCTCCATGCGAAGTCCTCCCTTACATCACTGCGCCGACTTGCCAGGGTACGAACTCGTTCTGTCCGTAGCCATGCTGCTCGCTCTTGCTTGACTGGCCTGAGGCGGTCTGGATCATGAGCTCGAAGATACGCTCGCCCATCTGCTGCAAGCTGCTGCTGCCATCGATGATCTCGCCGCAGTTAATATCAATATCATCCTGCTGGCGCTGCCAGAGTGCAGAGTTGGTCGACAATTTGAGCGAGGGTGAGGGCGCGCATCCGTAGGCGCTGCCACGACCCGTGGTAAAGCAGATCAGTTTGGCGCCACCGGCCACCTGGCCGGTGGCACTCACCGGATCATAACCCGGCGTATCCATATAGACGAAGCCATGCTCTGTCACTCGTTCCGCATACTCATAGACGGCGCGCAGTGCACTGGTGCCTCCCTTGGCGACTGCGCCCAACGATTTTTCGAGGATGGTCGTCAGTCCCCCTGCCTTGTTGCCCGGTGAGGGGTTGTTATCCATCTCGCCTTCATTCACCGCAGTGTAGTGTTCCCACCAGCGTATGCGATGCACCAGTTTTTCTCCGACCTCTTTGCTGATCGCACGGCGCGTCAGCAGGTGTTCGGCACCATAGATCTCCGGTGTCTCCGACAAGATCGCGGTACCGCCATGCTCGACCAGCAAATCGACCGCCACGCCTAGCGCAGGATTGGCGCTGATGCCCGAGTAACCATCCGAGCCACCACATTGCAGTCCCACGGTCAGGTGCGACACATCACACGACACACGCGAACAGTCATTCGCGATCGGCAGCATGTCTTTGATCAGTGCGATGCCTTTCTCGATGGTCCTTGCGGTACCGCCGCTGTCCTGAATATTGAAGGTCCGCAGCAGCGGGCCTTCCGCCAAGTGACTGTGATCCAGCCAGGCCGCCAGCTGGTTGCTCTCGCATCCCAAACCGATGACCAGCACGCCGGCAAAGTTCGCATGTGTCGCATAACCGGCCAGCGTGCGGCGCAGCAGCTGCATGCCGGGACCGGTGGTATCCATGCCGCAGCCAGTGCCGTGTGTGAGCGCGACCACGCCATCGATTTGCGGAAAATCTTTGAGCGCGCCCGGGTTCATTCGCCGCGAAAAAAAATCGGCGATGCCTCGCGCGACGGTCGCTGAGCAGTTCACGCTGGATAGCACACCGATGTAGTTACGCGTTGCGACTTGTCCATTCTTGCGCATGTAGCCCAGGAACTCGCGGTGCTTGCGCGGCTTCTCAGGCTGCACGTCAGCGCAGAAAGCGTAATCGCGCTCGAAGCCACCTTTCTCGTCGCCGATCGTGCAGTTGTGCACATGAACATGCTCGCCCGCCTGTATCGGTTTGCTGGCGAAACCGATGATCTGGTTGTAACGGCGTATTGGCTGCCCCGTCGTGATATCGCGAACCGCGACCTTGTGGCCTGCCGGTACCAGGCCTTTGACAGTGATATTTTCAACGGCGGTCCCGCCGACCAGCTGCTGACGGGCGATCAGTACATCATCCTGCGGATGCAGGCGTATGAAAGGAGCGATGGAATTCGACATGATGTTGTTGTTCTGATTGGTACGGGGATCGTCTCAATAACAAAAAAGGCGCCACCCTCTCAGGTAGACGCCCCTATTGTAGCGGTAGCCCCGGACCGAGGCACTTGCCTCAATGTGACTCGCGCGGCACCTCCGCGCCGCTGCCACCGACCAGAAAATCCAGGTCTGCGCCCAGATGCGCCTGCTGCACATGCTCGACATAGAGCTTCACATAGCCGCGCGCAGGCTTTTCCGGCGGCTGCCACGCAGCCTTGCGGCGCGCGAGCTCTTCATCACTGACATCCAGATGTAATCGGCGGCCCGGCACATCCAGCTCGACCATGTCGCCATCCTTCACCAGTGCCAGCGGCCCGCCGATACTGGCCTCAGGCGACACATGCAGCACTACCGTGCCATAGGCCGTGCCGCTCATGCGGGCATCCGAAATACGCACCATGTCGGTAATGCCTTTCTTCAGCACCTTCTTCGGCAGCGCCATGTTACCGACTTCGGCCATGCCCGGATAACCGACCGGGCCGCAGTTCTTCAAGACCATGACGCAGGTTTCATCGATGTCGAGATTATCGTCCTCAATCCGCTCGCGGAAGTGCTCGGTGCTCTCGAATACCACCGCGCGGCCGCGATGCTTGAGCAGGTGCGGTGATGATGCCGAAGGCTTGATCACTGCGCCATCTGGTGCGAGATTACCTTTCAATACTGCGATGCCTGCGGCAGGTTTGAACGGCTTGTCAATTGGCGTGATCACGTCGCGGTTGTAGCAAGGCGCATCCTTGATGTTCTCACCAATCGTCTTGCCGTTCACGGTCAGTGCGTCGAGGTGCAGTTCCTTCGAGATCTCTTTCATCAGCGACGGCAGTCCGCCTGCATAGAAAAAATCTTCCATCAGATATTTACCTGAAGGCTGCAGGTTCAGTAGGCAGGGCAACTGGCTCGCTAGCTTGTCCCAGTCTTCCAGCGTTAGCGGCACACCCATGCGTCCGGCCATGGCCAGCAGGTGCACGACGGCATTCGTCGATCCGCCGATCGCGGCATTCACCTTGATCGCATTCTCGAAGGCTTTGCGGGTCATGATCTGGTCCATGGTGAGATTGTCCTTCACCATTTGCACGATGCGTCGGCCCGTCAGTTGCGCGAGACGATTTCGACGCCCATCGACGGCAGGAATCGCTGCATTCTCCGGCAAGGCCATGCCCAGCGCTTCGACCATGCTCGCCATTGTCGATGCAGTGCCCATGGTCATGCAATGACCGTGAGAGCGGTTCATGCAGGATTCGGCCTCAATGAATTCTTCCTGAGTCATTTGCCCCGCGCGCACCATTTCCGACATCATCCAGACGCCGGTACCGGATCCAATGTCTTCGCCACGGAATTTGCCATTCAACATCGGCCCCCCGGACAGACCGATGGTCGGCAGGTTGCAACTAGCTGCGCCCATCATCAGCGACGGCGTGGTTTTGTCGCAGCCCATCAGCAGCACGACGCCATCGATGGGATTGCCGCGTATCGATTCTTCGACGTCCATGCTGGCCAGATTACGAAACAACATCGCGGTCGGGCGCAACTGCGCTTCGCCCAAGGACATCACCGGGAATTCCAGTGGAAAACCACCGGCTTCATACACGCCACGCTTCACATACTCGGCCAGCGTCCGGAAGTGACTGTTGCACGAGGTGAGATCAGAAAAGGTATTGCAGATGCCGATGACGGGACGGCCATCGAATTGATCATGAGGATGGCCCGAGGCTTTGGTCCAGCTGCGGTGCAGAAAACCATCTTTGTCCGGCTTGCCGAACCAGGCCGTGCTACGCAAAGGTTTGTTCTTTTTATCGTTGTTGCTCATGGCAGCAAATTCTCCTCATTGTTGTCGTTGCGTTCAGGACGTCGACATCGTTTTTTTCAGCTCGGGTGGGTTCGAGAAATTTTTACGGAAATAATCTGGTGAGTTTTCCGAGTACTTCACACCAGTCATTTTGATTGCGTTGTCATCGACCTTATGCAGCGGCGTGTATTGCGGATGATGGTGCTCCAGGTAGGGATTGTTACGCGCCGCGTTATAGCAGAAGAGTACTGTCCAGCGTCGGTTCGGAGAACGGTTCTGATCCGAGCGATGCATCACATTCGCATGGAAGAACAAGCCATCGCCGGGCTCCATCTCACAATACACCCGCTCCAGGGTTTTGAGCATTTCTTCAACCCGGCGCGGATCGGCACCCACTTGCTCGCCGGGCAGTACGCCATGATCGACACGTCCCGCATGATGCGACCCGCGAATCACCTGCAGGCAGCCATTCTCGCGCGTGGTCTTGTCCAGCGCGAGCATCATGCTCGCCATGTAGGGGAAAGTGCAGCCGTTGTGGTACCAGTAGCCATAGTCCTGATGCCATTCCCAGGCGCCGCCTTCCAGCGGCTCTTTTGCGGTCAGCTTCGAGTGATAGTGATACACCTCGCCCCCGAGCATCGATTCCATCGTATCGACCACGCGATGTGACCGGGCCGCCAGCCCATACACGCTATCGCCCGGATGGTTCCAGGTCGCCATGCGCGTGGACTTGCCAGATGCATCATGCCGGTCATACAGACTGGCCTGCAGCTGGGGGTCCGTCTCGATCGCGCCGCGCAGTATCGCGATCTCTTCCTGGTCAAACAGTGAACGTACCAGCACATAGCCGTCACGCTCGTAGGCGATCTGCTGCTCTGGGGTGAAGATGGAAGGCATGCTCGTCTCCTTGGGGTGATGGTTGCAGGAGCTGCGCAGAGGGCTCAGCGCTCTCTACGCTGCCAGCTTAACCGGTTTGCCCCCGCTTGAGAATTTGTGTGAAGATCTCTTTTTGTATTACAAAGTCCCGTGGCCGCCCGGCGACGGGTAAGATCCGCCCATTACTAAAACAAAAACAGGACGAGGCAACATGAGTACTCCCGCACCCACCCCCATTGAACCAACTCTGGCCCAGCAGGAAGCCGCAAGCACGCTGCACGGACTGTGGACTCGCAGAGGCCGCTTTGCTGCGCTGCCAGAAAACATCCGCCCAGCGACCCGCCGCGACGGCTATGCGGTGCAGCAGGCATTTGAGCAGATCCATGGGCAGACGGTGTCTGGCTGGAAGATCGCTGCTACCAGCGCCGATGGCCAGCGCCATATCAATGTCGATGGGCCGCTCGCCGGCCGTATCTATCAAGACCGCCTGCTGCCGGTCGGCGCGAACGTGTCGCTGAAGGACAATCTGATGCATGTGGCCGAGATCGAATTCGCTTTTCGCTTCGCGAAGGATCTGCCGCCGCGCGCGACTGAGTACACGGTGGGCGACGTGTTGGCTGCAGTGGCTTCCGTCCATCCGTCAATTGAAGTGCCCGATTCGCGCTACGAAGACTTCGTAAAGGTCGGCACCGCGCAACTGATCGCCGACAATGCCTGTGCCTGTCTGTTCATCCTGGGTCCGTCCGCCACGGATTGGAAAGAATTTGATTACCTGAATCAGGCCATCATCGTGACGCTGAATGGTGAAGCGATCGACTCTGGCTATGGCCGTAACGTACTCGGTGATCCGCGCGCGGCACTCACCTGGATCGTGAACGAACTGTCATCAATAGGCGTGACAATGAGGGCCGGTCAATTCGTGACCACAGGCACTTGCCGGGTACCAGTCAAGGTGCAGCCCGGCGACGCCGTGCATGCTGACTTTGGCAAACTGGGGCAGGTGAGTTGCAAGTTCTCTTTGTGATCAGCAGAAAGATCTGATTGCCAGTTATCGACAAATCTAAAATATCTGATCAAAAGACGCTAATGCAAAAGATCTCAAATGCGACAACTCACTATGATGCGGTAATCATCGGCGCTGGCTTCTCAGGCATGTATCAACTGCTCTCGCTGCGCGACAAACTGGGCCTCAAGGCCCGGGTACTGGAAGCAGCCGATGGTGTAGGCGGCACCTGGTATTGGAACCGCTATCCAGGTGCGCGTTGCGATTCGGAAAGTCACTCGTATTCCTACTATTTCTCGAAAGAGCTGCTGGCAGAATGGAACTGGACCGAACGGTACCCGGAGCAACCCGAGATACTCCGCTACCTGAATCATGTTGCCGATCGTTTTGACCTGCGCCGCGACATCCAGCTGAACACGCGCGTCCAATCCGCGCGTTATGACGAAGATGCCAATCGCTGGACGGTGACGACCGAGCAGGGAGAGATCTTCCAATGCACTTACTTCATTACTGCAGTGGGTTGTTTGTCGTCAGCCAATGTACCCAAGATCGATGGACTCAATGATTTTGGCGGAGATTGGTATCACACCGGGCAATGGCCGCACGAAGGTGTAGATTTCACTGACAAGCGGGTCGGTGTGGTTGGCACAGGATCGACGGGTATACAGGCGATACCGGTGATTGCTGCGCAAGCCAAGCACCTGACGGTATTTCAGCGCACGGCAAACTACAGCATCCCTGCGCGCAATGCGCCACTCACCGAAGAATTCAAGCGCTACGCTAAAGAGCATGCGAACGATATTCATGTGATCATGAATTCGAACACCAATGCGCACCCTTTCTATATCAAGAGCCGCTCAGTGTTCGACGTCAGTGATGACGAGCGCGAGCAGATCTTTGAAGCCGCTTGGGCTAAAGGTGGGCTGGCCTTTCGCGCTGAGTTTTCTGACACTCTGCTCGATGCGCGCGCGAACAAACTGGTCGCTGATTTCATTCGGCGCAAGATCCGCGCTATCGTAAAAGACGAGACTACGGCCGAACTGTTGGCCGATATCGATCATCCGTTTGCCGCCAAGCGGCCACCAGTAGATTCGCATTACTTCGAGACCTACAACCTGCCGCATGTCGACCTGGTCAACATTCGCAAGCATCCTATCGAACGCATTACAAGCAGCGGTATAAAAACTGCCGAAAAAGTGTATCCGCTCGATATCATCGTCTTCGCGACCGGATTCGATGCGATGACTGGCTCACTACTGAAAATTGATATCGAGGGCCGGGATGGGCTGAAGCTCAAGGACGCATGGCACGCCGGTCCGCGTAATTATCTGGGGCTGCAGGTGCCGGGCTTCCCGAATATGTTCACTGTCACAGGTCCGGGCAGTCCTTCCGTGCTTTGTAATATGCCGCCAGCAATCGAGCATCATGTGGACTGGATCACCCATTGCATCGGGCATATGCGGACGCAAGGCATGCAGCGTATTGAAGCAGATGATCAGGCCGCCGACGATTGGGTACTGGAAGTAAATGAAGCAGCGAATGCGACCTTGCTGCCCAGTGCAACGCACTCTTGGTACCTTGGCGCGAATGTGCCTGGCAAGCCGCGCGTGTTCATGCCGTATGCAGGGGGTTTTGCGAAATACCGCAAGATTGTCGAGGAGCGAACACGGGCGGGATATCAGGGTTTCAGGCTGATGGCGTAGAAGCAAGTTGGCACCGCCGTTAGTTCAGACAGATTGTATGCCCTCGCGACAGATAAGAGGCGGATGTTGATTTGAGTGGAGGATCATGGGACTGGTGTTAAAGAATGATGTCCGGAGTCGGAATTCGAGCTGTTTAAGACATCGAAGTCCGCAGGTATGAGTATAGGGTTGTGTCAATCAAGCACGGTTACATCATGCATGGTGACAGCATTAATTTTTCAAGCAAACTTATGCAAGCAGTATGGTTTGATGTGGTGTTGCCAATATCAGGCCGCAGGGAAGCGGCCTGATATCAAAACGTCTGGACCCCGTCTTAGCTATTGTTTCTCCACAGTGGCGCGAGCAAAGCAAGTTGTCGTGCCATCAGATCGGCGTACAAATGCTTACTCGTCTCGGAGATGCTCGTTTCATTTAGACGTAAAACCCTACCAGACATTGAATCAAGTTCGCTAGAAAGATTGGTTTTGAAATTTTTTAGTAAACGGTCAGCTGCTTCAGGGGAAAGTTGGAGAGAGCTCGATTCCGTGGATTTAATGTGTTCTTTCCAAGCATTTTTCCATGCATTGGTGATGCCGTAGGCAAATGGCCTATAAAAACCAAGACCCGACAAGATGTCAGGCAGTATTGCTAATGATGTTTCGTTTTTCATTAAATCATATAGCGTATAGAAAATTCGATTAATGATGGGCTGTATGTTCTCTTTTTCCCATCGCTCACCTTTCTCTATAAGGTTATCAATTTCGGTCATGGCTGAATTGGTGAGTCTTTGCACAAGACTGGTGGTGAATTTGTCGCTGAAGTTTCCATATAAATCGGAAGAGTCAGTCATGCCTAGTCGCCATTCAAGTAATAGTGCATAGATACCATGTTTCGCTGACTCTGCTTGCCGGTGCGTCAGTCCTTTGAGGGCGTCACCGAGCGAAAATTTTATGGCATCCAGAATTGTAAATTTTTCGGCGATCTTTGCCATCAGAGGAAAGTTCGTTATACCGAGTTTGGCGCGACTATCATTTTCCGGATGCTGATCTTTTTCGACATTAAGTGAAGCAGGATCATTCAAGGCTCGCGAAAGAATATCTTTGATAAAAATATCTTTGGTTGATCGATGCGCTTCCTCAAGTAATTGAGTCCCACGAGGGTGTTGCAAGGTTGCTTGTGTCAACGGCATGATTGCTGATACAAGATTATGTTCGATGGCAAGTAAGATCGGTGTTTTCCCATCAATTTTCTCGGCCATGTCTGAGATGGGGGCGATAAAATTAATGATTTCTATATAGCCGTCGATGGCGGCGGGGCGAGGGCTGTCTCCGCTCAATTCTTCGATCAGTCCCCGGAGCGCATGAGCCATTGCGTTGAAGCCATTGGGGGCAACGGCGGGATCTTGCCAATTTTCCAGCAGTCGCTTGGTTAATGTTCCATATCTGGGAAATGCATATAATAGACATCTGTGAAGAAACGCATCCCTTTCGTTGCTTTCAATGTGGTGCAGAGCCCCCCTCGAAATCAGCCATTCAATTGCCTCAAAATTTTTACATGTTAATGCCAATCGTAATGGCATCATGTGCTCCGGTCCATCATCAAAATCGTCACCTGCAACACGAATCGCGCACATGAATCTCATTTTGTAGTACCTTGGGAAAATGATCATTTTTTGAAAGACGTCTACTCCTTTTGAATGAATCCATGTCAAAGCTTTGGTTCCTCCAGACTCTATGGCGCAAACTGCTAATGTACGGCCGTCCGGCTGAATATGATCAAGATCTCCACCTAATTCTAGTATCCAGGACATCAGTTCTGGGGCATCGGCTCTTGCGGCCAATTGCAGTGAATAATTGAGTATTTTTTTTTCTGAATTTTCTCTTAACGCTCTCTTGATGAGCATCTCAAGCATTTCGGATTGATTATTTTCTGCAGCATAGTCAAGCGCATTTTCCCGAAAATTATTAGTTGACCAAATATCGGCTCCGTTTTCAATTAGCCATCTTAAAAGTTTAGGTTGGTTGGTTTTGATAGCTATATGGGTGAGGCAACCATGGTACGGACAATGCATTGGAAAATATTGATCGATTCCGCCCTTTTTTTTTAATAAAAATTGGAGATCGCTCAGATTTCCGTTAGTCGCGGCTTTAAAAATCTTAAATCTGTGATCTGATAATGAATATTTATTTGTTGAGGGATCGTCGTCGGACGCTTTTCCTTGTGTTGATTGTGTATTTATATTGCTTCGATTGGTTGCAATGATGATGTTTGCCGATGAATCGGTATGTTGATCTTTTTTATTGATTTCAAAATCGCTTGGTGCGAGGAGAGGGGAGGAAGTCGGAGCATGATTTCGAATTTCAGGACCTTGCGTGGGAAGGTCATTTCGTTGTGGCTTCGAGTTTTCTTCTTGTTCGCGCGACTGTTCTAATAATTGCTCATTTTTGGTGATGGCAGATGATAGTGAATACATTGCTTTTCCTTCGATCTATGGGGTATTTCAATTCCAAGCAGAAGACGTCCAGTAGTGATCTGCTCCAGCTTTTCGATATGCCAAGTGCTAGTGTCTTTTGGCACTGAATGGTTGCATGGCATAGTCCCCGCTTGGAGATGGATAATTCCTGAGGATGCCGTTCACTTTGGCTGTAATTTGTGTGTTGCCAGATGAGATGGCCGAGTGACAGCTTTTTGACGGTGTCTTGGCCGTATTTCAACAGATCAGGGTACAGCCATATCTCGGTGTATCTCTCGAATCAGATTCTGTATATCTCGAGTATCCGCAATTTTTTGTCGTACAGCATGAGGATATCCAGGTCTGCATGCTCGCTCAGTTAGACCTAGCGAAGAGCGACGCGAGAATCTCATTGCAGAAAAAAATGAGATTTCAAGCAAGACTCGCAATCCTGGAAACCTGGTTTGGCAGCGCCGTGAGTGCATCACGGCCACGATATCAAAACGACAGAAAAAATTTATCCGCTCGATATCACTGTCTTTGCGACCAGTTTCGACGCGATGACTGGTTCGCTACTGAAGAGCATTATTGAAGGTCGCAAAGTACTCAAACTCAAAGACGCATGTTACGCGGGCCCGTGCAACTATCTAGGGTCACCGGTGCCAGGCTTCCCGAATATGTTCACCGTGACCGGCCCTGGCTGCCCCTCGGTATTGTGTAATGTGCCGCCCGCGATCGAGCACCATGTGGACTGGATCACTAAATATATCGCCCCTATGCAAGCACAAGGGGTGCAGCGGATCGAAGCGGATGAAAAGGCCGCTGATAGCTGGGTACCGGAGGTGAATGAGGCTGCGAATGCTACCTTACTGCCGATTGCCACCCACTCATGTTACGTGGGCGCGAATGTTCCCGGTAAGCCGAGGGTACCCTTACCCTACGCGGGTGGTTTTGCCAAGTATCGCAAGATCGTCGAGGAAAGGACGCAGGCGGGGTATCAGGGTTTCTCTCTCAGTACCTAATATCTTGTTACCGCATCAGCACACCACCATTCACATCCATCACACTCCCTGCGATGAACGACGCTGCAGGTGAAGATAAAAACACAAGCGCATTCGCAATCTCCTGCGGATCGCCCATGCGCTTCATCGGGTAATTGTCTTTGTTGTAGGGTTGTCCATCGGTCATGCCGGTGGCGATGGGTCCGGGGGCGACGGCATTGACGCGCACATGGTGCGGTGTCGCGCGCTGCGCGAACCAGCGCACCAGCGCATGCACACTGCCCTTGGAAGCTGCGTAGTGCGGCGCTGCCAGCAAGCCGCCCATCCAGCCTGCGATCGAGCCGCACAGCGCGATGCTGCCACGCTTGCGCTCTATCATGCCAGGCATGACAGCTCTGACCAGATTGATCGGCCCGAGTACATTCACGGTCATCACTCGATGGAATTTATCGTCCCACTCCGGCTGCATCCAGTCTTCATCGAACGGACAGATCGCCGCAGTATCGATCAGCGCATCAAAGGGGGCGTGGCGGGCGACCAGTGCCTCGACCGCTCGGCGATCCGCAATATCCAGTGGCTCGACCGCCTCTACATCCCGCAGCGTAGAAGCCAGTGATGCCATTCTCTCTATAGTACTGTCGACATCGGTGAGTACGGTCGTTGCACCGAGTTGGCTGCATAGTTTTGCGGTTTCGGAACCAATACCGCCAGCAGCACCAGTGATCAGCACGCGCAGGCCTTGCATATCAAAGGCTTTGGGTAAGGTGGAGCTCATAAGGTCTCTCTGGATTTTAGGTCTGTTAAGGATGGCGATTGTCGCGGCTCATCTTGAGGTCGCTGGATCCCGGCCTGCGCCGGGATGAGGTTTCATGTGCTACTGGTCCGAGCATCGTCGCTCTGGCGCAGACCGGGGCCCAGTAACTTTTGTCGTGTATCGAGAGGTTAGAGCTTAATTGACGGGTATCAGGCAAAGCGCCGCTCTTATACGGACAGATACCGCTGCTTCACTTCTGCATTGGCTTCCAACTCGCGGATACTGCCTTCGAAAACGTCGCAGCCTTTATCGATCACCACCGCGCGATCTGCGAGGCCAAGGCAGAAATGCAGATTTTGCTCAGCCAGAATAATGGTGGTGCCAAGCTTGCGCAAATCATCGACCAGCTCGCCGATTTTTTGCACCATGATCGGCGCGAGGCCTTCGCTGGGCTCGTCCAATAGCAGCAGGCTGGGGTTGCCCATCAGTGAGCGGCCGATAGTCAGCATCTGCTGTTCGCCTCCAGATAGCTGTCCGCCGAGTCGCTCACGTAAAGGCTTCAGCAGCGGCAGCATGTCGTATACGCGTTCTATGCTCCAGTCCTGCTCACCATGCGCGCCGCGCTTGGCCGCGATGCGCAGATTGTCATCAACAGACAGCTCGATGAAGATTTGCCGGTCTTCCGGCACAAAGCCGATGCCGGCGCGCGCAATCTTGTGAGAGGGCTGCCCGGTGATGGATTTGCCTTCCAGTTCGACGCTTCCGCGTTTGGCAGGAATCACACCGGCGATGGCTTTCATGGTCGTGCTCTTGCCAGCACCATTGCGCCCCAATAGTGCAAGTGTCTCGCCTTGGCTCACACTCAGCTTCAGCCCGAACAGCACCTGGCTGCTCCCATAGCTCACGTCGAGCGACTTTACTGTCAGCATGCTGCTCATGCGTGCGCCTCCTTTGGCGTGCCGAGATAGGCTTCGATCACCGCAGGGTTGTTACGTATCTCATCCGGCGTTCCCTGCGCCAGCAGCTTGCCGTAAGAGAGCACATGGATATGCTGCGATACTTTGAATACGATCTCCATGTCATGCTCGATCAGAACGACCGTCAGTCCGCCTTGCTTCCACAATGCATAAACCGTATCAATCATTTGCCAGCGTTCTTCTGGCCCCATGCCGGCCACGGGCTCGTCGAGCAGCAGTACTTTCGGTTGGAGCACTAGCGCCAGCGCGATATCGAGCAGCTTCTGGTCGCCATGCGAGAGATTGCCGCTGACCACATCTGCCTTATCCTGCAAGCCAAGCTGTTCCATCACCTCATGCGCGCGGTCGCGTGTTTGTGCTGTGGGAAAACGGCCGCGCATTTGCAAGGATTGTCCGAGCGGCGATTGCAGCGCTGCGCGCAGTGACTCTTCTACCGTGAGTGATTTGAAGAGCTTGGCGACCTGAAATGCGCGGCCGATACCCTTGCGCACGATCTCGCTGCTGGGCAGGCCGACGATGTCCTCGCCATCCAACAGGATGCGCCCGGAATCCGGCTGCAAGCCGCCCGAGATCAGGTTAAAGAAAGTGGTCTTGCCCGCGCCATTGGGTCCGATCACTGCCGACAGTGAGCCGGCAACGAAGTCGATCGACACATCTGAGGTCGCGACCACGCCGCCGAAGGATTTGCGAAGATTCTCGACTTTCAGCATGGGCTGTCCGTGTGGTTATGCACTCAAAGATCGTTCAGGATGTGCGTGGGCCCTGCATGCCGCCCCAGGTATCCCAGGTGCTTCCGGCCATCCAGCCACAGTCGATGGGCATCGTGATGCCCGTGATGGCACGTGCGGCATCGGACAACAAGAAGCCGATGCCATCGGCCACTTCATCCGGCATCACCAGACGGTTCATCGCTGAGGGTTGTGCCAGTTCTGCAGGATCACGATCACCACGATCAATTGCCGCCTGCAAGCCCTCCGTGAGCGTGAAGCCTGGCGCGACCGCATTCACCCGCACACCGGAACGCCCCCATTCGGCCGCGAGCCCCATGGTCAGCGATGCGACTGCTGCCTTGGCCGGGCCATACGCATGCAAGGGAGAAGAACGGAAGCTGGTGATGGAAGCGATGTTGACGATCGCCCCATGTCCGCGCGCTGCCATGCGCGACCCGAACACCGCACAGCACAAGTAGGTACCGCGCAAGTCAATGTTGGTGACTGCATCCCAATGATCCATCGGGAGCTGCTCTGGCGGAAGCTTGCGCTGCAGGATGCCAGCGCTATTGATCAGGTAGTCGATAGCGCCATGCTCTTTTTCGATCAGCTCGGCGACGTCGCGCACACGCTGGTCCTCCAGTACATCGCACGCATAAAATGCTTTGACGCCCAGATCTTTGGCTTTCGCTTCTGACCAGCCGGCGGGTAGATCGAGCACGATCACGGTATCGCCGCGTTTTACATGATGCCGGACGCAGGCTGCGCCGATGCCGCTTGCGCCGCCAGTCACGACAGTCAGGGGTTTCTTGCTCATTGCTTGTCTTCCTTCTTGCGGATGGTTTGTATCAGTTGTTCTGCAAAATCCGTGATGCCACGCTTGAAGCCCAATGCAAACAGCAGCACCACCGTGCCCAGTGCAAGCCCGTGATATTCCGTGCTGCGCGTGATCACATCATTGAACAGCAGCAGCAGGCCCGCGCCGACCACCGGGCCGATAAAAATGTGCAGGCCGCCCATCATGATCATGAAGGTCGCTTCGCCCGACATCGTCCAGTAACTGAACTCAGGGAAGGCGCCAGAGACAAACAGCGCCATCAGGATGCCGCCCACGCTGGCGAGCGAGGCCGCGAGAATGAAGGCGTACAGCTTCACTCGCCACACATCAATGCCCAGATAGCGTGCGCGCTCGGCGTTATCGCGCACCATGCGCAATGTGTAGCCGAACGGTGATTGCAGCAGCGTGCGCATCAGCAGCAGACTACCCACGCCGAGCACGCAGGCAAACCAGTAGAACTGGGTCGGATCGGCGAGATGAATCCCAAGGAAGGGTGTGCGCGGTATGCCCCCGGTCAATCCTTGATCACCGCCGGTCAGCGAGGTCCAGGTCAGGATCACGCTGTAGAGCAGCATCTGGAAGGCCAGCGTGATGAAGGAAAAATAAATTTCTTTCAAGCGTACGCAGATCGCGCCGACCACGAGCCCCAAGACCGCGCAGAACAGGATCGCCACCAGCATGGCGAGCGGAATGCTGGCGCCCGTTTTTTGCATCATGAGTGCGAACGCATACGCGCCGCCACCGAAGAACATCGCATGGCCAAAGGACACCAGTCCGCCATAGCCGATCAGAATGTTCAGCGATGTCGCGAAAATGCCCATCGCTGCCAGCCTGATCACGTAATCCAGCAGTACGCGCGACGAGGTCAGTGCAGGCAGCAGGGCGAGTAATACCAGCGCGGCCAAGGCCCACAGCAAATCAGTGCGGAAGGTGGAAGATTTCATGCAGTCCTTCCTTCCTTGCCGAGCAGGCCGTTCGGTCGCAGTATCAGGATCAGCGCCATCGCGATGAACATCAGGCCTTCCACGAACAGCGGGAAGCCTATCGTGCCGAATGCGCGTATCAGACCGATCAGCAAGGCACCCACCAGTGCGCCACTGACCGAACCCATGCCGCCGATCACCGTCACGATGAACGATTCAATCAGGATAGAAAAGCCCATTCCCGGTGACATCGAGCGTACGGGCGCTGCCAGTCCACCGGCCATACCGGCCAGCGCGCCGCCGAAGGCGAATACACCCGCATAGATCAGACTGGTGTTCAGGCCCAGCGCCGAGGTCATGGTCGGATTCTGTGCGGCGGCACGCACGATCTTGCCCATCAGGGTGTGATTCAGGATCGCCCACAGCACCAGCGCGATCAGCGCCGCTGCGCCGATGAGGTACACGTAAAACAGCGGCACGATGCCGCCGAGAATGAACAACGGCGGCGCCTGAAACGCATCCGGCATGCCCATCGACTGGAATTCCGCGCCCCAGACGATCTTGACCACATCATCCATCATCAGCACCAGCGCATAGCAGACCAGCAGCTGCATCAGCACATCGGCGTTGTACACGCGACGCATGAAGAAGCGCTCGAAGATCAGGCCGAACAGTCCGACGCCGAGACCGGCTGCGAGTATCGCGATCATGAAACTGCCTGATACGCGGTAGGCGGTCAGCGCCAGGTAGGCGCCGAGCATGTAGAACGAGCCATGCGCAAAATTCACGATGCCCAACACACCGAAGATCAGCGTCAGGCCGGCGGCGACAAGGAACAGCAGTGCGCCGACGATCATGCCGGTGGACAGTTGCGTGACGATGCAGGACATCGAGCTCACGCATTCAAGCAATGCAGTGGGATTCACTCAATACTCCGGAAAGGCAGGCGGGTTGGTCGCAGCATGATAGGTGCTTGCGCATCATGCTGCACAAACCGCTCCCCGCTGTTTCGAACGGGGAGCGAGGTCAGCAGATCAGGCGAAGCCCTTGCGCTTTTTCCATTCAGCTTCCAGCTCGGCGATCTGTTTCCAGTTGCCGGGGACCGGGTTAGGCATGAATGGCTCTTTGCCGGACAGCTCACCCCAGCCGAGCGCGTAATCGACCAGCGTATGATCTTCTGCCCGCATCGTCAGTTTGCCATTGGCGCCGAAAGGCGAATCGATGCTGAGGCCGGTGAGCGCAGTGGCGATTTTTTTGCCATCGGCGCTGTTGGCTTTTTTCATGGCGGTGGTGAGAAACTGAATACCCGCGGCATTCTGCCAGGCCCAATTCAGCGGCAGGTCTTTGTATTTCGCCTGATACGCATTTGACCACGCGGCGTTACCCGGATTGTTCGGGAAGCTCTTCAGATAGCGATTACCTGAGTGCAGCCCGGCAGGTACGGATTTCACGTTATGAAGCACCGCATAGTCGGCCATGTTCACGCCGAAGAACTGTCTGTCCTTGAACAGTGCGTAGATATTCGACTGATCGATGAAGGAAGTCAGATCGCCGCCCCACAGGCAGGAATACACTGCTTGTGGATTGCCCTGCAGCAGACGCGTGATGTTCTCGCTGTAGTCAGCCTGAAACAGCTTAGGCCAGACATCGCCGACGACTTCCACATCCTTGTTGAAGTATTTCAGATAATCGACGAATTCCGCCGTCGTGTCGCGACCATACGCATAATCGGGTGAGCAGGTCATCCATCGCTTGAGATTCTTGTCTTTCGCGACCTTAGCTGCGTACGCGCCTCCAATCACCGCATCATGCACACCCTGCCGCGCGCAGCGGAATGCCAGCGGCGTGCGCAGCTTGGGATCAGCTGACAGCGCTGATGTCTCCGAACAGGTATGAATGACCAGCACGCCCAGATCACGCGCGACTTCATGTACCGCAAAAGCACCGGAAGACGCTTCGGCATCGTAGATGATCTCGCAGCCTTCGGCGGTCACCAGTTCTCGCGCGACGCGTGCAGCCTCCTGCGGCTGGCCCTTGGAGTCACGGATCACCAGCTCGATCTTGCGCCCGCCGAGACCGCCAGCGGCATTGAATTTGTCTACTTCCATCTGCGCGGCATTCGTCGACGACTGACCGAGCATCGCGACCCGGCCGGACAAGATCGTCGGCATGCCGACACGGATAGGCTTGTTCTGCGCGAACGACAGGTAAGGAAAGCCCAGCGTGGCCATGCCAGCCATTGCGGTCGCACCCTGCAGCAGCTTGCGACGCTGCGGCTGAGGGGATTGCGGGTTATTGGTGTTTTTGTCGTCTTTGATGCTCATGGTCTTGTCTCCCAAATGTTCAGCGCTCGCTGTGTGGGGTGCCAGCGCGCGCCGCTTATTCAACCTGAAGCGTCATGCCGTTTCAATGCTATGCGGTGTTGCCTTTGTCTTGTTTAGTTTTGCTGAAGCGGCTTTTTATGCTGTGCCGCAGCACTGACCTTCTCATTCAGACCCTCCGAAAAGTCTGCATGTCGTGAATCGAGTATACGGTATCTGCGTGCGCTAACAGACAATAATAGGGCCGCGTTTTTCAGGCGAGGGTCCATGGTCGGTCAGGTCGTCCTGCGGATGAAAGTCAAGATCCATGGTGATGTACCCGAGTCGTAAAGTGGCACACATTACTCGCCGCACCTCGTTATTTAAAAAGCAATGCTTGGGTGGGTTGAATGAAGGCTGGATGTCGTCGCTCTGCAGAGAGCTTGCGCTCTTTCAGGTCGTTTCCCACCAGGTTTCCTCAGAGCCAAAAAAGGGCGGGATTACACTACCGGTCACCGAGACAAGGACACTGATGAAAAAACCCCAGCTCGTCATGGCACTGGCCATGCTATTGACTACAGGTCTGATCCAGTCTGCTGATACGTCCACCGAACGCCGGGACGCCGACCCTCACCGTGCCTACATGCAGCCCATGCCCGAGCTCACGGCCGAGCAGCAGTCGATATTCAAAGAGGGCGAGAAAGCGTTCATGACGTCTTGGGTGGTTTTCCCGCAGCTAAACATACCGAACTGGGATTACCTGCGACCGCTGCCCATGTTCGAGTGGGGTCTCGGCCCGACTTTCCTCGCGAATTCCTGCGCCGCCTGTCATGTGCAGGCAGGGCGTGGACGTACCACGGAGGCGCGCAACACGCCGCTGGTGCAGCAGCAGCTGCGCCTCTCCGTCCCCGGCGAGACCGCGCATGGCGGGCCCATGCCGCATCCGAACTACGGCAATCAGCTGCAATTGTTTGACGTGATCACGAAGGACAAGAACCATATTCGTCAGGGCGAGGCCGATTTGTTTGTCGACTGGCTCCCGTATCAGGTAAAGCTGGCCGATGGTACCGTGGTCGAATTGCGCAAGCCGCAGATTCGGGTGGAAAACCTGAATTTTGGCGAACTGGGTGATGGTGTCATGACCTCGCTGCGGAATTCACGAGTGATCTTCGGTCTGGGTTATCTTGAGGCAGTCAGCGAGAGCGAAATTCTCGCGCTGGCCAAGGCGCAGAAATCAAAGAAGCTGAATGGTCGGATCAATTATGTGCGCGATGATATTCATGACAAGCTATCGATAGGCCGGTTTGGATGGAAAGCCAATCAGCCCAGCGTGCGTCAGCAGATTGCGGCCGCCTTTCATGGCGATATGGGTGTCACTTCATGGATCTATCCGAAGCAGAATTGCCCACCTGTCCAGCAAGGATGCAAGGAGATGCTGCCCGGTGACAAAGTCGAGTTACGCGAGCAGATGCTGGATGATCTGACCTTCTGGGTGATGGCGCTCGATGCACCTGCACCACGTGATCAGGATAAGGTCGAGGTCAAACGGGGAGAGCGTCTGTTCACCAAGGCGCAGTGTGCAGAATGCCATGTGCCTGAGCTACGCACGGGTGCGTTCCCCGCCTTGCCGCAGCTGTCTCACCGGCGCTTTCGTGCCTACACCGACATGCTGATTCACGACATGGGTGATGGATTAGCCGATGGACGTCCCGATTTCAAGGCCGGGCCGCGTGACTGGCGTACGCCGCCCCTGTGGGGCGTGGGTTTGTCCAAGCAGGTCAATGGCAGCACGAATCTGCTGCATGACGGACGCGCACGCAATGTGCTCGAAGCCATCCTCTGGCACGACGGCGAGGCGAGAGCCGCACGCGACAAATTTGCAAAGCTAAAGCCTCAGGAGCGAGAAGATCTGATCGCTTTTGTGAATTCTCTCTAGTGTCTGGCTCTCTAGCCCATCACGCACACATTTCCTCTGGAACGAAGCCGTGGAAAGTATTACAAATTAGAAACTTTACTTCCACGAGAGCGTTGTTCAGAGGTGTCCATGAAATCTGCCAAATCTGCCAGGCAGGGAGAGTTGCTGGCGTCGATCGAAGACAAGCTAGCGAAGATCGAAAAATCCGACATTCCAGAACTGAGCGCTAGCCCAAGTGCATTCAATGAATGGGTAAAACAGCCCGGCGCCATCGAGGTCAGCATGGGCTGGATGAAAACCGCGATCAACGACGAATTAATCTTTACCCGAGATATGGCTGACTGCAGCGCGATCATCCTTTGCACAAATTACGATGAGAGCGCCGGCACCTATGCGCGGCGATCCATGGTGCATGTGGTGGGCTCCAATCTTTCCGTGTTTGATTTAACCAATGACACGCTGAACCTGCTTGACATGGCGTCTACATCCTCGAGCAAGCCCCACTGCATCATTGCGCTTGGCACGAATGTGGCAAAAGAACATTTCACAACGATCGCGAATCAGGAGATTCACACCCGCGAAGGAAAAACAGTCAAGCCCTTCGCGGAGCTGCAGTCGCTCTGCAACACCGTCATCCTGGAACGCAAGAACAGCATCGCCGTCTGGCCCGATGGTAGCTACCTGGTTTTGTGATGTCACCACCACGGATAAAAATCCGGCATCTGAGATGCCTTGGTCTTGAATGCTGGTTTGCGTTTTTCGGTGAATGCGGTGACGCCTTCCTTGCCATCGTCGATGCTCGCATAGAACATCGCCAGCGATTCCACCTTATGTGCTTCCAGCGGATGGCTGAATGCGCTGTTCCGGTACATCATCTGGCGTGCCATGGCCATGGAGACCGGCGAGCGTTCAGCCAGCGTGCGGGCAAGTTCACGCGCCCGCGTCAGCAGCTGGTCTGCGGGTAGCACTTCTTTCACCAGTCCCGCACGGTGCGCCTCCTCGGCACCGAAGATCTCGGCGGTGTGCACCCACTCCATTGCCTTTGACAGGCCGACCAGTCGCGGCAGGAACCAGGTCGAGCATGCCTCGGGCACGATACCGATCTTGCCGAACACGAAGCCGAACTTTGCCTGTTCCGACGCGAGGCGTATGTCCATCGGCAGCTGCATTGTCACGCCCACGCCGACCGCCGCACCATTGATCGCACCGATCACCGGCTTCTTGCAATTGAAGATGGACAGCGATACTCGTCCACCCGTATCGCGCACGCCCTTGACAATCGCAGGGTCGTCGAGACGCTCGTGCATGTCTTTCATGGTCGGATGCTGTGATTCATCCAGCCCGAATACATTGCCCGAAACCGCGAGATCCATGCCAGCGCAGAATGCACGCCCTGCGCCGGTGACAATGATTGCACGTACCTCATCATTGTCGCTTGATTGGTTGAAGACGTCGATCAGTTCATTCGCCATCGTCACCGTAAAAGCATTCAGCTTCTCGGGGCGGTTCAATGTAACGGTCAGAATATTGTCAGAAAGGTCGCAGCTGAGTGTTTCGTAGTTCATGCGTATGTCCTTGTGATTAGCTTTTTATGTCTTGTAAAAATCAGGTGATCGTTTTTCTGCAAAAGCCTTCAGGCCTTCATTGAAGGCGGCAGAATCGAGCAATTCGCGCTGACGAAGGCGCTCATAATCGAGCTGCTCTGCCAGCGTGTTATTCGATGAAGCATGATAGGCATGACGCACTTCTCGCGCGATGCCGGGCGGGCCTTTCGCCAGCCGCGATGCAACGGCAGCCGCTTCAGCCATCAGCGAGGCATCTGACAGGCAGCGCCAGATCATGCCCGAGGCAGCGGCATCGGTAGCGGAAATTTTGTCGCCAAGCAGCGTAGCCGCCTGAGCGCGCGCCCAGCCGATCAGTCGTGGCAATTTCCAGGTCGCGCCCAGATCGGGAATCAATCCCAGTCGTGGCGAAAAGGTCAGCATGAAATACGCTGACTCCGCAGCAAGCACGATGTCGGCAGCCAGCGCAATGCTGACGCCCGCGCCGGCGCACGGACCGTTCACAGCCGCCACCACCGGAAAGGGCAGATCATGAAACGCTTGAATCACCGGATTGAAATATTCGGACATCAAATGCGCCTGACGCACGCCAAAGGATTCATCCGGCAGACCGGGCACGCCGCCTTCTTCCAGCTGCCAGCCAGCGCAGAAGCCGCGTCCTGCGCCGGTGAGTAGCAGCGCGCGCACGCTCTCATCGGCGTGCAGGGTTCTGAGTGTGCTCAACAGATCTTTCACTGCTTGCAGCGACAGGCTGTTCAGCGAATCAGGACGGTTCAGTGTCAACACCGCGACATCATCGTCGCGGGTGAGCAGCAGATTGTCACGCATGAGGTCTCTCTATTGTTTTTATTATTAGACGATGTTCAATTGACCTTGATTTGCCTAGTCCATCCATAAGGGTCGGGTGCGCGGCCGTATTGGATGTCCGTCAGCGCGGTGTAGAGCTTTTGCGCGACCGGCCCGGTCTTTTCATCATTGATCCGATACTCTTTGCCCTTGTAGCCGAATTTCCCGACCGGCGAGACGACCGCCGCCGTGCCCACGCCAAAGGCTTCGGTGATGTGACCTTTTTCTATGTCGGCCAGCATGTCGTCCACATCAATACGCTCCTCGCTGATGGTCAAGCCCAGATCAGGGGCGAGCTGCAGCACCGATTCGCGCGTGACACCATGCAGGATGCTGCCCGACAGTGCCGGTGTGACGATATGTTTACCATCGCGCACGAACATGATGTTCATCGCGCCGACTTCTTCGATGTAGCGACGCTCGATGGCATCCAGCCACAGCACTTGCTGATAGCCTTGCTGACGTACCTGTTCCGCGACCCACACCGTGCCCGCGTAATTGGCCGTTGTCTTGGCCTCGCCAGTGCCACCTCGCACGGCGCGCACGTATTCATGCGAGATGTGCACCGACACCGGATTGAAGCCCTTCGCAAAGTAAGGGCCCACCGGACTCAGGAAAATGTAATGCATGAACTCGCGGCCGACGCGTACTTCTAATGTTGGCTCGCTGCTGAAAATCACCGGGCGGATATACAGCGAGCAGCCGGGTAGCGTGGGTACCCATGCATGCTCGAGCTTTACCAATGCTTCGATGTAGCCCATGTGCGTGTCTGCATCGATCTGCGGCATACCCAGACGCGTTGCAGAACGATTCAGTCGCGCCATGTTGCGATCGACGCGGAACAGATTGATGTTGCCATCCGGGCGGCGATAGGCCTTGGTACCTTCAAAAATATCCAGACCGATATGCAGCACTTGCGCCACCGGGTGAATGGATATGGGGCCAAAAGCCGTCACGCGCTGATCATGCCAGCCTTTGTCCTGTGTGTGCTGCTGCACGAACATGCGGTTGGTGTACATCACGCCGAAGCCGGGGTTTTCGGGGAGTTCGACGGGGCGAGGGTTGTGTAGAGGTTCGATGAGCATTTGAGTGGTTGTTGTGTGCGGCGAATGTTTGTCGGTGTGTATAGTCACGACGCTGGACCCCGGCCTGCGCCGGGGTGACGGTGAATAAATCGGTCGAACTTGAAACGGCCATCCCGACGCAGGCCGGGATCCATGCTGAATCCGATAGTGAATCAGCCGAGCAGGGCGGATGTCACTTGCCCTCAGACTCTTTCCAGGCCGCCATCAAGGTATTCGACGGCAGCGACTCATCCAGCAGCTTCTTGCCCTGTTCTATACCTGCAACTGGCAAGCCTTTCGGATCGAGCAAGCCAATCTGCACCAGCACACTCGCCTGATCCCAGTAGATATGTTCGTGATAGAGCTTGTCGCCCCTGAATTTAATGACGGCGAGCAGCGGAATTTCCACGCGCTTGCCTGTCGGTGGTATGCCGGGCAGCATCCACGGTATCTCGCAGGTGTGCGTGAAGCAAAACAGCATTTCATCGACTACCTGATTCGTGCCCACGGTGCGCGATATCGGCACCAGCGAGGTATCGGGCGGATTGCTGTTAACGAAGTGATGCTTGTAGAAGCGGTACAGGTCCTTGTAGCCGACACCACCGGTCATGGTCGGAATGTGGTTGACATAGGGCTCGGCGACCATGGTCGCCATGGTGTCATCCACGTTGCGTGTCGCGAATTCATATTCGCAGTGCTTGTCCCACAGCGCAGACAGATCGTAGTGCGGGCCGATTTCTTCGCGCAGCGCAGCGATGCTGCGCTGGTGCGCCATCAGTGCCGACGGCTTGTGATAATGCTCGCCATTCGGACGTGCGAAGGCGTGGTCGGCATCGGGATACACATAAATTTCCATGCCCTCGTATTTGCCGAGGCGTTTCTTGATTTTCTCTTGCGCCTCGGGCGGGCAGTATTTGTCCAGGCCTGCAATATGCAGTACCAGACGGCATTCGATGTCTTCAGCTTCTTTCAGTGCATTCTCAATACCAACGCCGTAATAACCGATCGCGACATCGACATCAGTGCGGCAGGCGGACAGATACGCGAGCTTGCCGCCGAGGCAGAAGCCGAGCACGCCCACATCACCCGTGCAGCCTTTCATCTCGCGCAGCGTGGTGATCGCATCCTGAATGTCTTCCACGCCCAGGTCTTCATCGAAGCCTTGATAAAACTCGAAGGCCTTTTGCCAGTCTTCGGGCGTATAGCCGAGCTGCACGCCCGGCTTCTGACGCCAGAACAGATCGGGCACCAGCGCAACATAGCCTTCCTCGGCGTAGTAATCGGCGATCTGCCGCATGTTGGCGTTTACACCAAAGATCTCTTGAGCGATCACCAGACCCGGACCTTTGCCGGACGCGGGTTTGGCGAGATAAGCGCCGAATTTGCCGCTGCCATCGCTGGCTTCGATCTTGATCATGCGGGAGGTGATGGAAGGCGAACTGTTATTTTTCATGTCATGTCCTCGGGGCGATCTTGACTGGATTCTGGCATCGGCGATTTTCTTGCACGCCGGCTTCGCCCGATACGGTAGCATACGCAGGCTGGACCCACACCGATAACAATAAGGAGACAAACAAGATGGACATCAAGAACAGCGTAGCCCTCGTTACAGGCACCAACCGCGGCGTGGGACGCGCCATTGTGGAGGCGTTGGTCGCCGCCGGTGCGCGCAAAGTCTATGCTGCGGCGCGCAATACTGATGGCATCAAAGATCTGGTCGCGGCGGGCGGGGGCAAGATCGAGGCGGTGCAACTGGATATCACCAATGATTCGCAGGTCGCGGCCGCCGCCGCACACTGCAAGGACGTGAATCTCCTGATCAATAACGCGGGCTCTAACCATGCGTCCGGCTGCATTTCCGCGCCGTCGCTGCAGGCGGCTCGCGCTGAAATGGAAACCAATTATTTTGGAACGCTGGCCATGTGCCGCGCATTCGCGCCTGCGCTCAAGGCCAATGGCGGCGGCGCACTCGTCAACGTCGTGTCGATTGTCGCCAAGGCGACCATTCCTGCGTATGGTTCGTACAGCGCTTCCAAGGGCGCGAATCTGCGCATGACCGAGAGCGTGCGTGCCGAACTGGCCGCACAAAAGACGGCTGTTCATGCGGTCATGACCGGTGCGGTCGATACGGATATGGCTAAAGGCTACGATGGTCCAAAGAATACGACGGCAGAAGTCGCGCAGGCCGTTCTCGCCGGTGTGCAAAGCGGCGAAGAGGACATCTACGTCGGCGACATGACCGGCTGGATCAATGGCGCGCTGAAAGAAGACCCGAAAGGTCTGGAAAAGCAGCTCGCTGCCTTCCTGCCGGGCTGATCGTCGAAACACGCACGGAGAGATGAGCATGTTCTCGCGCTTCAGACGATACGTAGCGTGCTTCCTGTGGTCGCTGTTGCTGCTCGTTCAGCCTGCAGTGGCAGCGGACCAGATCTCCGTCACGCACTGGGGGGTGCTGCTGTATGGCGCACCCTACGCGGTCGCGATGGAGAAGGGTTACTTCAAGCAGGCTGGCATCGATATCGATGGCGTGCTCAGCTCCAAGGGTGGCGGCACGACGGTACGCAACGTGATTCAGGGTGGCTTGCCTTTCGGTGAAGTTGCGTTGGGTGCGGCCATTGCTGCCGCGCGCGAGGGCATGGACATCCGCATCGTTTGCGGCGGCGTACAAAATCTGTCCGATATGGTGTGGGTCACACTGCCGGATTCCCCTTTGAAGAGTGTGCAAGACCTGAAGGGCAAAAAGCTCGGTTACACCACGGCCAAGAGCGTGACTGACATGGTGTCCACGCTGGTGCTCAATCACCAGAAAGTAACCGGCGTTGATCGTGTCGCGGTCGGGGGCATTGGTGCGCAGATCACCGCTTTGCAACAAAAGGCGGTTGACGCTGCGTATCTTGGCGAGCCAGTATATTCGCAGAACAAGGCCAAGTTCCGAGTGCTGTTTCATGCGCGCGATATGCTGCCGCAGGCGAATGTGACACAGACGGTCGGTGTCACTACTGCCGAATTTGCCAAGGCAAACCCCGACAAAGTGAAGGCCATCATCGAGGGGCGTCGGCGCGGTGTCGAGTACATCTATCAGCACCCGAAAGAGGCGGCAGCTATCGTTGCCAAAGTCTATGCATTCGATGCAAAGATCATGGAAGAAGCCATGCTGGCGATGGCGAAAGCGAATTACTGGAGTAATGGTGATTTTGATCTGCCGGGCATGAACGCGATGGCCGAGGGCCTGAAGCTGATGGGCGTGATCGATGGCGCACCGGACTGGCCGAAGCTGATCGACCGCAGCTTCCTCAAGCGTTGATGGCAGTCTCGCTGCAGGTCGACCAACTCTCTCTGGTCTATCGCAGCCACGACCGGCCGGATACACATGCCTTCGGCCCGCTGAGTTTTTCTGTCGCAGCGGGTGAATTTGTCTCCATCGTCGGTCCTTCCGGCTGCGGCAAATCCAGCTTGCTCGACTGCGTATCCGGATTACTGCATGCGACATCGGGAGAGATCAGCATCGATGGGCAGCGGGTCCAGGGCGAAGTCCCACCGCAAGTGGGCATGGTGTTCCAGCAGGATGCGAGCTTTCCCTGGCTGACGGTGCGCGACAATATCGCTTTCGGTCTTCGTCATGGGCGGCAATCGCTGCCATCCACTGACATTGCGGCACGCGTCGATCAAGCCATCATTCAGGTGGGGCTGCATGGTTTTGAAGATCACTATCCCTCGCAACTCTCCGGTGGCATGCGCCAGCGCGTGTCTATCGCACGCACTCTGGTGATGCGTCCGCAACTGTTGTTGCTGGACGAACCTTTCGCCGCGCTTGATCCGCAGACACGCTTGCTGATGGGAGAAGAATTACTCGGGTTGTGGCGTCAGAGTGAGGCTTCGGTGCTGCTAATTACTCATAGCCTTGAGGAAGCGGTGCTGCTGTCTGATCGTGTGCTGGTGATGAGCGCGCGTCCCGGTCTGCTGAAGCACGAGCTGCACACCGGCTGGCCGCGTGATCGCAATGCCGCCACCGCCGCTGATCCGCAGTTCGCGCGACACGTCAACCTGCTATGGTCGGTGCTGCGTGACGAGGCGCACGCCGCGATGCGGATGTGAGCATGCCGCGTCTCTCGCGAATCCTGATGGCGCAGTGCTTATTCGCATTCGCCGTGGCGGCGCTGCTGCAGATAGCTTGCGACATGCGCTGGATCAAGCCTCAGGTAATGGTCAGTCCGCTGATCATGGCGTCGTCGCTGGGGCAGTTGCTTAAGCAAGGGGCGGTGACCGCTAATCTGGCGGCCACCTTGTCCAGCGCCTTGCAGGCCTTGTCGCTGGCGATCATTCTAGGGGTAACTGGCGGTGCATTGATGCATCGCTACCGTCGTCTGCGACACGTGCTGCAGCCCGTCGTGTCCTCTTGGTATGCAGTGCCGGTATTCGCGTTTTATCCGATGCTGATTGCCTTGCTTGGGCTGAACCAGCGGCCTGTCGTTGCGATCGCTACGATGTTCGCCGTGGTCGCCATGGCCGTCAATACGCTCGATGGACTGGACCGTCTACCAGTATCGCTGCTCAAATCGGCGCGGCTGCTGCAGCTGTCACGGGTCAGCACGCTTTTCAATTTGGTGCTGCCCGCCGTGCTGCCTGCACTGATCACGGGATTCAAGCTGGCGGCCACCTATGCATTCATCGGCGTGATTGCCGCTGAATTCATCTTGTCCACTCACGGGCTGGGACATGCGATTGCGTATGCTTACAATGATTTTGATATGCGCACCATGTATGCGCTGATGTTGCTGGTGCTGATATTGTCTGGTTCAGTACAGCTGGGATTGCTGGTCATGGAACGGCGCCTACTGCGTCACCGCGCAACGCTGGGAGGCTCGTGATGCGCGCCAATGCAGATCGTCTCCTGGCAACGATTTTTCTGCTCGCACTATGGATCGTGCTGCATCATAGCCTCGGTGCCGAGGCACTGGCGTCGCCGCTGGCGACCATCGAAAGAATAATCGCATTGTTGTCCGGCGCTCGTTTATGGTTACATGCCTCAGTGACCTTGTCGGTCTGGCTTGCAGCCTTTGCGATGGCTGCGGTGGTCGGCGTGATCGCGGGCTTGCTGATGGGGCTGTATCAAAGCGCTGGACGGGTTGTCGAACCTTTTATCAGCGCGCTGGCGTCGCTGCCGAAGGTGACCCTGTATCCTGTATTACTCCTGATCTTCGGACTGGGTGTGTCGTCGAAACTGGTGTTCGGCTTCTTGCATGGCGTATTGCCTGTGCTGTTATTCACGCTTGGCGCGATACGCCAGATGCCATTGATGCAGATGAAAGCGGCGCGGGCGATGGGGCTGTCGCGTGCCAGCTGCCTGCGTCATGTGATGCTGCCGTCGATCTTACCCTCGGTGCTGTCGGGTCTGAGGCTGGGCGCCTCGCTGACATTGCTGGGTGTACTGATCGGAGAGATGTTCGGCGCGCAAAAAGGACTGGGCTTTTTGCTGATGAATGCCATGGAGCTGAATGATACGGCCAGCTTGTCCGCACTGTCGGTGCTGCTGCTGATTGCGGCCCTCGGGCTGAATGCCACCTTCTCGCGGTTCGCTCGGGCGCAGCGCTAAAACATTGACGAATACCGTGTCAAATAAATGCAAATACCGTGATCGCTGTCAGTCACAGCACAATGTCGATCGACGCTGGGCACCCCAATAATCATAAAAAAATCCGGAGACCACGATGACTACGCTTCCTGCCACCATGAAAGGCATCGCAGCTCATGCTTTTTCGCTGCATGCATTCAAGCCTGTACAGCTCGATGTTCCCCGTCCAAGGCGGGGTGAAATCCTGATCAGAGTATCCGCGGCTAGCCTCAACTACCGCGACCTCGCGGTACTGGGGGGTAATTACATTCCCGGTCTTCCGTTGCCGCTGGTGCCGTGCTCAGATGCTTGTGGCCTGGTAGTGGAACTGGGCGAGGATGTCACGCAATGGAAAGTGGGGGATCGCGTAACACCTTTGTACACACAAGGCTGGTACGACGGCAAGCCGACGCCGCAGCAGCGTTTCAAGCAAACCCTCGGCATGCCGCTGACCGGCGTGCTTCAGCAATACATCGCGGTGCCGGCCGAGGAAGCCGTCGCGCCCCCACCTTCATTATCAGACGTCGAAGCATCGACGCTCCCCATCGCTGCGCTGACCGCATGGTCTGCATTGCAGGAGGGCGGCATCAAGCCGGGCGACACGGTGCTACTACAAGGGACGGGTGGCGTCGCCTTGTTCGCGTTGCAGTTTGCGAAGGCAGCCGGAGCGACAGCCATCATCACCTCGTCGAGCGACGAAAAGCTCGCGCGCGCGAGGGCGCTGGGTGCCGACATCACCATCAACTACAAGACGCACACCGACTGGGATGTGAAGGTCAAGGACGTGACCGGTGGTCGCGGCGTGGACATCGTGGTCGAGACAGCGGGCGCAACGCTGTCGAAATCGCTCGCATCCACGGTGTTTGGTGGTTTTGTCGGTGTGGTCGGGTTTGTCGCGGGCTACGAAGCCACGATCCCGCTGCGCCAGATGATCGGGCCGATGATCCGCGTGCAGGGTATTGCGGTCGGTTCCCGTACGCGTTTCGAGCAAATGAACCGTGCGATGGAAATGCATCGTATCAAGCCAGTCATCGACCGCGAATTTGCGCTGGATGATGCACAGGCAGCATTCCAGCATCTCGCTAGCGGTGCACACTTCGGCAAAGTCGTGCTTGCTGGTTTCTGATTGTTGAAAGCGAGACCGACATGCTAATGAAAGACAAAGTAGCCATCGTGACTGGCGCGGCATCCATGAAGGGCATAGGCTGGGCGACTGCACGACGCTTTGCGGAGGAGGGCGCGCGGGTCGCGCTGCTCGATCTGAATGCGGCGGCGGTGCAGGAAGCAGCGAAGGCGATCGGCAATACGCATCAAGGCTATGTCTGCGATGTGCGGGATGCGGCGCAATGTCAGCAGGTGGTGACGAACATCATCGCCGACTTCGGGCACGTGGACATTCTGGTCAATAATGCGGGCGTCAGCCAGAGCAAGCGACTGATGGACAGCACCATGGATGACTATGATCTGGTGCTGGATGTGAGTCTGCGCGGCGCGTACAACATGTCGCGCGCGTTGGTCCCGCATCTTCGTTCCCGCAAGAGCGGTGCGATTGCCTGCATGGGGTCGGTCGCCGCGCAGCGAGGCGGTGGTGTTCTCGGCGGGCCGCATTATGCGGCGGCCAAGGGTGGCGTACAGACGCTGGCCAAGGCGATGGCGCGCGAGCTGGGGCCCGATGGCATACGCGTGAATGCGGTAGCGCCCGGGTTGATCGATACCGACCTGTTGGTCGGTAAGATCGATGATGCTGGGAAGCAGCGCGTGGCAGACTCAGCGCCTCTGGGCAGATTAGGCACGCCTCTCGATATCGCCGATGCCTTTGTTTATCTGTGCAGCGACATGTCGCGTTTTGTGACGGGTGTGGTGCTGGATGTGAATGGCGGCTTGCACATTCATTGATAAGACGGGCGGCTCGCGGGACTGCGAGCCGCTCTTGTCCTGCGCACGCGCTTAGCGCACCACCGCCAACTGCTCGCGTTTTTTGTTGCGGAAGGTGTAGAGCGTTAGCGCGCTGTTCTTCACATCGCCCTTCGCATCGAATTCAATCAGGCCGGTCACGCCCTGATGTTTGGTACTGGCCATCATCGGCAGATATTTCGCAGGGTCGGAAGAATCGGCCTTCTTCATCGCTTCCATCATCAGCGTTGCGGCGTCATACGCATAGGGCGCATAGATCTGCACATTGCTGTTGTACTTCTTGCGGTATCTCGCACGGAAGTCATCCATCAATTTTTGCTGTGATGGCTCGATGCCACCCGGCTCGGAGCAGATCACGATGTCGTCAATCAGACCTTCACCCGCCAGTACCGGCATTTGTTCCGAGCACACGCCATCGCCGCCCATGAACTTGGCCTTGATGCCCAGCTGCTTCATTTGCCTCAGCATCGGGCCGCCGACCGCGTCGATACCGCCAAAGAAAATCGCTTCCGGATTTTTAGCCTTGATCGCGGTCAGGATGGCGCTGAAGTCAGTGGCCTTGTCATTAGTGAACTGGCGGCTGACGATGTTGATGCCTGCCGCCTTCGCCGATTTGAGGAACTCATCCGCAAGGCCCTGGCCATAGGCAGAGCGGTCATCGATCACCGCGACATTTTTCAGTCTTAGCGTGTCTGCCGCATAGCGGCCCATGACGCTGCCCGCCTGCGCATCATTGGTCACCACGCGAAACGCGGTCTTGTAAGACTGTTGCGTGTATTTCGGATTGGTTGCGGACGGAGATATTTGCGGGATACCGGCATCGTGATAGATCTTTGATGCAGGAATGGTGGTGCCTGAGTTCACATGGCCAATCAGTCCCTGTACCTTGCTGTCGGCCAGCTTTTGCGCCACCAGCGTGGCTTGCCGGGGATCGGCGGCATCATCTTCCGAGACCATCACGAACTTCGCTTTCTTGCCGCCGATGGTGACGCCCTTCGCGTTCATTTCGTCGACCGCCATGCGCACGCCATTCTCGGTGTCTTTGCCCAGATGCGCGATATTGCCGGTAAGGGGGCCGGCATGGCCGATCTTGATCGTCACTTCCTGCGCATGCGCGGCAGTGAAGGACGCGATCAGCACCGGGGACAACAATGCAAAAGAGATCAGGGGAAGGCAGGCACGACGTTTCATGAGGGCTCGCTTTCTTTCGTGTGGGCGTGTTGTTCTTAAAAAGTTAATCTTTGCTGCGACAAAACTAGTATCTACCATTCAAATTGCGGGCGCTGCAGTGGAACATTCAAACAGCTCTTGGTAGCATAGCGAACCTTTTTGCCAGACTTCAAGCGCCCTGTGCTGCTTCATGGCCTGAGCGACCAAAAACATACAACTTAAACCCGTACGATACTCAACGGAACCGGAGACACTATGGCCAACGTCAGTCAACGCGCGCAAAGCCTCGGCACAGAGAATGCCTTCATCGTGCTGGCGGAGGTCAACAAGTTGATCCGCGAAGGCCGCGACATCATTTCTTTTTGCATCGGCCAGCCGGATTTTCATACGCCCATCCATATTCAGGATGCCGGTGTCAAGGCCATCCGCGAAGGCAAGCATGGTTATACGCCATCGGCGGGTATTCCCGAGCTGCGTCAGGCAGTCGCTGAAGACTTCAGCCGCACGCGAGGCATCAAGGTCGATGCCGATGATGTAGTCGTTGGTGCCGGTGCAAAGCCCTTTATCGGTTACACGATCCTCTCCACCACCGATTACGGTGCGGGCGATGAAGTGATCTATCCGGTGCCGGGCTTCCCGATCTACGAATCGCAGATCAAGGCCAATGGTGCCGTCGGTGTGCCCATTTATCTGCGCGAGTCGCGCAACTTCAGCTTTGATCCACAAGAGCTGGCCGACAAGATCACGCCCAAGACCAAGCTGCTGATCCTGAACTCGCCGCAGAATCCAACCGGTGGCATCATTCCCAAGAAAGACATGGAAGCGATTGCCGAGATCCTGCGCAAGCATCCGCAGGTATGGATCTTTGCCGACGAAATCTATGGCCGCCTGATCTACGATGGCGAGTTCGTATCGATCGCATCGTTGCCAGGCATGCAGGAGCGTACCGTCATTTCTGATGGCTGCTCGAAGACCTGGGCGATGACGGGCTGGCGACTAGGCTTCATCGCCAACAAGAAGCTCGCGCCTTACTTCACCACCTGGATCACGAATACCGAGTCCTGTGCATCGCAGATCACCCAGTGGGCGGGTGTCGAGGCACTGAACGGTCCGCAAGATGAAGCGGACCGCATGCGTGATATCTTCCACAAGCGTCGCGACCTGATCGTCGGCCTGCTGAATCAAGTGCCGGGCGTCAGCTGCAAGACACCAGGCGGCGCGTTCTATGCATGGCCGAACGTGACGGAAGCCTGCAAGCTGATCGGTGCAAAAGATTCAGAAGAATTTCGTCGTCGCTTGCTGAACGAAGCCGGTGTTGCGGTACTGGCAGATATTCACTTTGGCCCGCGCGTGGATGGCGACGGACAGCACATCCGCTTCAGCTATGCCGCATCCGACGAGGCAATCAACGCGGGTCTGCAGCGCATGACGGATTTCATCAACAAGAATCGGGTCTGATACCGGGTAAGTTTGATAAAGCGCCCTCTGCCGGTGCAGGCAGAGGGCGCTTTATTTACTACGGCATTCACGCGACCTTCTCGTACAGCGTCACCACACACGCACCCCCCAGCCCCAGATTGTGCTGCAGTGCGAGTTTTGCGCCCTCGACCTGACGCTTCTCTGCGGTACCACGCAGTTGATTGACAAGCTCAGTACATTGCGCGAGACCGGTTGCGCCCAGCGGATGACCTTTGGATAGCAAACCACCGGAAGGGTTCGTCACCGTACGGCCCCCGTAGGTGTTGTCGCCCTCTATGATGAATTTTTCTGCACCACCTTCGGGGCATAGACCCAATCCTTCGTAGGTGATGAGTTCATTGTGCGCGAAGCAGTCATGCAGCTCGACGACTGGAATATCTTTCGGATCCACAGCCGCCACTTCATACACTTGCTGTGCCGCTGCATGGGTCATGTCGAAGCCGACCAGCTGGCGCATGTCGCTGTGCAGGCCACCAAACGTGGAATCGAAGTCTGTCGTCATCGCCTGCGCACGGATACGAACGCGCATATCCAGGCCATGTTTTTTCGCAAAGGCTTCCGAGCACACAATCGCTGCCGCGCCGCCGCAAGTAGGTGGGCAGGCCATCAGTCGAGTCATTACGCCCGGCCAGACTGCGGGTGCGGCCATCACTTCTTCTTCAGTCACGACGGTTTTGAACAAGGCCAGCGGATTGTTCGCCGCATGGCGGCTAGCTTTGGCGCGTATCTTCGCAAAAGTCTCCAGCTTGGTGCCGTATTGCTTCATGTGTGCCAGGCCCGCGCCGCCAAAATAGCGCAGCGCCAGCGGAATCCCTTCTGCAGGTACCAGACGGTTGCTGGTCTCATCGAAGCGATCAAAAGGCGAAGGACGATCCTCATACACATTACCGAGAGCGCCGGGCTTCATTTGTTCAAAGCCGACGGCCATTGCACAATCGACTGCACCTGACGCGACCGCTTGCCGGGCCAGCCACAGCGCGGTGGAGCCGGTCGAGCAGTTGTTATTCACATTAACAACGGGTACGCCGCTCATGCCGACTTCATACACGGCGCGCTGTCCGCAGCAGGAATCGCCATACACATATCCCGCATAGACTTGCTGGATCGCAGAGTAATCGAGGCCCGCGTCTTCCAGTGCCGCGCGCATCGCGCGTGCGCCCATCAGATGATAGGGATCGCTCGCGCCCGGTTTGGTGAAGGGGATCATGCCGACGCCGACGACATGTACATGCTGGGACATAACACTTCCTTTGTTGTTATAAAAGTTTTTAATGAAAGCCGTTTTAAAAAACTGGATTTTCGCACACGGGTGAGCATCTACTAGACCGTGCCGATAGGGGCCACCGGCGAGCCCACTGCACCGGGCAATCGCAGCGGTGGCGCGGTCAAGAGAAAGCGTGAGCGTTGATTCGCACGCAGCCAGCGCGCCAGCGGAGTCAGATGCCACAGCTCGCCCAGATGAATGCCCAGCTTGAACAGACAATGCTCATGCAGCGGCAGCGCTGCGCAATGACCGTGATGCGAAGAGGCCGGGTGCGCCTCGACCGCATAGTTATCCGCGATAAGCACGGACAGTTGCGATTCCGTGATCCACTGCAGCAGACGAGGATCGCGTCCTTCGAGCACTGCGCAGCTGCCCGCAAGTCGTTCACCATCCGGTTGTCGGTTCATGCCGAGCAAAAGCTCTGCAAAGCCCGTATGCAGGCAGACCATATCGCCCGGTTCGATCCGCACTTTGTCTTTGTTCAGGATGTCGGCCAGCATCGCATAGTCGACGTTCACGCGTTGATTGCCGACATGTGCATGAAGATCAATCATCACTGCGCGCCCCTGCACGCAGCGTTCGGCCATGTGTTCCATGCCCAGTGCGCGCGCGTTCGAGGTTGAGCGTTGATTGATCGAGGGCAGGTCAAAGGCACCACAGTCAGAGGAGTCGCTAGGTCCGCAGATATCTTCGTCGGCACGATAGCCGTTGTAGTACACCGCCTCTGCGTGGCCATCACCATCGGCATCGAACAAAGAGCCCACATGCGCCAGGCTGTCCCACTGTGTGCTGTATTGGGTATGAAGAATCACGAGATCATCGCTGATCACGTCAGTGTGCGTAGGATCATCCTTCCCCAACACGTAGTTCAGATTGGGCTGCCGGTTACGCAGGGTGGGACGCAGCACGGGAGGGTATCGTCGCGGGTTCAGCACATTACCGCCCGGGACATCCAGTGGCAAACTGAGATTGAACGCAAGACCCTCGCGCACCTCAGCAACACCTTGCAAGACTTTCTGCTGCGTGATCAAGTTCAATCGTCCCAGCTGATCATCGGGACCGAAATCCCCCCAGTTCGAGCCAGGGGGTCTCTGCTTCCAGCGGGGGGAGTGATGCATGGCAGCCTCCTGCAAGGGCAATTTGTCCGGGCAGTGTAGCAGCGGCCACGCGGCGTGCCGCGAAGTATCAGTAGCCTATCGCCGCCCCGTCGCTGCGTGGATCCGACCCGCCAGATTTCACCTTCGTCACCGGATCAATGGTGATGCCATGTGCATGGCCGGCCAGCTCATTCCACGCGGGCCAGCGGTTCAGCAGATGCCCGCGCTGTTCCAGCGTTTTCAGGGTGTCAGCGGGGAAGCGTCCTTCGATGTGCAGCGTGTCGCGGCTTTCGCCAAGCGCGAAGCGTCCGGATAGCCAGCGCGGTGTCTCTAGTGCCTGTTGAACGTCGCAACCGAAGTCCATCATTGCCACATACGCTTGCAGTTGTATCTGCGGCTGTCCATCGGCACCCATGCAGCCCAGCACGCTCCAGAGCTTGCCGTTGCGCTTGCCCATCGAGGCGATCAGGGTGTGCAGCGGTATCTTGCCGGGTTCCAGTTTGTTTGGATGCGAAGGATCCAGCGAAAAATATGCACCGCGATTTTGCAGCACGACGCCCGTGTCGCCCGCAACGACCGTCGAACCGAAGCCGCCATACAGGCTGTGAATCAGCGAGACCGCATTGCCCTCATCATCCACGACGGCAATATAGACCGTGTCACCCGACAAGCTGCCATACGAAGGTACCCTGTCCCAGGGCAGTGCACGTGCCGGATCGATCAGTGCGCGACGCTCATCTGCATAGGCTTTGGAGATCAGCCTATCCATCGGGATGGTCGAAAATTTAGGATCGGCGATATAGCGGTCGCGGTCGTGATACGCAATCTGCTTGGACTGCACCAGCAGGTGCACATGATCAGGGCCAAGGAAACCGGTCTTCTTGAGATCAAGCGGTTCCAGCAGATTGAGCATTTCGATGACCGCAAAGCCTTGTGTCGGGGCGGGTGTCTGATAGAGCGTGAGATCGCGGTACTGACCGACCAGCGGCTTACCCCACTCGGCACGCTGCGCCTGCAAATCCGATTTCGTGAAGAAGCCGCCGCGCTCAGCGATGTAGTTGACCAAGGTATCAGCCACGGCGCCATCATAGAAGCCATGCCGACCTTCTTTGCCAACGGCTTCCAGCGTGTTGGCCAGTCCCGGATTGCGGATCAGCGAGCCTGTCGTGGGGATGCCGTTCCTGAGGAAGATCGCTGCAGCATCCGGCTCGGCTTTGAGTTCCTGCTCGGTTTTGGCGATCCAGCTTGCGAGTCGTGCAGTAACTGGGAATCCTTCGCGCGCATAGCTGATCGCTGATTGCAGATTGCGTGACAGGGGCAGCTTGCCGTACCTCGCATGCGCCTCGCACCAGCTGTCGACCGACCCCGGTGTGGTCAGGCTGGCCGGCAGGATGCCGCGAAACGGAACCTCTGTCATGCCACGGCTGCTGAAATAATCGATGCTGGCCGAGGCCGCAGCGCGTCCGCCGCCGTTCAGGAAATGCACGTCGCCCGTGGCGGCGTCATGGACTAGCCAGAACGCGTCGCCACCGACGCCCACCATGTGCGGATAGATCACCGACAGCACGGCACTCGTGGCGATGGCAGCATCAATCGCCGAACCGCCAGCACGTAGTACTTCAACGCCCGCCTGCGATGCAAGCGAGTGCGGGCAGGTGACCATGCCGCGCGGGGCGAGGGTGGCCGGACGGCCGGTGGTGATATCCAATATGCTTCTCCTGTTGTCGGTGCAATGATGGACCCGAAAGCAATGACAGTCTCCGGTCGGCATCGTCGAAAGCCGAATGATAAACGGTATCGGTCCGGTCTTTTGTCTCGAAGTGACAGAAGCACCAGCGCAGGCTTCGGGTAACATCGTTCCGCGCCAAGCCAAAAACAATAGGCGTCACAGCATCGACAAACAAGGAGGCGAGATGGCAATTTACGAACTGCGGACTTATCAGGTCATCGTAGGAAAAATGGGCGAAGTGGTCGAGTTGTACAAAAAAGAAGGCTGGCCCGCGATCGAACGTCATCCGAAAAAGCTGGTCGCTTATTTCACCGGCGATGTCGGTGCGCTGCACCAACTCGTACATCTCTGGAAATTCGATGACGATGCCGATCGTCGAGCATTCTGGGCCGGACTGTTCGCCGATGAACAATTCCTCGCGTTTGCGCAAAAAGTCAGGCCACTGGTCGCCTCGCAAGAAAACAAACTGCTACTGGCAGCCCCTTGGGGCCCGGCGCTGTAAAAATTATTAAAAAGATATTGTTCTGTTTGATCATGCGGAGGTGCTGAGTAACTCCCATGTGATCGGGTTCGATGAAGAACCCCATAAAAATCAAAGGTTTGCTCTCATTTGGCTAGCCAACAGCACGTGCGCGCTTGTTTCATCAGCGCTCGTTTAACCTTTCAGTTTGACGGGAATAGCGTCACACCTTCGCATTCTTTGATAGATTCCAGCCCGCCCCCGAAGGGGGTTCGAGCCAATTCCCGGAGTCGCGCCGTGAAACACTTCAGTACTTCATTTGCCGTATCGTTCATCTGCCTGGCGCTCGCGGCCTGGTGGGGTTACACCCATGGCGGCGTCCCCGGCGCATTGACCGCGTTCGGTATCGCCGTCATTCTCGGGGTCATGGAGGTGTCACTCTCCTTCGACAACGCCGTGGTGAATGCGTCGGTGCTGAAGAACTGGGATGAGTTCTGGCAGCGTATTTTCCTCACCGTCGGTATCTTGATTGCCGTCTTCGGCATGCGATTGATTTTCCCTCTGGTGATCGTGGCTGCCGCGGCGGACCTTGGGATGGGCGAAGTTTGGGATCTCGCTCTGACAGATCCCAAACAGTTTTCTGCCTACCTCAGCCGCCATCATGATGAAGTCGCTGTTTTTGGCGGTATTTTTCTGTTGCTCGTCGCGCTGAATTTTCTGATGGACGAGACCAAGGAATTACACTGGTTGGGCAATGCCGAGGCCAAGCTCGCGTCTTTCGGCAAGATTGGCTCAGTTCCGGTGCTGGTGGCGCTGCTGGTAGTCATTGGCAGTCTTGCGCTAGTAGAGCCTGAGCAGGAATTTGTCGTCTTGATCGCGGGTATGTGGGGAGTGATTGTCTATGTTGCTGTCGACTTCCTCAGTGCCCTCTTGGAGCGCGACAGCGAAACAGATATGGATGTCGGTGCCGTAGTAAAGAGCGGCGGTATCGGCGGCTTCCTGTATCTGGAAATACTCGATGCGTCATTCTCTTTCGATGGCGTCATCGGCGCATTTGCCATCACCAACGATGTGGTGATCATCATGCTCGGGCTGGCGATAGGCGCGATGTTCGTTCGCTCGATGACCGTTTATCTCGTGAGGCAGGGCACGCTGGATGAGTATGTGTATCTCGAGCATGGCGCGCATTATGCGATTGGTATTCTTGCGCTCATCATGTTTGCCAGCGTCAAGTACCATGTTCCCGAGCTGGTAACTGGATTGCTGGGTGTCGCCTTTATTGTCGCGTCTTTGTGGTCCTCAATCCGCCACCGAGATGCCGAGGCGGATAGCTCAGAGTCATCGGAAAAACCCCAGTAAGCTTAGTCGTGGGAGTGATTCGAGCCATCCAAACGAACCCGTCGAGTCAACCAGCCCGACGATTGCCAGAGTGATCCTGATCCGGCAGTGCGTCGGCACAGCCCGCCGCCTGGCTGCTTACATCAGGAACACGCCTTTGCCGGCATTCTGCTCATCGAAGATGCGATATGCCTCCTCGCCCTGATCCAGCTTCCATCGGTGAGTGAACAAACCATCGACATCAATCTTGCGATCGGCGATGAAGTCATTGCAGGCTTTCTGTCCGACGGTGGAGAAGGTCCATGAGCCCATTACCGTCACCTGACGCCGCAGCATGTCGCGACTGACATCGATGCTGACAGAGCCACCCTCACCGACAAAGCAGACCTTTCCCCAGCTACGCACGCACTGCACGGATTGCAAACGCGCATCGGGAGAGGAGGAGGTATCCATTGACGCATGCGCGCCAAGGCCATGTGTGAGCTGTCGGATTGCCGCTACAGCATCCGTTGTGGATGGGTTGATGATTTCCTCTGCGCCGAATTCTTTGGCACGAGCCAGCCGCTCTTCGCTGACATCCAGTGCGATCACGCGCGCACCCATGGCGACTGCGAGCTGAGTCGCCGACAAACCGACGGGGCCCTGACCGAAGACTGCGATGGTCTGATCACCCGTCATCTGCAGACGGTGCAGCGCCCCCCACGCGGTGCCAGTGCCGCAGGCAATTGCCGCGCCCGTTTCGAACGAGAGTTCGTCGCGTAACTCAACAATCGTGTTGGCCGGACATTTCATATAGGTCGCATGCGCGCCGTGACCGGTAATGCCATAAATTTCTGCGACACCTTCCACACACATCTGCTGCCAGCCGGTCGAACAATGCGGACAGGCGCCGCAGCCACGGTAATGGTGCACCATTGCGCGCTGACCGACGTAGGCTTGTTTGGGATTCACATTCGACCCGACCGCTACCACCACGCCGCAGGGCTCATGGCCGGCGATCACGTGCATCGCCTCGGTATAGCCGAGGTTTTTCAGCCCCTCGCCAAACGGTGCACGATAAACCTTCAGATCGCTGCCGCACATACCTGAGGCTTTGATCTCGAGCACGACATCGTTCGGACCCGGCGAGGGATCAGGAAACTCGCGCATCTCGACCTTGCGATCTCCTGCAAATACAATGCCTTTCATAGGATCTCCAGATGCTTGTTAGGGTATTCAGCGCATGATGAAAGGATTGGCCGGCGCGCCTTCGGCATAGGAGATCCAGGTGCTCTTGGTCTCGAGATAGCCTTGCACGGATTCCATGCCGCTCTCACGGCCGATACCAGAATGCTTCATGCCACCAAAGGGCATCATGTAACTGACCGCGCGATAGGTATTGACCCAGACCGTCCCGGCCCGCAGTGCCTTGGACATACGTACCGCACGACCGATGTTTTCGGTCCAGACACCGGCGGCAAGACCATAGATGGAGTCATTCGCCAGACGGATCGCCTCTTCTTCCGTATCGAAACCGATGATGGACAGCACGGGTCCGAACACTTCTTCGCGGGCGATGCGCATCTCGGGCTTCACATCGGTGAAGATCGTCGGTTCGACGAACTGACCGCCTGGCAGGTCGGGCGCAGGGCCGCCACCGAGGATGCAGGTAGCACCTTCCTTCTTTGCGATATCGATGTAATCAAGGATCTTCTGATACTGCGCCGGTGTCGTCACCGGGCCGATGTTGGTGTCGGCAGCCATTGGATCACCTTTGCGCGCGGTCGCGCCCAGCTCGGCGACTTTTTTGGTGAAGGCTTCCTTGATCGAGTTCTGCACCAGCAGGCGCGAGCCGGCGATGCAGGTCTGGCCGGTCGCAGCAAAGATGCCTGAAATGACGCCGGCCGCCGCCTTGTCGAGGTTGCAGTCATCAAACACGATATTTGGTGATTTGCCACCCAGTTCCAGTGTCACGCGCTTCATGGTCTTTGCCGCTTGTGCATAGATGCGCGCGCCCGTCGCATCCGAGCCGGTGAAAGTGATCTTCGCGACATCTGGATGATCGACCAACGCCGAGCCAGCCTCCGGGCCATAGCCGGTAACCACATTGAACACGCCATCCGGGAAGCCCGCCTCTTTGGTCAGTGCCGCATAGTCAAGCGTGGAGGCCGAGGTGAATTCCGAGGGCTTGATCACCACCGAGCAGCCAGCAGCAATCGCGGGCGCGCACTTCCATGCAACAAACAGCAGGGGTGAATTCCATGCCGTGAGTGCGGCCACCACACCCACCGGCTCATGGCGCGAGAAAGCGAAGATGTCCGGTTTGTCGATGGGCATGACCGAGCCTTCAAGCTTGTCCGCCAGTCCACCGAAATAGCGCCACCATTCCGGGTGATAGTTCATCTGGCCACGCATCTCGGCGATCAGCTTGCCATTGTCCATGACCTCGATCTCAGCAAGACGCTCGGCGTGTTTTGCCACCAGCTCGGCGAGGCGCAGCATCATCTTGCCGCGCTCGGTAGCTGTCATTTTTGCGTAAGGCCCGTCGGTCATTGCACGCTTGGCAGCCTGCACCGCGCGATCGACATCCTTTGCGCAGCCTTTCGGTATTTTTGCCCAGGCTTTGCCGGTGTAGGGGTTGACGGTATCCAGCCATTCCTTGCCAATGGGGTCGACATACTGTCCGTCGATATAGTGCTGGTAGGTTTTCATTGCGATCTCCGAAGGTTCAGCAGTGGGTCTGTTCAACAGCGAAATCAGTCGATACATCAGGCATCGCGCCAGTCTTCCTCCATCATGGCCGCCGCCTTGTCTGCGATCATGATAACCGGTGCATTGGTATTCCCGGAGGGGACGCGCGGCATCACCGAGGCGTCAGCAATGCGCAGTCCGTGCAAGCCTCTCACCCGCAGCCGATGGTCCACCACTGCCATCGCATCGGTGCCCATTTTGCAGGTGCCGGTCGGGTGATACATCGACTGCGCCTGCTCGCGCAGGTAGTCGATCATGTCGTCGTCCGACTGACACTGCGGCCCGGGCATCAGTTCGGCATGCAGTCGTGAGGCAAAGGGCTCGCTGTGGAACAGCTTGCGCATGAGGCGAACGCCCTCCACCAGCGGCATCAGGTCGCGCTCATCGCTCAGCAAGCGGGGATAGATCCGAATGCGCTCCGCCGGATCGGCTGAAGCCAGCTGCAAACTACCGGTGGAGAAGGGCTGCAGCAGTCCACAGGAGGCGGTGACTGCGGGTGACGGATCCGCACGATACATGCCGCCTTTGCCCAACATGCTGAACGGACGCATCTGTATCTGCAGGTCGATGCGAGGACCATGCACTCGGGAAGAGGTGAATAGGCCGACTTGCGCAGCCGCCGAATTGAGCAGCCCGCGTCGCGTGAACAGATAGCGCAGCACATCTGGAATCATGCGCAATGTGCTGGAGATTTTTCGGTTCAGCGAGAACGCATCGTCGACGCTCACCAGACAGTGAGCATAGACATGATCTTGCAGGTTCTGACCGACGCCCGGTAAAGCGTGAAGCGCGCGCAGGCCATGGGGTTGCAAGGTCTGCGGATCGCCTATCCCTGAGAGCATCAGAAGGTGCGGTGAGTTGATCGCGCCGGCGGAGAGCACAACCTCTGGCGCATGTACTTGATGCGATTGGCCATGGACACGGAACTGTACGCCGGTGACTCGCGTTCCCTCCAGCAGGATTTTTTCAACCATCGCGTTCGTCTGCACCTGAAGGTTGGATCGGTGGCGAACAGGTGCCAGGAAAGCTTGCGAGGTGGAAGATCGCACACCGTCATTGATCATCAGCTCGAGGTAGCCCACGCCTTCTTGCGTGCTGCCATTGAAATCAGCATTCCACGGCATGCCATTGGCGATAGCCGCGTCAATGAACGCCTGCGACGCAGGATGCGGCTCCATCACCGGGCTCACGTGCAGCTCGCCTCGACCGCCGTGAAGTTCGGATTCTCCGAGGTGATGCGATTCCGTCCGTTTGAAGTGGGGCAGAACATCCTGCCATCCCCAGCCCGGATTCCCGGCGGCCAGCCAGCCGTCGTAATCTTCTGGCGTGCCACGCATGTAGACATGACCATTGATGCAGCTGGTGCCACCGACCAGACGTCCGCGTGGCAAGAATAGCTGGCGTTGCTTGAGTCCTGGCTCGGGCTCGCTGACATAGCCCCAGCTGATCGCTGGATGGGCGACCACGCGAGGCACGCCTGCCGGCACACGCGTCCATATATTCGTGTCTTCCGGGCCCGCCTCGAGCAGCAGCACCCTGCGCGAAGACTTCGCCGACAGGCGATTCGCCAGCACACATCCGGCCGAGCCGGCACCAATGATGATCAGGTCGTAGTGCTTGGACATGACGAGATTTTTATCCTGACATCGGGATCTCTCACCCTTTAAAAAAACAACAGGCGATCAGAGATCGCCTTTTAATGAACCGGGTGGGGATCCGGCTCCTCCCACTGCATTGGCAAGTTTCGTAGACTGTCGTCCCTGCGCTCTTTTATGGTTGTTTACTGCTGGCGCACTTGCTTCTCTTGTTGTTATTTCCAGTTAGGACACTTGCTCTCTTCTTTCGTTGTAAATGCCTGCTCGCCAGGGATTTTCTCGATCAGCTTGAAATAATCCCAGGGCTGTTTCGATTCGGCAGGTGTCTTCACCTGAACCAGGTGCATATCGTGCACCATACGGCCATCGGGGCGCACGTAACCGTTTTGTGCGAACACGTCATTAATCTTGTTGGCCTTGATCCAGGCGATCACTTTTTCAGGGTTGTCCGTCCCCGTCGCTTTCACGGCCTTCAGGTAGGTCGTGACAGCAGAGTAATCGCCGGCGTGGCCGCTGTTCGGCATTTTTTTCACACGCTCGAAATAACGCTTGGCCCAAGCACGAGTTTGCTCGTTCGTATCCCAGTACCAGGCATCGGTAAGCAGCATGCCCTGGGTCTGTTGCAGGCCCAGGGCATGCACATCGCTGAGGTACATCAGCAGGGCAGCGACTTTCATGGATTTTTTGACGCCAAACTCGTTCGCGGTCTTGATGGAATTCACCAGATCATCGCCTGCGTTCGCCAGGCCGAGTATCTGTGCCTTCGATGCCTGTGCTTGCAGCATGAAAGAAGAAAAGTCCGATGCGCCGACTGGATGCTTTGACGAGCCGAGCACCGTGCCGCCATTCGCCTTGACGATGCGTGTCGTGTCGCCCTCCAGCGAGGTACCGAAAGCGTAGTCGGCCGTGATGAAATACCAGCTCTTGCCCCCCTGGCGCGATACCGCGCCGCCGGTCCCCTTGGCAAGTGCCACGGTGTCATAGGAGTAGTGGATGGTGTAGGGGTTGCATTCTTCGTTGGTCAGGCGCGCAGTGCCTGCGCCGACATTGATGTAGGTTTTCTTTTTATCCGCCGCGACTTTGGCGGTGGCCAGTGCGGCGCCCGAGTTTGCGCCGCCAAGAATCATGTCCACGTCTTGGGCATCAAACCACTCGCGCGCCTTGCTCGCCGCGATATCCGCCTTGTTCAGGTGATCGGCATAAATGAATTCGATCTTCTTGCCATTCACTTTGCCGCCAAAATCCTCAATCGCCATCTTCACCGCTTCGACGCCACCCGTACCATCAGTATCCGAGTAAGGACCACTGATATCAGTGATGAAGCCGATCTTCACGACATCATCCGATATTTGTGCCGTCGCGGTCACCCCCCAGCCCAGCGCCAAGGCACTGCAGGTGGCTGCAGCGAGTGTTTTCAGCTTCGGTGTCATGTCAGCCTCCGTGCTTTCGGTCAGATCACGCCAGCGTCGGCGAAGGAGCGTACTTGTTCCTTGCTCAGGCCCAGCAGGTCACGATATACAGATTCATTGTCCGCGCCGAGTGCGCGGCCGGCATGTCGGAACACTGTTGGTGTCTCCGACAGTTTCAGCACCGGGGAGGGCAGCACCAACTCGCCGACGCGCTCATCCTGCACGGTCATCATGTTGCCGCGCGCCGCGAATTGCGCATCATTGAAGATGTCCTTGATCGAGTAGATCTGAGCACAGGGCACTTCACCCTTGCTGGCTTCTTGCAGCACCTTGGTCAGCGGCATGCTGCCTATCCAGTCAGCGACGATCCCGTTTACTGTATGACGGTTTTCGACGCGTATCGCACTGGTCGGATATTTTTCAGCTAGCTCGGGCTTGCCCATCAGCCGGGCAAAACGTTCCCACATCTTGTCGCTGGTGCAGGCCAGCGCGACCCATTCGCCGCTGCCCGTCTGGTAGTGACTGTGCGGTACCGCGGCATGCGTGTCCGCACCCATGCGCTCGCGCACATAGCCAAACTTTGCGTACGCAGGAACCATTTCGTCGAGCAGGCGGAACACGGATTCATACAGTCCGAGATCGATGAACTGGCCTATGCCTTTGCGATCACGTGCACGCAGCGCGGCGAGTACACCGATCGCGCCCCACATGCCAGACGCATAGTCTGCCACTGACGTTGATCCTGGCACCACCGGTTGACCATCGGGCTCGCCAGACAAATAGGATAGCCCGCCGAATGCATGCGCGATGCGCGCAAAACCGGGCTCGTGACGTTTCGGACCGGTCTGACCATAGGCGCTGATGCGCAGCATGATCAGCTTGGGGTTGACGGCTTTCAGTGCTTCATAGCCGATGCCCCATTTTTCCAGCGTACCGGGACGGAAGTTCTCAAGCACGATATCGCTCTCGGCGACCAGCTTCTTGAATAGCTCGACACCTTCCGGCTTGCGGAAATCCAGCGTGATGGTTTTTTTATTGCGGGCTTCCGAGAGCCAGACCAGCGTATCGCCGCAGTCGGTCAGTGTCCCGTATTTGCGCAGGGAGTCACCGGCGCCTGGCATTTCGATCTTGATGACCTCGGCACCGAGGTCGCCAAGTATGGTGCCGCAGAATGGTGCGGCGATGAAGGTGGCGATGTCCAGCACCCGCAGCCCTTCCAGTGCGCCCGCTTGCATCTGCGGCTGGCCCTGCGCGTTTGCTGCTGCTCCCACCCTGTCTCCTCAGTCTTCCTTGTCGTCCCGCCTGAGCTAGGCTCAGCCAGGGGCTGTATCTGAAAGGGCGGTCTTGGCGCCGCCTTGATGTTTTTTGGCGGTCTTGGTGCCGCCTTGATGTTGAGTGACGATCTTGTTGCCGTCTTGTTGGAATCAGAATGTAGGTCCCGCTGGCTGATTCGACAAATGACTTATTGTTGTTGATTATGCGGATTTAGTGCATAGTCTTATCTCAGGCTATTGAGGCATTCAGCTTGATTAATACAATCAAAATCTCGCATTAACAGATTAAAAACTGCCGTCCGATGAAGTCCGTTACCAGTTCGCTATCCCATGTCAACCTGAAGCTGCTCCAGACCTTTCTGATGGTCGGCGAATACGCCAGCTTTCGTATCGCTGCCGAAAAATCCTTCCGTTCCCAGTCCGCAGTCAGTGCCCAGATACGCCAGCTCGAAGAGCAGCTCGGTGTTCCCCTGTTCCATCGCACCACCCGCAGCGTCAGGCTGACGGAAGAAGGTCAGCAATTGCTGGATTGCGCGCAGCGCGCGCTGATGGAGGTCGAGCAGGGCTTACGCAAGATTCGTGAATCGGCGGATATACGCAAGGGCAAGGTATCAATGTCCTGCTCGCCGACCATTGCCGAGACCCGGCTTGCGCGCGCGCTGGCGGCCTTCGAAGCCGAGTATCCAGGCATCGAAGTCTCGGTGCGCGAATTGGCGTCCGAGCAGATTTTCGACAGCGTGCGGCGGCGCGAGGTGGACTTTGGTATTGGCCCGCAGATTGATACATCCGAGTTCCATTTCGAGACGCTGATGGACGATCCTTTCTATGCGCTCGTCCCGAAGCGCTTGCTCGACACTGACAAGGACACCGTCCCCTTGTCGGCGCTGGCCGAGATGCCTTTGCTGGTGCTGAATCAGGCGACCGCGATGCGCAACATGATCGAAGAGACCATGAAAGACAAGCGTTTACGCTTCACGCTTCGCTATGAATTCACGCAGGCGCAGACACTCATTTCGATGGCTAGCACGGGTTTGGGCGCGGCCATCCTGCCGGGCGTGGCGCTGCCAGCGAAGATCGATGCTGGCACCCACGCGTTGCGTATCGTTAATCCGACGATGTCGCGTCGCGTGGCGGTGATCACCGCACGCGGACAGGCGTTGTCTCCGGCATCGCTGCGGTTGGTCGAGTTGCTCAAAGAGTTGATACCGATGCCGACCGACCAAAAACGATCGCGCAAGCCGATCCGTCAGCGCGACATGGTCGCCTATCAGGGCTAGTGATTATTCGGTAATACTGCATAATCGCCTGAATTATTCATTGGTCTGGCGCGAGTCGGGCGTCTATAGTGCGCATACCTTGCATCCCAAAGAACAATAACGAAAGGACGCCACGTGAGCGCGACCATCATCGAGCCTGCATTTGCCCGCCGCCAGCGCTCGCAGCTAGCGGTTCCAGCCTCCAATCCCCATTTTATTGACAAGGCAGCGCAATCGGCGGCTGACGTGATTTTTCTCGATCTGGAAGATGCCGTCGCTCCCGCTGAAAAAGTCGCGGCGCGCGCCAATGCGATCGCCGCGCTGAATGACATTGACTGGGGCGACAAGGTGCTTCAGGTGCGCATCAATGGGCTCGACACGGAGTACATGTACCGTGATGTGATCGAGGTGGTAGAAAACTGTCCCCGTCTCGATATGCTACTCATTCCGAAGGTTGGTGTTCCGGATGACGTGTATGCACTCGACATGCTAGTCACGCAGATCGAGATCGCCAAGAAGCGGGAGAAGCGTCTCGGTTTCGATCTGCTGATCGAGACCTCGCTCGGCATGTCAAATGTCGAGGCGATAGCGGGTTGTTCCAAGCGCATCGAGGCACTCAGCTTCGGCGTGGGTGATTATGGTGCCAGCACGCGTGCGCGATCGACCTTCATCGGTGGTAATGATCCTCACTACGGCGTGCTGACGCCGCCTTCAGCGGATGGCTCTCGAGCCTTCCATTCGAACGACATGTGGCATTTCGCGATGTCGCGGATGTTAGTGGCGGCGCGTGCTCATGGTCTGCGGCCTATTGATGGGCCGTTTGCGAATTTTTCCGACCCGCAGGAGTATGAGGCAGTCGCCCGTCGTGGTGCGGCGCTGGGCTATGAGGGCAAGTGGTGCATCCATCCGACCCAGATCGAGATCGCGAATCGCGTATTCTCGCCGAGCGAGGAAGAGCTGGCCTATGCGCGGCGCATCATGGAGGCGATGGATCAGGCGCAGAAGGAAGGACGGGGTGCGGTGAGTCTGGAGGGACGGTTGATTGATATTGCGAGCATCAAGATGGCGGAGAATGTGTTGCGTAAGGCGGGGTGAAGAGGCGTACTACTCATTAATATTTTTCTGCCAGATTGACCATGCATCTCGGTCTGCGCTGGAGTGAGGATGTGAGAGTCGCTCCGTCTCAACCGAGAACCGCGACGTAAAATCCACCTGCATAAAAATCGTCATGTCGGCGAAGGTCGGAATCCCTCTTTGCTCTGGCAGTGACACCCTGCGGTAAGCTTTTTCAGGCGGGTTCCACCAGCGACACAATCTCCAGTCCCACCGGTCCCACGCTCTTGTAGCTCTGCATCACCAGCGGATCATGCCCGGGAATCACGTGGTCCGGCGACTCCGCGAGTGTTTCGATCAGCTCATATGCTGCCAGCATGTCGCCGCTGTCGATCACGATGGGGAAGGGCGAGCGATTGCGCAGGTTTTCCAGATAATGCGACGCATCGGACGCGATAACGATCCAGCCGCGCTGGGTGTGCACACGTACTACCTGAAGTCCGCGCGTATGTCCGCCGACCCAATGCACGGTGATGCCGGGCCTCAGTTCATACGCGCCATCATGAAAGGCCACGCGCTCCTCGAAGTTGGCCATCACCAGCTCGCAGACATCTTTCGCGTCATACGCATGCCGGCAGAAGCGGTGTCGCATGTCCTTGCCGGTTGCGTAAGACATTTCTTTTTCCTGCAAATGAAAGCAAGTATTCTTCAGCTTTTCGGTGTTGCCCGCATGATCGTAATGCGCATGCGTGATGATCGTGTCGCGGATATCTTCCAGATGAATGCCGGCAGCCTTCAGCGAATCAATCGGGCAGCGTAGCAGATTGCGCTTGCGGCGCTGGGCAGCCTCGGCGCCGAAGCCGGTGTCGATCAGGATGATTTCGTTGCCGGACCTCAGGAACCAGACAAAATAATCCATGTCCATCGCCGCATCATGCAGGTCATGCGCGATGAAATTTTCCAGCCGACGGCGCGGCATGTGCGCGTAGCGCAGCGCATAGGCTTCCCAGATCTTGGTCGTCATCTGAAGTTCCTTTCAGATAGCGATTCAGGCGATTTTCGCGCTGCGACGGAAACCCCCGACCCGCCAGTACAGCCACACGGCGATGCTCAAGTTCAGCAGATTCCACAGGATGCCATTGATGAATGCGGCATGATACGAGCCCGTGAGATCGAACACCTTGCCCGACATCCAGCCACCGAGCGCCATGCCAAACAGGGTGGCGGTCAGCACCGCGCCAACACGCGCGCCGGCTTCGGCGGGGGGAAAATATTCACGCACGATGATGGCGTAAGAGGGCACGATCCCGCCCTGGAACAGACCAAACATGGCTGAGATGAGATACAGCGATACTAGCCCATCGAACGGCAGGAACATCAAGAGTGCAATGCCCTGAAGTATTGAGCCCAGCATCAGTGTGCGCAGCCCACCGATGCGGTCGCAGATGAAGCCCGAGATCAGTCGGCTGGCGATACCAAAGCCCAGCATCAGTGACAGCATTTGTGCGCCGCGCGCAGCGCCAAAGCCCAGATCACTGCAATACGCGACGATATGCACCTGAGGCATGGACATCGCAACACAGCAAGAGAGTCCGGCAATCGCCAGCAGCAGCTGCGCCTGATTGAGGCTCAGCCCGAAAGGTCGATCAGATGGGTGTGCATGCGAGGGCATGCCGGGCGGACGCGATCCGTCATGTAAAGGCGGACGTGGGCGCAGACGCAAAGCCAGCAAGGTGATACCGATACCGCAGACCATGCCGATCATCAGATAAGTCTGTCGCCAGCCGAGATGATCAATACCTGATTGCATGATCGGTGGCCACAGCGTCCCCGCCAGATAATTGCCGCTGGCGCAGATCGCCACCGCAATACCGCGCCGCCGGTTCCACCAGAGCGCTGTGTCTGCCATCAATGGTGCAAAGCTCGCCGAGCCGCCGAACATCCCGATCATGCCGTGCGCAAAGGCGAGACTGAGAATATTCGGTGAGTGGCTGGCCCACAGAAAGCCGAGTAGATTTCCTGCCGCGCCGATCAGAAGAACTCGGAACACACCGAACTTGTCGGACCAGAGGCCCATCAGGATGCCGCCGAAACCGAAACCCAGCATCAGCACGGTGTACGGCAGCGAGGCATCTGCGCGCGTGATACCGAATTCCGCCTGCACGACGGGCAGCACAACGACGACGACGTACATGCCCACGCTGCCCAGCGTCATGATTGCCAGCGCGAACAGTAAACGGATGAATGCGTAACGTGAATCGATCAGGTCAGCGGAGCTCGGCGGCGTATGCATGGGATCTGCCTGTTACTGTTTCGGGGCTCTGCCCAGCACCTGCAGCACTTCTGCCACGAGCCGGTCTTGTTTGTATTCGATGCCGTTGGGGTCAACGCCGGTGCGCACGATCACGAGGCCTTCGGAGGGCACCACGCTGACGTACTGGCCTTTGTTACCGAAGGTGGTAAAGGTCCCTTTGGGCACGCCTGGCATCGTATCCAGCAACCAGAACTGCGCGCCATACCCCCACTCATTGGGTACTGGCGGTTTGGTCGGTGCGGGCGTGCTGACGAATTTGACAAAGCCCTCGGGCAGCAGGCGCTTGCCCTTGTGCACGCCATCACGCGCGAGCAGGATGCCAAAGCGCGCGAGATCGCGCGCGGTGGTGTAGGTTTGACTGGACGCGACAAAATTGCCCTGATGATCGACTTCCATTCGGGTGTTGTACATACCGAGTGGATGCAACAGCTCATCGTAAGGGAAGCGTAGATAGCGCAGATCATCATGCAGCAGGTGACGAAGCGAACGCATCAGCAGCAGTGTGTCATTGTTCGCGTATTTCCAACGCGTGCCAGGTGCGGCTTCCAGTGAGGTGCCGGTCGCTGCGCTGATCACATCCTGTCCACCGAAGTACACGGCCGCCGAATTCGGGCCACCGCTGGCCAGTCCGCTCGACATCCACATCAGCTGCTGATACGTGATCGCGCGTCGCGCATCGCCTTCCGGCCATTCCGGCACTGCGACGGGCGCATCGAGCGTCACCAAGCCCTGTCGGCTGGCGATGCCCATCAGCGCGGCGGTGATGCTCTTGGTGGTCGACCATGTGCGATAGCCTGAGAAGATACCGAAGCCCGGCCGGTAGCGCTCGGCGATCAGCTGCTCGCCATTCTGGCGAAGCTTGATCACGAGCACCGAGGTGGTGACCGTGCCCGGCTTTTTTGCATGGGAGACGCCATCGAAGGCGCGCTCGAGCACGGGTTCCAAGTTCTCGAAGCGCCGGTCGAGGCCGCTGGGTGGCAGCGGGCTCTTGTCGCCCTCGGGGAATGGGACTTTGCTCAGGTCAGGCGCCGGTGCGTACGACACATAGGGCAGGCGCGGCACATCGCTCTCGGTCCAGTGAGGCGGCAATACAGTGCAACCCATGCTGTCACGAAAGGCTGCAATGCGCGTGAATTTGCCACTTGGGTCTTTTGCGATCACCAGCTGCCGCTTCTCGTCGATCACCGGATCAGGAAAGCCGCGCCCTTCCACATCCACCAGTTCCACCCGCTTGATATCGTCCAATGGACGGTTCATCAGGAAATGCGCGGAGCAGGTAAAGATCGCGCGGTAACCCGCGACGATCATGGGATCATCATGATCGGCAGCGCCGGCCAGCATCTGATAGGGTGTGCCTCGATCCGCTGCTTGAGCAGCGATGCCGAACGAGATGGCACCTAGCAGCGCAGCAAGGGTCGTTGTTCGCAGACGCGACATTTTCATGGTTTTTCCTATTGGTCCGAGGTGCGCTCGCGATGCACCGCGAATTTCATCAGCTGATCATCGCGCCATGCACGGCGGGTGTTGAGTTCATTCTGCTTCACATACTGACGGCGCTGGGATTCGACTTCTTTGACCAGCGGCTCATCCCATGGGCGTTCCTGATCTCGCGATTTGGCAATGCGGTGAAATAGCGGGCCAAAGCGTGCCGCGTAATCTGCGACACCATTCGGTGCATTCAGGTCGATGGTCTCGAACGGGCCCATGAATGACCAGCGCCAGCCAAGACCATCACGTATGGTTTTGTCGATATCTTCGCAGCTGCAGACGCCCTCGGCCACCAGTGTCCATGCCTCGCGCAGCAGCACTGCCTGCAGGCGGTTCAGCACGAAGCCTTCGGTTTCCTTATTCACGCGCACGACCGACATCTTTGCGGCCTGCATCAGCTTGTCGGTGAAATCGATGGTGGCATTCGACGTCTGCGGCGAGCCGACCAGTTCGACAATGGGTACCAGATAGGGCGGGTTCACTGGATGCGACACCAGAATTCGCGGCGACATCTTCAGGTTCAGGCCAAAGTCGGACGCGGGTATGCCGGAGGTCGAGCTGCCGACGATCAGGTCATCAAAGCCGAAGCTATCGATCTCTTCGACCAGCTTACGCTTGACATCGACTTTTTCGAGCACAGATTCCTGCGCATAGCAGGCACCGTCGAGCGCTTGTTTGAGGTGGTGCACGACGGTGATGCGTGCCCGTATCGTATCGACGGATTCTTTTAACAAGCCATACGAATGCAGACCATCGAGCTGTTGCGCGACCAGCGCCGGCGCACTCTCCAGCACCTGTGGGTTGACATCGAACATGCGCACATTCAGGCCAGCGCGTGCGAACACGATCGCCCATCCGGCACCGACCAGTCCGGCGCCGATCACGGTGACTGGCCGGCCGCCAGTGACTTCGCTTGCTTTCATGCTGTCTCCTTGATTTGTTTTTGTGTGGTTGTTTGGTGTCGCTGTTCTAGGCCGCCGTCCAGCCCCCGTCCAGCATCAGCGCACTACCTGTGACAAGGCTGGAGGCCTCGCTGGCCAAAAAGACTACCGAGCCCATGACTTCTTCGATCTGCCCGATGCGGCCGAGCGCGATCTTGCTGATCACGGATTGCTTGAATGCCGGATCGTCGAACATACCCTTGGTGAGTGCCGTTTCGATGAAGGTCGGGCAGATAGAATTGACCCGAATGTTTTGCTGCCCGAGCTCCCAGGCGAGTGCCTTGGTCATGCCTTCGATCGCATGTTTGCTCGCGCAATAGACGGTGCGCTTTGGTGCGCCGACGTGGCCCATCTGCGAAGAGATATTGATGATGGAACCGGGCTGGCCAGCCTTCAGCAAGCCACGCGCGACCGCGCGTGTCAAGTAGAACACCGAGTGAACGTTCAACGTGAAAATATCGTCGATATCTTCATTCGTCACTTCCACCAGCGGCTTGGGACGGTTCATCCCCGCATTGTTGACCAGGATATGAAACGGGCCACGCGCACTGACCATACTCTCGATAGCGGTCGCATCGGTGACATCGATCACCACATAGTCAGCTTTTCCACCACTCGCATGAATGTCCTTGCAGGCGGTGGCAAGCTCATCCTCCGAGCGGGCGGCAAGTGTCACTGCGGCGCCGGCTTGTGCCAGTGCGATGGCAGCCGCTAGTCCTATGCCGCGACTGGCGCCGGTGACGAGTGCCGATTTTCCATCGAGCCGAAAATTCGGTGCAGGCAGGGTCATCGTGGCCTCCGCGCTCAGGCCGGAACGCCACCATACGGGACATCCTGCCGGCCATAGCGGCGCACGCGCAGGTTGGCCTGTTCGCCGTGAGCGATCATGCCCTCGATGGCGCACAGGCGAGAGCAATACTCGCCGACCATGGTGCTGGCTTCGTCGGTCAGTACTTTCTGGTAGGTGCAAGTCTTGATGAACTTGCCAACCCACAGCCCACCGGTGTATCGCGCGGCTTTGCCGGTGGGTAGCGTGTGATTGGTACCGATCACTTTGTCGCCATAGGCGACATTCGTGCGCGGGCCAAGGAACAGCGCGCCATAGTTGCGCATGTTATTCAGGAAGTAGTCATCGTCGCGCGTCATGACTTGCACATGTTCGGAGGCGATGCGGTCGGCTTCGCTGACCATTTCATCGAAGGTATCGCAGACGATCACCTCGCCATAGTCTCGCCACGATACCGAGGCTGTGTTCGCGGTGGGCAGGATCTTCAGCAGGCGCTCGATCTCGGCCATGGTCTCGCGTGCGAGCTTTTCTGAATTTGTCAGCAGCACCGCAGGGGTGTTGAAACCATGCTCCGCCTGACCGAGCAGGTCGGTCGCGCACATCTCGGCATCGACCGTGTCATCGGCGATCACCAGCGTCTCGGTTGGCCCAGCGATCAGGTCAATGCCGACGCGGCCAAACAATTGGCGCTTGGCTTCGGCAACGAACGCATTACCCGGGCCGATCAGCATCGATACCGGCTTGATGGTCTGCGTGCCGATCGCCATCGCGCCAATCGCCTGTACGCCGCCGAAGGTGTAGATCTCATCCGCACCACCCAGATGCATCGCCGCGACCACGGCCGGGTTGGGTGCGCCATTGATCGGTGGCGACGCAGCAAGAATGCGATCCACACCCGCGACCTTGGCTGTTACCACGCCCATGTGAGCGGACGCGACCAGCGGGAATTTGCCGCCGGGGACGTAGCAGCCGACGCTTTCGACCGGCAAATTCTTGTGACCGAGGATCACGCCGGGCAAGGTCTCGACCTCGACATCGCGGATCGCCTCACGCTGAATCTTCGCGAAATTGCGCACCTGCTGCTGCGCGAACTTGATGTCATCGACCTCGCCTTGCGACAGGGATGTGACGCACTTGGCAATTTCATCATCGGACAGACGGAAGCTGGCGGGTGACCAGCTGTCGAATTTCTTCGACAGCTCGGCGACAGCGGCATCGCCGCGAGCCTCGATGTCGGCGAGGATGCCAGTGACGGTATCGCGGACGCTGTTTTCGTTCTGGGCTTTCTGGGCGACGGTCTGGCCGGCCTTGAGTACTCGGATCATGGGGCTGTCTCTCGAATGTAGTTATTAATGTAGAGGGGATACTGCAGTGCTGACGAGTGTAGCCCGAAAAACCTCCGCCGAGATTCAGCTTTGACTAGGCCGGACTTTTGCCCGCACCAATGAAAAAGCCGCTGGTGCAGTGCACGAGCGGCTTGATTCAGATTCCCTTTAGCCGGGAATGCGATGAGCGTTTGTCAGCGGCTTATTGTGTACCCGTAGGCAGTAAACGTACCGCGATGGTGTGCACATCGATCTGCTGGAACAGCACCGGACCGGGCATCTCGCGGCGACGGCCGCGCTTGCGCCAGATGCGCTGCGCCTGGCTTGAGGGCCGGGACACGATCCTGATGTCGAGCTTGCCGGGAAGCTCCTGATCAATCATTTCGATTTCCATTTTAATAACTCCGCCACGGTTTTTCGCGGGTTTTCAGGGGGGTGTTCAGGTTCTTGAGTACTGTATGTATACACAGTATACCACAACTCCGGAGCACCCCCCATTTTTGGGTTCGGAGGACCTTCGGCGGGGTTTTCTGAGCACGGTTTGCGCGATTGTGTCGCGTTTGCGAGCGCGCTTAAAAAAATTGTCGCGGATCGCGTGATTGACATCGTGATTTAGCGCAAACCCGCATAAATACTGGCGTTTTCACGCAATGCAGGGAGTTCGAAATCGAACACTTGCGCGATAAAAGTGCCGCTGAATGAAAAAATTCAGCTGCTTTCGAGCACGCGCAGCTCCTTGCTGGTCTGACGCAAGCGGGAAGCCAACACACGCGCGATTTCGGTGATCAGCGTGACGCCAAGTCGCCGGTGATTTTCGGCGAGCTGATCGAAACGGAAGCGTGACAGAGAAAGCAGTTCGACCTCGGTCACCGCAGTTGCTGAATCAGCCCGTGCGCGGCCGTCGAGAAATCCCAGCTCGCCAATGAAATCGCCCTGATGGTGAGAAGCGATGTGATGCGCGCGACCGTCTGCCAGCGGCACTTCGAGCCGGATTTCGCCTTGCAGAATGAAGTACAGCTCGTCGCTGCGGTCACCCGTGGTGAACAGCCGCTCGCCGGGTGCCAGCGAGTGACGCTGCATGCAGGCCTCCAGGTCAGCCAGCGTGTCGTCTTTCCGGTAACGGAAGATATCGAAGTCGCGCAGCGTCAGTCGCTGGCCGGCACGCGGGCGCAGCCCTGCCTCGTTCAGCCATTGTTCTTCTATCCATTCGAGCGCATCGTCGAGTTCGTTGAATACCCGGATGTGCGTCCGCTCCTGCAGGATACCGGTGTGATCGAAGTACTGTCGCAGGTTGTCGCCGCTGGGCAGTTCCGCCGGCAAGTCGCTGAGGATCAGCTCGTGGCCGCTTTCCGCCAGCCGGTCGCGCAGCTGCTCCAGCGCATGCACCGCGCTCAAATCGACCGACTGCACCCAGCGAAGATCGAGTATCAGGTAGCGGTACCCTGTGAGGTAAGGCTCCGCCCCACGATACAACTGGTTGGCAGTGCCGAAGAACAGGGGACCCTGCAATTCAAGAATGGCGGTCTGTCGGCCTTTGTCTTCGAGAAGCGCGCGCTCGTGCTCCAGCCGCTCGCAGCGTGAGAACACCTGATGGCCAAAGGTGGCGCGTCGAACGACCTGTGAACCGATCTGCTTGCGCAGGAACAGCAGCACGGCCAGCAGCAGTCCGGTGCCGGTCGCTATGATCAGACTGAAGACTTGTGCCACCACGGCTACCGTGATCACCACCGCAAAATCCAGCTGCGTATCGCGCGAACGCGCCAGTGACAGACTGTGACGGTCGATCATCCTCAGACCGACCACAATCAGTATCGCCGCCAATGCGGCCAGTGGTATCCACGCCAGCAAGGGCGCCAGCAGCAGGTAGGCAAGCAGTACCACCGCGCCTTCGATCATGCCCGATGCGCTCGTGCGCGCGCCGCTCGAGATGTTGACCAGCGTCGCGCCCATGGTGCCCGCACCCGGCATGCCAGAGCACAGCGCCGACATGAGATTGCCGATGCCCTGGCCGATCAGCTCGCGATTCGAGTCATGCCGCGAGCGTGTGAGCGTGTCCAGCACGACGCAGGTCTTGAGCGTGTCAATGGACAGCAGCACCGCGAGCGTCAGCGCTGGATACAGCAGATTCCCCAGCGAGGGCAGATGCGCGCCGGCGACCGCCTGCCAGGGCATGAGCAGACTGGACAACAGATTCGACAAGCCACCCAGCGCATCGCTGGCGCCGCCGCTATCGCTCAGCCCGCCGAGCGGCCCGACGATGAGCGTGTTGCCCTGCAAGCTGCGCAAGGACTCATCCCATACACCGAGCATGGCATAGGTGAGCGAGCCACCCATCATCGCGATCACGACCGCTGGCACGCGCAGGGTCAGCCGTGGACCCAGCCACATCAGCAGCATGGCGACTGCACCAACGATCAGGCTGGGCGCACGCCATTGCTCCGGTGAAGTGAGCGCAAACCAGAAGCCGCGATTACCCGTCACGCCCAGCCACTTGGGCATCTGCGACGCGATGATGATCAGTCCCACGCCCGACAGATAGCCACTCACCACCGGATATGGCATGAACTTGATCAGTTCGCCCAGCCGTGACAGGCCAAACAGTATTTGCAGCGCACCAGAGATCGCGCCGATCAGCAGCAGCGAGAGCAGCACCTGATCGGCGGGCATACCATGTTGCGTAAACTGGATTGCGAACGCAGACAGCACGGCCGCCGCCGGCGCGCACGGCGAAGAGATCAGACGCTGGCAGCCGCCGAACCGCGCGGCCAGCACACCGAGCAGCGTTGCGCCGACCATCCCAGCCATTACTCCCTGCGCATTGAAGCTCTGACCGAGTGGTTCGTACACTGCCACGCCAAAACCGATCGCGGCGGGCAGAGCGACAACCGCGGCGGCCATTCCGCCCCAGAGATCACCGGCCTGCAAGCGCGCCGGCAAGGTCATCAGTCCAGCCTCACATCACTGAGCGAAAACGACGGCTTGGGCATTGTCAGGTCGAGTTTCTCCAGCGTCTGCACCAGCAGCGCGGCGATGAACAGATCACGGTGAGGCTTGGAATCGGCGGGCACCACGTACCATGGCGCATGCGCGGTACTGGTGGCGGCAAGCGCTTCTTCATATGCCTCCATGAATTGCGGCCATAGCTTGCGGTCCGCAAAATCGGAAGGCTGCAACTTCCATTGTTTATGCGGATCGTCCAGACGGGCCTGTAACCGTTTCTTCTGCTCGTGCTTCGAGATATGCAGAAAGCACTTCAGCACGACGGTGCCACCGTCATGCAGCAGAGATTCGAAGTGCTCGATATGCCGGTGGCGCTTCTCGCACGTATCTTTGTCGATCAGGCCACGCACACGGGTCACCAGCACATCTTCATAATGGCTGCGGTTGAAGATGACCAGTTCGCCGCGCGCAGGCACCTTGTCGTGCACGCGCCAGAGAAAATCATGAGCTAATTCTTTATCAGTCGGCGCGCCGAAAGCCACCGCACGTACGCCGAGCGGACTCACATGAGAGAACACATGACGTATCGTGCCGTCCTTGCCCGAGGTGTCCATGCCTTGCAGGATCAGCAGCAGCGAGCGACTACGGGATGCGTGCAGCGTGGCCTGCAGCTTGTTCAGTTTGTCAGAGAGTTTTTTGATTTGGTGGGCGAGCGCATCGTCGTCTGCGGGAAAAATTTTAGGTGGGTGACTGTCGATATCGCCCAGACCGAAACGGGTGTTGTGTGCGCCTCGCCAGGGCGAGAGATCGATGCGATCCATTTGATGTGCTCCCTATAGGGTTCAGCGTCGTCTGAGACCCAGCGCCATCACCGTGCCAACCACGATCAGTGCGCCAGCTACCTGCACCGGTGCGATGGCCTGACCGAGCAATAGCCACGCCAGTACCAGCGCAAACACGGGCTCGATATTCATGATCGCCGAATTGCCGACCACTCCCAGCCGTGGCAGCAGGCTGAACATCAGGGTGAATGCTGTACCGTACAAAAAGGTCAGGCCAGCCAGCCCCCACCAGCCGGTCGATGACTGGGGCAGCGACCAGCCGCCACTGAAGAACGCCAGCAGCGAGGTAAGCAGCGTCACTGTGCCCAGCGTGATGAATGTCCTCACCCGGCCATCAAGGTCCACCGCTTCATGTTGGGTGATCACCATCGCCAGCGCAAAGGTGGCGGCGGCCATTGTCGCAAACCCCACGCCTGCACCGATCTGCTGCCAGTGCGCATTCGCGCCGAGCCCGGAAGCAGCACCGAGCACATCGAGCGCGAGGGCCAGACCGAACAGCATCACCGGCATCGCCTTGAGCACAAAAGGCTCGGCGCGATGCTGATAGATCACGCGCGCCCAGAATGCAGTCCACAGCGGATACGTGTTGAAAGCCAGCAGTGCGAGCGCCACTGGCAGCCGCGCGACTGCCGAGTACAAGCAAAAGCTTTGGACTGCGATCAGGCTGCCGATCACAGGCAGGAAGCGCTTGTGCCGCGCGCTGAACTCCAGCGTCACGCGCTGCCGCAGCAGCAGCAGCGCGATGATGCTGGCAGTGACGCCGCTGCGAAAGATCACCGCCGTCATCACGCTGACTGAGTCGTTGAATGCAAAGCGGGCAGCAACATGATTGGCGCCCATCATGGCCGCGATCAGCAGCAGAGTAAGGAAAGCGGTGCGCGAGATACCGGAGCTCATTATTGTTATTCACGGCGATGGTTGGCACGATCCCGCATTGTAGGCGGCAAATGCTTCATGTGTCGCTGAGCGGTTAGTCTGGTTTCAATAAAGTTAAAGGTTTGGTTGCACGACGTTTTTCTGTTAGCGTCAGCATGAATAATGTCGGGGGAGAGAATTGATGCACGCCAAAGAGTTCAAATCACGCGCAGTCAGGCAGCTGCGAGAAGACCTCGCGCTCGCTTTGCGTGCGGCAGCGCACCACGGGCTGGGCGAGGGCATCTGCAATCATTTCAGTGTCGAGCTGCCGGATGGATCGAAGCGTTTCCTGATCAATCCGCGCGGTCTGTTCTGGGCCGAGATCAGTGCGGACGATATTGTGATGGTCGATGAGCAGGGCAATCGCCTTGCGGGTCGCCACGACGTTGAACCCACCGCCATGTACATTCATGCGGCCATACACCGCATCTGTGGCAAGGCGTGTGTGCTGCACACGCACATGCCATTTTCCACTGCACTGACCCTGACGTCTCGGCGCGCGCTGGATACCACGCTGTCGCAGAATGCGATGCGTTTTCATGGTCGGCTGGCAATCGATGCTAATTACAACGGCGTGGCCCTGAGCCATGTCGAGGGCGAGCGCATCGCCCATGCGATGCAAGGCGCAGATATTGCCTTCCTCGGGAATCATGGTGTGGTGGTCTGCGGGCCCAGCATTGCCTACGCCTATGACGATCTGTATTACCTCGAGCGTGCGTGCATGGTAGAGGTGCTGGCCGCGCGAAGCGGCGCGCCGCTGGCGCCGGTCAATCCGGTATTGGTGGATCAGGTGGCAAAGCAGCTCGAGGGCGAGCGGCTGCAGGCAGATTTATTCTTCGAGGCGCTGCGACGCACGATCTGAGGACCGCGCTCAGGTAGCTGCCTCGGTGACGGCTGAGGCGAGACTCAGGTGCGAGAGGGCATAGCTCCTTCGTCCTCGTACTCGCCCTTGTTCCAGAAACCTTTGAGCAGCTTGCCATCCGGCGTCTGCATCTGTCCGCGGCCGTGCGGCATTCCTTCCGACCATTCGCCGGAGTACCAGCTGCCGTCCGCATCCTCATAACGACCCCGTCCATGCTGCAAGCTCTGCTTGAATTCGCCGACATAGGCGCTGCCACCCCGCCTGAGCGTGCCGCGTCCTTCCGCATAGCCATCCACCATGGTGCCCTCGTAGACTTCCGTCTTCACGCCCGATTCGAACCAGGTCAGCGTGCCTTCGCCATTGGCCAGTCCGTTCCGGCAGTCGCCGCTCCAGCTGACGGTCTCGCCCTCTTGCGGCGCCAGGTTGGCGATCTTGCAGCCTTTGGCGTCGGTGATCCATTCGTTACCGGCGGCGACCGTCAGCGGCATCGCGGCAGCGAGAGCGATCAGCAGGCCGGAAATTATCGTTTTCATTGCAGTCTCCCGAGTGGCGGCATGAATAGCAGTTTTATGCTGTTTTGGAAATCCCGAGATGGAATTTTTTCGCCAGCTCTCTGGCGCTTACAGTATCATCAATGGGCTGAATTCGCCGACCCAGCCAACAAAAATGGCCCCTCAAGGCCGAATAAAAATAATCCGAGGAGAATCCCATGCGTAGAGTTGCCGCCGCGATGCTGTGCTTCGCGTCCATTGCCTTTGCCACCGCCGTGCACGCCGCCGGCTGTGAACCCATCACTGCGGACGAGGCGGTCAAGGCGGAAGATGCCCGCTACGCGGCGCAGATGAGTAATGACTTTGCCGCGATGGATCGGCTGATCGCCAATGATCTGGTGTACATCCACAGCAGCGCGTTAGTCGACAACAAGCAGACCTATATCGAATCGATGCGCACCGGCGCGGTGAAATACCGCGTGATGCGGCGCTCGGACGTCGTCGTGCGCACCTTTGGTTGTGTGGCGACGTTGACCGGCAATGGCAATTTCGAGGTTACGGTGAATGATAAAGAGATGACGGTCGAGCTGCGCTTCCATGCGATCTGGGCCAAGCGTGATGGCAAGGTGCAGTTCATTTCCTGGCAGGCGACGCGTCTGCCGGCGAAATAATCTGACGCCTGGGGAGCGGTGTGATGACACTTCCAAAAGTACTGGCTTTCGATGTGTTCGGCACAGTCGTTGACTGGCATGGTTCTATCTGGCGCGAAGCCGAGGCGATGATCCCCGGCGTGGACGGCAACAAGTTTGCCTCCGCCTGGCGTGCCGGCTACAAGCCCGCGATGGATGAAGTCCGCACAGGAAAGCGCGGCTGGACCAAGATCGATGATCTGCATCGCCTCATTCTTGACCGCATACTGTCCGACTTCGGCATCGAGCTCGACGAAGAGGCACGCTACCAGCTGAACCGCGCATGGCACCGGCTCGCGCCATGGCCCGATACGGTGGGTGGCATGACACGCTTGAAGCGCAAGTTCACGCTGACAACACTATCGAATGGCAATCTCGGGCTGCTGGCGAATATGGCTAAACACGCCGGTCTGCCCTGGGACTTGATCCTCTCCGCCGAAGTCTTCCGTCATTACAAGCCCGACCCTGAGACGTATCTCGGCGTGGCTGAGATCTTTGACATCCCGCCCAATGAAGTCATGCTGGTCGCCGCGCATGAAGATGACCTCGACGCGGCGAAAGCCTGTGGATTGCAGACCGCGTTCATCGAGCGTCCGGACGAATACGGCCCCGACATGACGGTACCCAAAGGCGACCTCAGCCGCTTTACCTTTGCCGCGCGTGACTTCAATCATCTGGCCGAGCAGATGGGCGCATAAGAAAAACAAAAACCAGTCTATTCAACCCACAATAAAAAAAGCTACCGTGCTGCAGAGGATGCAGCACGGTCAGCCTGCACGGAGAAGCTCATGAAAAAAATCGGAATGATCGGTATCGGCCTGATGGGCCACGGTATTGCCAGCAACATCGTCAAGCACGGCTACCCGCTGACCGTGATGGAGCATCAGGGCAATCAGCCGCTGGACAGTCTGCTCGCGCAGGGCGTGAAGACCGTGAAGACCCCCAAGGCGCTCGGTGCCGAGACAGAGATCATCCTGCTGTGCGTGACCGGCGCGCCGCAGGTGGAATCAGTACTGACGGGCGCAGACGGGCTGATCACGGGTCTCAAGCCGGGCAGCATCGTGATCGATTGCTCGACCTCGATACCGTCATCGACACAAAAACTGGCCAAGCTCGTCACTGCTGCAGGCAGCGTGCTGATCGATGCGGCGATGCCGCGTACGCCCAAAGAGGCTGCAGAGGGAC
>JACCDY010624081.1_pt1 | contig 77340 bp, 94 predicted proteins | sample 7446391 | NCBI WGS metagenome assembly JACCDY01 (sample SAMN15323451, study PRJNA562643) | freshwater metagenome | isolation source: river surface water | place: USA:Blue River Watershed | collected 2017-08-18
AAGATAATGTAAATGATTTCATTAAATAGATGACCTACGAAAATCTTGAGTCTAAAGAAAAAAATCTTACCCTATACATAAACTCAACAGGCGGAGACTTGTACCAAGCCTTTGCCCTAATAGATGTTATGAACAGTTCCAATCACGCTATACGTGTGATTGGAATTGGTGCGGTAATGAGTGCTGCATTCCTTATATTTGCCAGCGGCACCAAAGGTGAACGATTTGCTGGACAGAATACTAGCTTCATGTGTCATCAATTTAGCGCAGGTGTTGAAGCAAAGTATCACGATATCAAAGCCGAAATGAAAGAAAATGAATCACTGAACTCCAAAATGGTTCAAATTCTCAAGGATGCTACTGGGCTTGCACCGTCTAAAATTAAGCTCAAATTGTTACCTGCTTCCGATGTCTACCTAACAGCCAACGAAGTTGTTGAATTTGGTGTTGCAGACTTTGTCTTAGGAAACGAAGAAGACGAAGAATAAGGTTGACTTAGTTTGCTCTTGATAGTATAATATCAATATTATAGTTAATCGTTTGGAGCTAAAATGAGCGACCCTTGTCAGTACGTTATTTCCTCACTAGAAGACCATTCTAGCCGTTTGAATAAAGAAGCAATTATTCTTGCTCAAGCAGAAGCGGGTAATAGCATTTTCTTCGAAGGCGTTCGTCTTGCTCTAGACCCAATGATCACATTTGGGCTCAAACAAATTCCGGAGAAAAAAGATGAAGATGGCCCTGGCTTATCTTGGGATAGTTTTACTCTCGCTATTACTGGCTTTGTTACTCGCAATGTCACCGGTAATACAGCGAGGGATATGATACAAGCAATGATGAAAAGTGCCACTAAGTCCGAATGGAACGGGTGGTATCGTCGTATTTTAATTAAAGACCTACGCTGTGGCGTTAGCGAAAAGACTGTTAATAAAGTTGTAGAAAAGAAGTGGCCCGATTATGCTGTACCTGTTTTTACTTGCCAGCTTGCTCATGATAGTGCTAATCATGAGGCAAAAGTCACAGGCAAAAAACTTATCGAAGTCAAACTCGACGGTGTCCGAGTTATTACCATTGTTCGCACTGATGGCCGTGTTGATCAGTTTTCTCGCAACGGCAAGGAACTGGTAAACTTTGAAAATATTAAAAATCAAATCAGCGCGGTTGTAAAGAAAGATCCTCCTAAGTATGATCTTGTCTTAGATGGCGAAGTTATGTCTAGCAGTTTCCAAGACTTGATGAAACAGGTTCATCGCAAGAGTGATGTTGCTGCAGACGATGCTGTTCTGCATTTGTTTGACATGTGTCCGCTAGACAAGTTTCAAGAAGGTCGTTGGGACAAAGATCAAACTACTCGTAGTGCGTATGTTAAGGCATGGGTTGAGAAACACCAAGCTGACTTGCCTAATGTTACTTGCTTGAGCCACGAAGAAGTTGATCTCGAAACTACAGCTGGTTACAGGCGCTTTAGGGAAATCAACGCCAAGGCAATTGCGGGCGGATACGAAGGTATTATGATTAAAGATCCTAATGCACCGTACGAATGCAAACGTACTGTCAGCTGGCTCAAGCTCAAACCTTTCATTGAAGTTTCGTTAAATGTTGTTGCTGTTGAAGAAGGCACAGGCAAAAACATTGGCAAGTTGGGTGCCTTAGTTTGTGAAGGTGAAGATGACAATAAGTGGATTCGAGTTAACTGCGGCTCTGGCTTTACTGATTCCGATCGCGATACTTTTTGGAGCAATCGTGATGCCTTGGTTGGGCAGGTTGTGGAAGTCCGTGCTGACGCTATCACACAAAACCAGGATGGAAGCTATTCTTTACGCTTTCCGCGCTTCTTACATTTTAGAGGGTTTGAAAATGGCGAGAAAATATGATATTCGTCGGTCCATGCACAAGGACATGTTATACGGAGCAATGCTAGAGCTGGCAAAGAATCAGCGTGTTTGGCACGAGAGTAGTGTTAGTCCAGAGTACAGCCACTTGACTGAAGACGGGAAAGTTGCTATTATTCACGTTATAGAAGAAATGTTTCGTGGTCTACAGACCATTAACAAAGAAGAAATTAAAGAAGAAGCTAAAAGGCAGACATTGGAAGCACTAAAGTGAAAATAGTAAAATGGGCATTCATTATATGGTCTATTTGTATGACCTTGCTTGTTTTGCTGGCTATTTTACAACGGCCAAAGGCTAGTCGAGTCGAAACACATCTATTCTGTGCTTACAATCGTGTGTTTGTTGAATTTAAAGAAGGAGGAAGTCGTTGGGGGACATTAATGCTAGATGCCATCGGACGGCCAATTCCTTGTTTTGAAGATAACGAAGTAAAAATTGAAAATACTATTTGAAGGAAAATTAATGACTAATCCGTTTCGTGATCAAGAAAAGTTCATGAGAGCTTGTGATCAAAGTACAGACACAGAAAACTATGACCAATTCAATATGTACTTGAGCCTAATCAAGGAAGAATATAACGAGCTGTTGGTTGCACAAGGCATTGACTTAAAAACTATGGAACAGGTCTCTCCTGCAGATCCAGTAGAAGTACTGGATGCCTTGATAGACATTCTCGTTGTAACTATTGGCGCTATCCATAGCATGGGTGCAGATGCAGAAGGTGCGTGGAAAGAAGTCATGCGCACTAACTTTGCTAAAATCGACAAAGATACTGGCAAGGTTCGCAAGAGAGAAGACGGGAAAGTCTTAAAACCGGTGGGCTGGACGCCACCCGAATTAAATAATTATTTACACAAGGAGTAAATTATGTTTGGAACTAGCTACACTGACGGTACTTCGGTATATAGGTCTGCATCGCAGATCAACAGTGCCATGGCTCGAGTCTACGGACACATGGGCTTGGCTGTCATTACTTCTATGATTGTTAGTTTTATTGTTGGCAATAGTGCCGCACTACTAACTTTCTTTTTTACTGGAGCAATGAAATGGGTTGTAATTTTTGCTCCATTGATTGCAATCCTAGGCGTTACATTCGCCATGGAAAAGATGAACAAAGCCGCACTACAGATTTTCCTACATGGCTTTGCCGCTCTAATGGGGCTTAGTTTTGCTACCATTTTTGTAGTCTATAACATGGGCAGTATTGTTAGTGCATTTATGAGCGCAGCAATCTTGTTTGGTGTCATGAGTGGCTACGGCTATTTTACTAAAAAGAATCTAGATAGCATTGGACAATTTTTATTTGTTGGGTTAATTGCTATCATTATTGCCAGCATTGTTAACATTTTTATCGGATCTACTGTTATGCAGATGGTTATTAGTGCCATCGCAGTCATTGTGTTTCTAGGTCTTACAGCTTATGATACGCAAAAGATCCGCGAGCTTGTCAGTTATGATAATGATGGTAAGGCGGAAGTAATGGGTGCGCTGACACTCTATTTGGACTTTATCAATTTGTTCCTAAGTTTGCTACAATTATTTGGCGGTAAGAAAGACTAAAATGCGTAACCACTATTGGACTTGTTCTAAATTTGCCGACTGGCTTCGCGGTACTACTAAAGGTGGTGCTAAGACTGCTGAAGGATGGGACGAATGGGAAAAGCGAGCTAAAGCTGAATACCCTGTCCGGTGGTGGCTTGCAGAAGAAGGTCTTGATTACTTACAAAAGTTTATTTGTTGGCCAGTTGATAAACTCTATGACATCAAGTACTACATTAATAATCGCTGGGTCACTAAGACCCATGCTCTCACAGCTAACCCTAGGGATATTAAGCGCGGTCAGTGGTGCGATGTTGGCAATCGTTTCCTCCCCTGCTTGTTTAACGAGCTTCAAGACTTTGTTGAAGTTGAACTAGCATGGTGGCATCTTGCTTGGAGCCCAGAAGAAAGATCCAAGTATAACATGCCATGGTGGGCAGTAGGTTGGTGGCGTGTACGTACATGGCGTTGCCCACAAGCTGGTCTTGATAATCTAGAATGGCAACGTAATCTTGTTTGGAAAGAAGACGAGGGATTCGAGCCGGGCGATCCTAAAATTGGACAAAAGACTCCTCAAGCAGTCAAGGCACAGGAAATACTAGACTTGTACAAGTGGTGGACTGAAACATATCGTAACCGCCCAGATCCAATGGATGCTAGTGGCTGGAGTGCTTACTGCGATGCTTGTCGTGAAGAAACTGGAGGTAGTATGTGGCTAAGTCTGGCACAAACTAAAAACAAAGATCTTAAAAAGCAAGGCGACAAGGCACATAAACTTCTACGAAAAATCGAAGCCGCTTACGAAAAAGAAGATGAAGAAATGATGATTCGTCTTATCAAAGTTCGCCACGGCTTATGGACATAAGAGTCAGACCCAAGTACAACACAGGCAGGCGCTGGATAGCTGAAATTTGGACAAAAGGCGATATGGCCGGATGGGAAAGTTTTGACGAACCATATCCTGAACATGTTTATGATGAAATCAACGCCTGGTGTGTCGATACACTAGGCTATCATACTAGAACGGCATATAATATTTTCGAGTTTAAAACACGCTCAGACCTAGACTGGTTTCTGTTACGCTGGAACTAATTACTACATGAACGATAAAGTTATCTGGCTTAGACAGGCCAAACAAATACTAGACAGGACTGGACCTGGTATGTGCCTTGCAAAATGGTTGCAGGTTACACTACATTTACAAAACGGCCATACTCATAGTTGTCATCATCCTAATACACACAAAATTCCTTTAGAAGAAATTGCTGTTGACCCAAGTGCATTGCACAATACAAAGTTCAAGAAGTCGCAACGTCAACTAATGATGACTGGCTCGAGGCCAGAAGAATGTCATTTTTGCTGGCAAGTCGAAGATAACGCACCGGCAGACTCAGACATCTTTAGCGACCGTGTTTATAAGAGCACCGATGATTGGGCAGGTAGAGAGCAGTACTTTAATGTAATGTATGCTGGATGGGAAAGAAATATCAAACCGACCTATCTAGAAGTAAGTTTCAGTCATGCTTGTAATTTCAAATGTGCTTACTGTAGTCCGCACATTAGCAGCAAATGGATGGAAGAAGTTGAAAAGTACGGCGGATATCCTACTACATTAAATTACAACAATCTTGATCATACAAAGTATCAAGATAAAATGCCTATTCCGCTGAAGGAACATAACCCATACGTTGAAGCGTTCTGGCAATGGTGGCCAGAGGTGTATAGTACTTTGCATACATTTAGAATTACAGGCGGAGAGCCGTTGATGAGCAAGGACACATTTAAAGTGCTTGACTACATCATAGAAAACCCTAACCCTAATCTAGAATTAGCTATTAATAGTAATTGCGTATTGCCAGATAAACTGTTTGATAAATTTCTTGATAAAATTAAAACTATTCAAGATAACAAGATGGTTAAAAAGTTTACTCTGTTTACCAGTGCTGAAGCATACGGAAAAAAAGCAGAATATATTCGCAACGGAATGGACTACGATGTGTGGTTGGATAACTGTAATAAATTTTTAGCTCAAGTCCCCACTGCTAATTTTAGTATTATGTCAACATACAACGCTCTTTCAATTACTTCATATATGGAATTTTTGAAAGATGTATTAATTCTAAAATTAAAACATCACAACGGCAACAGGTCAATTAGTTTAGATATTCCTTATTTAGATAATCCAAAATGGATGAGTGTGCGTATACTGCCCACAGATTATATTCCAATGTTATTAAAACAAGTCCAATTTATGAAAGACAACCATTGCGATGGCAAAGGATTTCAAGATTGGGAAATAAACAAATTGGAAAGAATCCAATACTTGATCAAAGAAGAAAAGGATCCAAACCATTTAAAAGATTTTGGACTATTCTTTGACGAGCACGATAAGAGAAGGCAAACTAGTTTTTTGGACACATTCCCCGAAATGGCCGCCTTATACAAAGAATGCAAGGACTTGACATAAGTATCTTTTGGTGCTATAATACTTGTATTGTTAATTAATTAGGAGCTCTGAATGGCAAAAGCAGCAACCAAAACTCGTGTAACCAAGCAACAAGTCAATGCCCATCGTACTCGCGCTGTTAAAGATACTAGCCCAACTTGGGATGGTTGCGAGGCATGGACTGCTGACGAGTTTAGCCGCCATTTCCGTCGTTCCATGGATTACTACCGTCTTGAAGCAGACAGCAAAATGTTCAAGCCTGCTGTTATTAAATGGCTCGAGAGCGTTGGCGGCTCCAAAAAAGATATTGCTCTGCTCAAAAAAGCAAAAGACAGTCGTTTCAATTCTACTATGGGTGCTATTGCTTCTTGCTTGAATCGAGGTATGCAGGCCAAACGTGCAGACTTTAACGAAGGCCGCGACACCGCAGAATGGTTGCGTAACGCTATTGTTAAAGTTATTGAAGAAGCTAAAGACGATATCGACCCTGAAACTGCAAAAGCTCTTGAAGCAGCAAAACCTGCTGTGCATACTCCTAGCATTCAAGAACGTGTTCGCGATGCGGCCTACGCTATGACTGAAGAGCTGGAAGATGCTTATCATAGTTTTCAAACTGACCCTGAAAACTTTGATCCTAAGGCATTTAAAGTTCTAAGCCTGTTGCGTGGTAAAGGTGTAAAGGCTGCACATGCTCGAATTATCCGCGACTTCTATGCTCGTGATTTAGCAGAGCTAACTGAGCTTGCCGGTGGCAAGGCCGACGAGCAGTTACGTGAAGGTTATAGCCATCGTAGCCGTAAACAGATTAAAAACTTTATCACGTTCCTACAAGAAATTGAAGCGGCTTGCAAGATGCTTATGGAAGAGGCTAAGGTCAACCGTGCGCCACGTGCCAAGAAAGCAGTTAGCAAAGATAAAGTTGTTGCCAAGCTCAAGTATAAAAAGCAAGACGAGCCTCTTAAACTTGTTAGCATTAATCCTGCTGACATCATTGGTTCCAAAGAGCTTTGGGTATTCAACACCAAAAGTCGTAAGTTGGGCAAATATGTTGCCAACGAATATATGGAATTGGGTGTAAAAGGCACTACAATTACTGGGTTTAGTGAAACTCTAAGTATTTGCAAAACTATTCGTAAGCCCGAAGAAAAACTCAAAGAGTTTAAATCGGCAGGCAAGGTGCAGTTGCGCAAGTTCCTTGACGACATCAATGCTACAGATACACGCATGAACGGACGCATTAACGAAGAGATTATCCTACTTAAAGTAGCATAAAATAGGGCCTACGGGCCCTATTTTTTTGACTTGTTGTTGCCGTTAGTTCCAGATAAATACTGGACGAGAGAGCAATTATGAGCCAAATTTTTTCCATTCAAGACGATAAAGTAGTAATAAAAACCCTTACAGTAGATCAGGTACAGGGTGACGTCACAGTCGCTGGAACACTAACAGTTAATTCTCTAAAAGTTTTAGAAGAAGAACAAAAAACCGCACTCGCGGCAGACTTTGGTAACTGGAGTAGTTTAGAAGAAACCGAACTGTACGACAAAGGAATCAGCTGGACTTGGGGCGCACAAACTGTAAGTTTAGGCTACAGAAGTGGTGGCCGCATGTGGTCTAGTGCAAATTTTGATTTGTCCGCAGACAAATCTTTTATGATTGACGGAGTTCCTGTACTAAGCAAAGACAGCTTAGGTGGCGGAATTACCAAGAGTAACTTAAAAGAGATTGGTTCGTTACGTCATTTGACAGTCAACGGCGATGCTAATATTGCAGACTTTGCAGTATTCAATAGCAGTTTTGGAAGACTAGGTCTTAATACAGACAGTCCCAACGGTGTACTAAGTGTTGTAGATAACAACGTAGAAATTATAATTACCAGTCCTAAAGACAATGTAGGACAAATCGGAACATTTACTAATCACGATTTAGAACTTATTACAGATAACCTAGCCCGTGTTGTTGTTAAAAATAACGGGCAAGTGATCTTTGGCAACGAATATACAAAAAATGCAGATGTAAAAATTTACGGTACACTAACTGTAGATACAGTTGTTTCAGACAATAGAATTGACAGATTTAGTCCGTTAGAGTTTAAAACCAGTAAAGACAGAGGCATATACGGACAGGGTCTAATATGGACTGGTACTGGTAATATGCGTCAGTTCGTTATGATGGCTGGTCCTGATAGACTGTGGAGTTCAGAATCTGTAGACTTGGCCGAAGATCAAAGTTATATGATTAACGGTCAGTCAGTTATTTCTGCTAAAGGTCTTGGATCAAATATTACACAATCTAACTTGTCCAAGTTAGGCACACTAGAAGAATTGAATGTAGCAGGAGAAGCAACATTCTATGATAGAGTAAACGCAACAAGATCAGTAATTGATGCTAAAGTAATCAAATTTACAGACAATACAGAGTTTACAATCAGCAATAGTTTAATCAGTTCAAACAGTAAAATTGCATTTGAAGTCAACGGACTTGATAAGTTTTATGCAGATCAAAATGAAACCATAATTGGTGATTCTAGGAACAATCGTAATGTTATAAAAATGTTTGGATCTGTGGCTATTGGAATAAACAATCCTTCCGATGATGTCGATCTTGCAGTAAGCGGCAACATACAGTTTTCAAATAAAAAATTCACTACCGGCCCTGGAGTTCCAGTAGCTGGAAATCATAACAAAGGCGATATATGTTGGAACACTAACCCAACACCGGACAACTATGTTGGTTGGATCTGTACCGAAAGTGGTGCACCTGGACAATGGTTACCATTTGGAATGATTGCTCGCCAATAATATTGACTCTGCGTAGTAAAACTGTATAATTACATTATGCGGCCTTAGGCGTCATCCCGCAATATAAATTCTGCCGCCATTGCTAATCTTAGGAGATAACAATGGCAAAATTTTATTCGACAAAAACATACGGTAATGACAGAGGGTTATCCTGCTGTTTTAGACAATGGAGAGCAACACATAGCCATTGCTCAACATTACATGGTTATTCAATTGGCATTAAACTAATCTTTGAATGCGATACACTAGACGATAAAAACTGGTGTATGGACTTTGGAGGTCTTAAAGAATTCAAAGCGTGGGCAGATCATATGTTTGATCATACTTTGGTTATTGCCGAAGATGATCCTCTATTAGATCGTTTTAAAATGATGAGCGGTTGGAGTTCGAATCCAGAACACGACGGCAATCCAGACAGAGTACAAGTAGAACCTTATCGTAGATCAGGTGTGTGCGATTTACGTATTGTGCCCGCAGTTGGTTGCGAAATGTTTGCCAAAATGTGTTATGACAAAATGGCAGAACTATTAGCAGGCGGCAATATGCGCTATCCAATTAACCCAAGTGTAAGGGTGAAATCAGTTGAAGTATTTGAACACGGCGCTAATTCGGCTACGTACGAAGGCTAAACAATTTTGGCGAATGTGGGCTAAGGCCTTAGGCGAGAAAGCAGGCAATTCGGACGCAGAAGCGGATCGAATCGCTTGCATTCGTACAGTGATTGTGTTAACATACATTATCACTAACATTTTTATCGTCGCAGGCGTTATAAGGCATTGGAATGGCTAAAATTGGTTTTGCATGTAAATGGATCGATCACCCACATCAAGTCGATGGTATTAAACCCAAAGACGACTGTAAAAAATACAACACTGGTGCTACTACTGTAGCCTGGTTAAATAGACAGAGCAAGGACGATGCAGAACAAAAGCTCTGGGACCTAATGGTCCAAAACATTGAATCGGCTCAAAGACTAGTAGAGCGAGTAGGAGAATTAGATGAACCCCTTCGTATGGTTCGCCTTAGCAGTGATATCCTTCCTGTATATACTGAACCCAGCTGGAGTTATTTCTGGCGGCGGGCTGATGTTGTGGACTACTGTGCTAGGCATTTTAAACTTGTTGGCGATAGTGCTCGTCAACGCGGTGTACGTCTTAGCTTTCATCCTGGTCAGTTTACTGTTCTTGCTAGTGACAATCCGGATATTGTCAATCGTTCGATAGAGGAATTTGAATATCATGCAGATATGGCCCGTTACATGGGATACGGCAAATCGTTTCAGGACTTTAAAATCAATGTCCACATTGCGGGTAGAGCCGGTCCAGAAGGTATCAGACAAGCCTATAAGAGACTCAGTCCAGAAGCCCGTAACTGCATTACCATTGAAAACGAAGAAAACGCCTGGGGTCTAAATGATTGCCTTACTCTTTCTGATATTATCCCTATTGTTCTTGATATACATCATCATTGGGTCCGAGAAGGAGAGTATATCGATAGTCAAGACTCAAGAGTTAAACAGGTTCAAGCGAGTTGGCGTGGGGTTCGTCCTGCTATGCACTACAGCGTATCTCGTGAAGACATTCTCACCGGACATTGTACAAACACTTTGCCAGATTACAAAGCTCTGTTAGAATCTGGACATAAAAAAGCAAAACTCAGAGCACACTCTGATTTTTATTGGAACAAGGAAGTTAATAATTGGGCAATAAGTTTTCTAGACCAGTTCGACATAATGTGCGAAAGCAAAGGCAAGAACCTCGCCAGTATGGAACTGTACAAACAATGGAAGGGGATCGCATGATAACACGAGAGAAGCTAATACACCACTTAGAATCTCTACGTGAAAAACATGATGAACTAGACAACCAAATCACAGAGCTATACAAACACCGCACTGATGATTTTAAAGTAGAAGAACTTAAAAAGAAAAAGCTCAAACTCAAAGACGAAATAGAGCAAACAAGTTCTAGATTAAAGAAATTTGATCAATAAAAAAGGGCCGCTAGGGCCCTTTTATTATGCCTTAGGTTGCTTAGGAGCTCTTGGTTTGCGAGGCTTGTTACCGCCTTGTTTCCTTGGAGCGCCTTGTTTCTTTGGGGCCTTTTTCTTAGCAGGTTCAATACTAGCAACAACAGCTTCCGTAGCCTTTTCTGCTACAGGAGTCGGTGCTGGTGCAGGTACCGGTGCTTCAACTTTATAAGGTGCTTCTGCTGGAACCTCAGCAGGTTTAGCTCCAAAAAGTTTTTTGAAGAAATTGATCATAATAATCTCCTTGTTGACTATTTAGTTTTAAATATGCTACTATATAATTTAATATGCAAAATACGCCAATTATTACTGTAACTTGTATGAGAGACTTGCCTATGCTAGATTTGCAGGCACAGTCTATAAGCCAGTATCTAGACAAAACTTGCCCAGTATATATTATAGTTAACGAAGACAACACTGATAAATGGTTCGAAGAATTTGATGCAAAATATCGACAATACTACGAAAATCATTCTTTAACTATTTTTACCAAAAAAGACTTTACTGAGAAGTGGCAAGATTGGGTTCCTAGTTTATCGAATCCGTGGGCAGTTGGTTGGGAAACACAACAAGTTTTAAAGTTAGCAGTATCTACTAAAATTAACTGTAAACAGTTTATGATACTGGATACGCAAAACATTTTAATAAGACCATGGAGTCCAACTCAGTACGGCTATGTTAACAATAAGATTCCTGCCAGACAAGGCAGTTTTGTCATGCCCGAGAATATTTGGGAAGAGTATGCAAAAAGTCTAGGCCTATCTCATGTTCCAGGCAAGAGATATCTTATGAGTGTGTGTACTCCGTTATTCCTAAGTAAATCAGTCTGCGATAATCTTATTGAAAATAGAGGCGGTGTAGAAAAATTTGCCACTTGGTTCAAACATGCTTCTTCGGTCAAGAGCGAATTTATTTTGTATAACTTATGGGCAGAACAGTTAGATGGTTTTTGGAGCCATCATTACTTTTTGCCAGAAATTGAAGACTGGGCTAACCCGTACCTCAGAGACTGTTACTCAGAAGAAGATTTTTTAGCCTTCTATAATTTTTTAGGAGCGCACATTTCTCATTATTGGATTAGTATCAACCATCGTGCGTGGGGAAATATGAGCAACAATCAATATAACAGACTGTGTAAAAAATTAGAAACGTTTAATCTTAAACCCAACTTTGCTGAATACAGAAGGTCTTATGTGGACCTTAAATTCTAATAAATATGCCAAGTACCGATTTGCCTGTAGTCACATTGACTGTATCACTTGAAAACTGGGAAAGCAGTGATTTTGGGATCCTCGGACGCCCAGTTGACCACTTGGCAGACTATTTATATGTATAATTTTATCAAATACTGTATTAACGAAAATAAGAAAAAGACCCTAGTTCAGGCTACGTTGCCCTATCCTAGAAACGGATTAGGCAAAAGTTTGAGCAGAGCTGCCATCGACTACCACTATGGTAAACTGTATAAAGGGTACGTAGATCGCTATAACGAGGGCGAAGGTGATCCTACGTTCAACGAAGCCGGTGCTTTTTTACACGAAATATACTTTACTCAGTTTCGTAAGCCAACTAACTCAAATACGCCAGACGGGCCCGCTAGTGAGTTTATTAACAAACATTTTAAATCGTTTGATAAGTTTAAAAGCGAGTTTGAAAAAGCTGCAATGAAAATACAGGGCAGTGGTTGGGCATATTTGTCAACCAAGGGCGATATAAAAACAATCGTTAATCACGAAATTCGTCAAGATATTGTGTTGCTAATTGACTGGTGGGAACATGCGTGGGCATTGGACTACCAAGCAGATAAGAAAAAATATCTAGAAAATCAGTGGAAAATTATTGACTGGAATGTGATTTCTGGTCGAGTTGGCTTATCGTCTTAAGACTGCTAACAGGCATATCCCAAACTTTGCGTGATTCAACACCTTTGCTCTGCGCAAACTTCTTGGCGTCACAATCTCCGCAAACATGGTAAACATTATTGTTTAACCTTTTAGGATCCATGTTTCCCCGATCTCTTTTAAAAATACCACTACAGCAGTCGCATTGAAAGATTAAGACTGTTTTTTTACGCATATAGGCATGCATAGTGCCATACTTGCTCTTGCGATAATGGCTAGTTTGTGCGTATTCTTGGCCTAAGTACATGATGTATTTACATTAAGATTATAAAAATGTTTTGCTAAATATGATATCGAGGGCAAAAAATGATTACAATTTCACAATCAGCTAAAGAAAAAATTAAGGATTTGCTCTACGAAGAAGGCAATCCTAAATTATCTTTACGCACTTTTGTTCAAGGCGGTGGGTGTAGCGGATTCAGTTATGGCTTTACATTCGACGAAGAAGTTAACGAAGATGACTTTGAAATACCGCTTGATGAATTTAAAGTTCTTGTAGACAGCATGAGTATGCAATATCTACAAGGTGCAGAAATAGACTACAAAGAAGAGCTTATGGGCTCTCAGTTTACAATTAAAAATCCTAATGCAGTTACAACCTGCGGATGTGGTTCCAGTTTTGGAGTATAATATAAATGGCAAAGCAAATTATTGATATTGGTGTACAGGGTAACGACGGAACTGGTGACAGTATCCGCGAATCGTTTAGAAAAGTTAACGAAAACTTCTCAGAAATCTATGCTATTTTTGGTGTAGAAGGTGCTATTAACTTTACAGACCTAAGCGATGCTCCTAGTTCATATTCATCAAATCAGATAATAATGGCGAACCTTGCTGGAGATAAGTTAACAGCAAGAACTATCGTAACTGAAGGCGCCCTATTAATGGACGATTCAGATGAAACTAAACTAACATTAAGTGTTGGTTCCCAGGGCTTATCTGACGATACTAGTCCATCATTGTCATACTCGTTAAATGCCAACGGTTTGTCAATTTTCAATATGGCAACTCCGTCGCAGACTATTGCTCAAAACTTGCTTGAAGATAACCCAGGCATTGGTGCTAACGTCAATGCGGTGTTTGATAAAATGGTTATCAATAAAGAATATGCTGATGATCATTATTTGCAAGTTGACACTAACGGTGCTGTTACAGGTCCGTTATTGGTCCGAGACGAACCACAGTTTCCTAACTTTGTTGACCCTAACTATGACCCAGATCTAACAGGAAACTTTTTAAAGAACGAAGCTGTACAACGTCAACATGTAGTTTATCGCGGTGGCGATTCTATGACTGGCCCACTAACTTTAAGTGACCACCCAGCGCCGCTACAAGGCTACGGAACACCAAATGGTATCGGCGATCTGCAGGCCGCAACTAAGTTTTATGTTGACAACCAAACATTCTCAAGTGCAGTAAACTTATATGTTAGCCAAGCAACAGGCGACGATTTACAACAAAGAACTCCTGTTGGTAAGGAAGGCCGATTCTGGCAGTATGCTTATAAGTCCATTGGAGCAGCGTGTTTAGCAGCAGAAAATTTACAAGACATTGCTAACATTGAACCAGGTCCTTATAGACAAAGATTAAGCTATACTATTGGCCCAGATCAATATTTTAGTACTATTACTGATAGATATCTACAAGACGGTAATACAGCAGTAACAGGTTATCAAGATGCATTTGACCTTTTACAATTAAACCGAGCATTCATTCAAGCAGAAACTATTGCTTACGTTAATAACAAATATGTCAATACATTTAGCTATGATAAAGCCAAATGCCAACGAGACGTTGGACTTATCTTAGATGCTATTGGGTACGATATCGTTTTAGGAACAAATTTTAACAGCAATAGAGCAGCAACATTTTACTTTAACGGCACTGGAGAGAAAACTCTAGGCACACAGTTAATTCAAACTATTGAAGCAATTAAGTATGTCAAAGAGTCATTAATTAACTACTCTTATGACAATACTGCATTAAGTGTCTACGTTGGTCAAATTATCGATGCACTATGTTTTGATTTAGTTCTTAAATCAAACTACAGAAGTTTACAAATGGGAAATCTGTTCCCTTATTCTAATGCGGACATAAGTGTAGCAGAACTAGTAGAAGTATTGCTAGACTTACAAAATAATATTTTGGAGTTGCCGGCAGTATCTTCTATCCCTGCAGCAGTAACTTCAATTCAGACTAACATCAATGGTATTATCAATGTTGTAACAGGAGATGATTTCCCTGAAGTTATTTTTGCTGAACAACCTGATTCTACGGTTGGACAGCTAAGTGCTAGAGACTTGTTAATAGCAAATATTCCGTTCTTACAAGCAGAAACAGTTGCTTACTTGGGCGCAGAATTTCCAAACTTGTCTTACGATAGAACCATTTGCAAACGAGACATAAAATATATCATTTGGTCACTAACCTACGATTTTATGTATGGTGGTAACAGCCAAAGTGTATTTGCTGGACTTAGATACTGGGACGGTTTACAACAGTTAATTGCAAGTTATGAAGTAACTCCTTTCTTAGCTCTTCTAGAGTACATGAAGACTCTAATTAGCGACGTAGTAAAGAGTGATAGTCCAAGTACAGTTTACCAACAAAGCGTTAAGCAATACAGAAACGAAACTTTACTAGAAGGCGAGGACACTATACCTTCAGTGATATCAAACATCGATATCATCAAGTCTATTATTACAGACAGTGCAAATGCTCCTGCTGTAGTTCAACCTACATTTACATCAGCTGCACAAGTATTAAAAGACGCAAGAACAGCAATATTAGCTAACAAATCAAACTTCCAAGTTGCGGCAATTAGCTATGTTGAAGCCAACTTCCCAGTAATTAACGACCCTGGTGTACTTACTGAAATATCTGACAGAATTGATATTATTGTAAATTTATTAACACTAGGCATTGCAAGTAGATCTCCTTCAGAATACAATCCACCTAGTGGTATTTCTGATGGTTACCAAGATGCTAAAACACTTGCCATGGCCAACCTTGACTTCATTGCAGACGAAGCTTACGGATGGTTAGTTGCAAACTATCCAAGTTATGTTATCGATGAGGCACAATTTAAGCAACACATTGTTGATTGCGTTGAAGCATCTATATATGATTTGTATTATGGCGGTAACTCTGCCGCAAGATACAAAGGTCTACAATTAGAAAATGATGGATTTGGTGTTATAGAGTTCTTAGAAGCCCTGAGCTTTGCGGGTTCACTGTTAACATTGAACGTTATTCAAAATACTGCTCCAGGAACAACGTACAGCAGTACTCCGCAATATATTGACGCTGTTCTATATCCGGACGGTGGTATTGCAGGAACACCATTAGGATTATCATTTAGCTACATCAGTACTATTGCAGACGGCGGAGAAGGACCAACTTTACTAAATCCAAGCCTATCAGCTTACAATCCTACTTATGTTAGTGCTAAGAACATTATTGATTTAAATCGCAACGAAATTTCAGTCAATACTACAGACTGGCTAGATGAAAACTACAAAGGTGGATTTAACTACGACGAAGCTGTTTGTTACAGAGACGTCGGACTTATTGTTGATGCTATGAGCATTGACATTATTACAGGCGGTACATACCAGTCAATTAATGCAGGTAAGAGTTACTATCGAAACGCCAGTGCTCGTGCTATTGCTATTGGAACACAATATAAAGAAACACTCGATGCAATTAAATTTGCAAAGGAACTACATCTACAAGTATTGAATCAAACATCGGCTAATAGATTCCAAACACTTGTACCACAAGTTTTTAATCCTGCTAAAATTGCTTCTCCAGCGGCTATTGCAGATTTAGTTACAAACGTAAACACTATGATTAACATCATAGAAGGTGGTGTAGGTGTTGCTCCAACTCCAACATATGGTACTGGTATTTGGAATATTGTCATTAGTAACGGTGGAAACGGTTACGTTGATCAAGGTTCGCCAGGTAACAACGACATTATTGCAGCTAAAGTTCTAGTAGGTATTGACACTGCTGCGTATGGTAGCATTGTAAAGTACACACCAGGAACCAGCGCAACAGGCGACACTATCCAAGTACGATTAACTAAACCAGGTTTCTTTAACATTGGTGAACAAATCGAGTTCGGTGAAACTGTACAAGATCAACACATCACAATTTTCGTAGAAAGCGGAATCTATTTTGAAGACTATCCAATTCGTTTACCTGCAAACACAAGTATTAAAGGTGACGAATTCCGTAGAACTATAGTTCGACCAAAAGATCGTATAAGTCAGAGCCCATGGCGTAAAGTATTCTTCTATCGTGATGCAGTTATTGATGCACTTGAACTAGGTCCAATTAACTACGATTTTGATTATGCAACAAATGCCGCAATTGATGTTGGCGGCACTACTAACAAGATTGTTATTACACTAGGAACAGGTCAAGTGCCTGGATCGTGGGTTGGTAAGATTCTTATGGACGACTACGGTTCAGTGTCGGCCACAGGTACTTCATCTACAAATAACAGAATTACAACATCATCTGCGCACGGATTTAACGTCAATGATCCTGTTATATTCCGAGGAACCGAATTTGGCGGAATAGAAGCAGGTAAAATTTACTACGTTGTATCAACTCCATCATCTACTACATTTACTGTAACAGAAAAGATAGGCGGTACTGTAAAGACACTTAGCACAGCTACTGGAAGCATTCTAGTAATGAGGTCCGATCGAAGAGGTAAAGCTATTATTGATTCGGTCAGCGGTAACTTTATGAACTGTAGTGTTATCTACCCGTTCAATGCTGCAACTACTTTAACTGCTGGAAACTGGCATTTATATGACCCATTAAACTATGGTCGTCATTACTTGACCAATCCTTTAGACAGCACTAGCGAAGCTAAAAACAACAAATTAATTGATGCGTTCTTGTGTAATGACCAAACACGTATCAGCAACATGACGTTCCAAGGTCACGGCGGATTCGCTATGGTACTAGACCCAGAAGGACAAATTAAAACTAAATCACCTTATGGACAGGTTTGCTCATCATTCAGTCAGTCTAATAACCGTAAGCGTTTTGCTGGTGGACAGTTTGTTGACGGATTTACAGGACGTCTGCGTGGAACTATTGTCGCAATCGAATATGACGGCATTGAAAACTACAAATTAAATGAATTAATTCCTGGTAGTGGCTATCTTCCTTTAGATGGAACCTACACATACAACGACGTAGCAGTTTCAGGACTAACCAGAACAGCTACCAACACATACGCTGCTACTAAACAAATTAAAGTTGACAGTGTAGTCAATCTTGTAGTAGGCGGTGCCATTACATTTAGTGGATCAGTCTTTGGTGGAATTGAAGCTGGCAAACGTTATTATATTACAAACATTGATGCGCCTGGCGGCGAATTAATTAAAGTCAGTAAAACACAAGGCGGCGATCCTGTAACACTAACAAACGCTTCTGGATCTATGAGTTGCTTAACTGGCGGAACAGGAGCAACTGCTAACGTAACGGTTACCGACGGATTAGTCACTAACATTGTATCAAACACACCCGGTGAGTATTACAAAGAAGGTGAATGGCTAACAGTTGATAACTCTCTATTAGGCGGTGTTGGTTCTGGATTATTAGTTCCTGTTTTTGGAACTAACGGTAAGGGCACACAAATCACAGTAAGAGGTGCAGTAAACAGTGGATTAGATTTACGTCCTCCACAACCTCCTTGTGCATTCTTTGTTGAAGGTAGTCGTTATCAAATTAACGATGTACTAAATTGGAATCCTAATGCACCGGGTGGCGCAGAAGTTGTACTAAAACTAGATACCGCAACTCCATACAATGCAGCAGGTTTCTACAATAACGAAACTTGCTATAGAGATACAGGTTTAATTTTAGATGCAGTAACATACGACCTTGTGATTGGTTCTAATTACCAAACTGTTAAAGCCGGTTTGTCTTATACCAGATCAACTGCTGCACTAGTTTTAACAAATCAAAGAAGCCCAACAGTTGCCGGTTTAAATTATGCTAGAGATCTAGCAGTAGACGAGTTAACTGATTCTGGTGCAATCACTTCCTTACAAAACTCAATGGCTGTTATTAACACTATCATTGAACAAGGAATAACTGCTGCTCCAGCAGTGACTTACCCAACTGTATCAGGTTTAACAACAACTGATGCTGAAAAACTTAAAAATAATATTGTTGCAAACCGTGCATTTATTCAAAACGAAATTGTTGCTTACGTTGCGGCTACATTTAATCTAAAAAATTATCCTACATATAGTGCAGTTAAAGCATCTCGTGATATTGGATATGCTATAGATGCTATAGTGTACGATATAATGTATGGCGGCAATTCTATGACTTATGACATTGCCGAATCTTATTATTCAAAGTTAACTCTAGTAAGTGCAATCGAAGGTGTAGAATCAATTTATGTCGATGCAATGACACGTTTAACTACTGTTCTACAACAGATTGCATTAAACACACCTGTTACAAAATCTAACGGTAACATTTTAACACAGACAATAAATGCAGGCTATGTAATTGGTTCAGGTACAACAGAATACGGTAAAATTAGTACACTAGTTGATATTGTTAAGGACTATGTTGCAGACGGAGACTTTGACAGTTCAACAACTAGAACAGCACCTGCTATATCTGGAGTTAATCCAACATTAGAAGCACAGAAAGATTTAGTTGATTCAGCGAAAGAAACTATCCAACAGTCTGTAATTGATTTCTTAAACGACGGTGGCTTGTTAGGTATTAACATCGAAATGGGTGGTAACAAGTCTATGCTGGCCAACGACTTTGCGATGATTAACGACTTAGGTTACGCTATTGTTTGTAAGAACGGTGGTGTTTCAGAACAAGTTTCAACATTCACATATTACTGCCACACTCACTACTGGGCTGCTGACGGTGGACAGATTCGTTCTGTAGCTGGATCTAACGCACACGGAACATATGGTCTACGTGCTACAGGTTACGATATTACAGAAAAACCAGACTCTGTTAACCTTGCTAATGATATGGCGCAGGTAGCTCGAGTATATAAACAAGGTCAGTTTGCTAGCGAGATGACTCCAACAGCAACCAAACAGGCACTGAGCGTTTATATCTATGGTTATAGTTACATCCCAACTAACACCAGTGAATTAGAAATTGACCACAGCATGGCAGGTGGTAACATTGTTCGTTATGAGATTAGCTCAATTGAACATACCGTTGTTACTATTGGCCAAAACATTCTTAAACTAAATTTAAGTACTGCTGGTAATAATGGTACATCTAGTACTGGTTTATCATATGCCTTGTACGACGGGCAGATGGTAGTCATACGTGCTCTGCAAAATATTAAATTTAATAATATTGCTAACGTTAACCCAACACGTCCAAGTACTGCGTTACAGTATAACGATAACCTAGCAGACATTTATCGTATTCTTGCTTATAACTTAAACGATAGTACAGGCGAGCTACTAGCTTCAAACGTTTCTATTCTACAGTCCGATAGCTCATTTAACTACTACAAGTTTACAACTGATTTAAGTTATCTCGGTGCATTGGATTTAGCAGAAGCTATTGCTATAACTGGCGTTAGCGGTGATGGCACAACTGTAACAGTTACATTTGATGCTCAAGCTAGTGCCCCATATACTGTTGGCGAGTTTATTACAGTACAAGATGTAATTGACGACAGCATATCTACAACAGCCTATAATGGTGCCCATAGAGTAACTGCATGTACTACAACACAAGTTCAGTTTGCCAGTACCGTAACAGCAACTTATATTGCTAACGGTTACGTTGGATCTAAGACACAGGGTTCTCGTGTAGGCGATAATAAGATTGCAGTTCTTGAAATAAGTCAAGCAACTACTATTAACCAGATTAACAAAGGAATTTATCTATTTGGTTGGCACGGTAGAACACACAGAATTGCCAGCTATACTTTACCAGAGAAGATAGCCCAAGCAGCTACCTTTGTCAGCTGGACTCCTGGCACAAGAACATTATTAGTTGAGACTGTTTCTGGAACCATTGTACCGGGAATGATTTTATCTGGAACTGGCTGGCCAGTAGCTAATGCTGTGTATGTTGAAAGTGTTGAAGCACCTGTATTCCCAGCAACTTCATATACCATTGTTGTTAATACTGCTACTGGTGTTACATCACCTAGTGGTACAATAACATTTGGTGTTCCGAGAAACGGATTCTTAAACATCGATCCAAACCCGTTAAGTAACATTTCGGGCGATGGAACAACAATTCCTGCTCTTTCATATGTTAGCAAAGTTGTTCCAACTTCTGGATTAAAGTTTGTAACTTACGATGTTGCATGGACTCCAAACTCATTGCCTATTGTTGATAACTGGTACAAGTTTGCAGGTCAGGCAACAGCAGGCTATAACTGGTGGAGACAAATATCCAGTGCCACAAGTCAAACAACTATTGCAGTAAGTGATATAACTGGACTGCAAGTTGGTATGATTGTGACCAGTTTAAGTCCCGGTGCTTACATACCAAATAATACAATTATTCAAAGTATCAACAGTACTAAAAATACATTTACTGTAAGCCCTGCATGTTGGGTTCCAGCTGGCGCAACTGTTAGTTCAACTGTTGTTGCAACTGTAGCCAGTATTACAATTACCAATGCCGGTAGCGGATACACCAGTGCACCAGTATTAACATTCACTGGCGGATCTCCAACTGTACAGGCTATTGCGACATGTACAGTAAAGAATGGATCTATTGAAACTGTTACTGTTGTAAGTCCAGGTTATGGTTATACTAGCCAGCCAACTATTACGTTAAGTTATGGTAATGCTGTTCTAACACCAGTATTAACATCTAGCCCAACAGTAAACACAACTGCCAGCGCAGGTATTAGCACAAATAGAATTACTGTTGCTTACGAATCCGACCCAGGATCATTCACACTGAATGATTATGCTGAGATTACAGGTGTTATTGACAATGGAAGTTCAAGCGCAGGAACTACACTTAGCGTTACTAATGTTGTTTCAGGAGTACTAAAAGTTGGTATGAGACTCATTGGTGATGATATAAGTCCAGATACTTATATCACTGCACTTGGATCAGGATCAGGCGGTACTGGAACATATACAGTTAGTGTAAGTCAACTAATCACAGCTAGGGCTATGACTGCATCAACTAGTGTTACTGCATTTAACAGCAAGTCGGGCCCATCAACATTCACAGGTAGCATCAGTGGAACAACATTAAGTGCTACTTGGAGTTCTGGAACTATTGCAGTTGGTCAGAAAATATCTGGAACTGGTGTTGCACCAGACACATATATTACAGCCAACTTAACGGGTGTTGGAACAACTGGTGCAAGTACTTGGACTGTAAGTAAGAGTCAAACTGTTGGTTCAGGTACTGCAATGACTACAGACTATGCAGTTGAACTTGGATTTAATACAGAAGCAGTTGCTCCTAGTACCGGTGTGTACTACAGAATAAAAGACAGCAATAATCCATTATACAACGGTTTATACTATGCTGTAAAGAGCACAACTTCTAGCATTACTTTAAACTATCCATATGACCCAGGTACATGGAATAGTGCAATTACTGCCAGTGCGTTTAGCAGTAAAACAGGAACAGGTCCTTACCTAGTTACAATAACTATTCCTACACAGGCTCAATTACCAACAATTGGTTCATATTGGGTAGTGACTGGTAACGCTACTTCTGCATATAACGGAACTTTTGTTGTTACTGATTCAAGTGAAACTACTATAACACTAAGCTATCCTAGCGATCCAGGATCTTACGGATTAGGAACAACAACACTAACTCCTGTAGTTACATTGGCTAAACAAAGCCTAAGTGCAACCAGTTCACAACTAGGTATTACTAAGCCATTTAGTACAGCCTCTGCGGCAACTCTACGTATTGGATACGCTAGTGGCACAGCAGCACAGATTACTACACGTATTAGTACTTGCCGTGCTACTGGACACGACTTCTTAGATATTGGTACAGGTGGTTATTCAACAACAAACTATCCATACCAGATTTATGGTAACCCAACACAAAGTAAACAGCAGGCTAACGAAGTTTACGAAGAAGGCGTTGGTCGTGTGTTCTATGTAACAACTGACCAAAACGGTATCTTCCGTGTAGGACGATTCTTTACAGTTGACCAAGGTACTGGTACTGTTACATTCAGTGCATCGATTGCTCTAAGTAACTTAGACGGCTTGGGCTTTAAGCGCGGTGTGGTTGTCAGTGAATTCTCAACTGACAGTTCAATGACCAACAACGCACCTGAAATTGTTCCGGTACAAAGTGCTGTTCGTGGTTACATTGACAAACGTTTAGGTCTCGACCACGGTGGTGGTCCAGTTGCTCTAAGCAACTTAGTTGGCCCAGGTTATCTTGCACTTAACGGCGCATTGACCATGAAGGGTAACCTTAACATGGGTACCTTTGCTATTGCTAACGTAGCAACTCCGTTAGTAACAGATCCAGGTACAAACGCAGCTAATAAGACATACGTTGATACTGCCGTAGCAGCATTTGACGAATTTAGAGAACTTAGAGATGTACAGTGGACAAGTTTAGTTGAAGGTAACATACCAGTCTACGACCAAAGTACAGTATTAAATGTTGTAGGCGGACTTGGTAACGGTACTTCTATAACAATTAACTTCTTAGCTCAGGCTGCTGCACCGTTCCCAATTGGCAGTATCATTGTTGTTAGCGGTATTAATCCTACACAATATAACGGAACATATATTGTAACAGGTTGTACAACTACTAGTGTAAGCTATGCAAGTACAGTAACAGCTTCATATGCAAGCGGTGGTACTATTGTTGCCAACAAGTGGCGCAACATTATGTTGCCAGACAGCGCATTGACCAGCGATGTTCTGTTAACTTATAACGGAACTACTGGCAAGATAACCAGTGCTATTCAAGCCAATAAGATTGTAAATTCAATGGTAAGTCCTACTGCGGCAATTGCTCAAAGTAAGCTAGCCATGAATGCAGCAACAACTCGTGCGAATGCAACAGGCATAGCACAAGCAGATTTAGGCCTTGCTTCGTTCAAGAGTATTGAATTTGATGCAACTAACGGTTGGATATCATTAAAAGACTCTTCAAGCACTACAACAGGTATTGTTTATAGCAAACTTCAATATGCTAGCCAAGGTACTGTATTAGGTAGAGGTAAAGTTGCAGGTACTGGAAACATTGGAGAAATTACATTTGGTAATGTTGTTTCCGGTGGTGACGGTATTAAGAATGCACAGTTTGGTTCAGGCCCAACAGCACAAACAGGTTTTGCTATGTTGGTTAGTTATGACGGATCAAGCACTGACAACAATACCTACGGAACTGTTGGTATTACTACAACTGGTGAGGCAAACAGACTGGTAAAAACAGACGGAAGCCAAAACATCAGTACTACTAACGGTTATGTAAATGCTGCATCCTTCCTAGTAGGTACAAAGAAATTTGTTGATTCAAATCTTTCTACAAACTCCCTACAGTTCTACACACCTGGAGGATTTAATTATTCTTCATCTGTAGGTACAAGTTCTGTTAATACTACAACAACCATGTTAGGTGTTGTAGATATTACAGGTGGAACATTAAAATCGACAACACTAACATCTGGCGGAACTGCTACAACAGGAACAATTACAGGTGCTTGGCAACTTTCTGCATCTAGTTCGTTGGACCTTGCCACTAACTCAAATAACTTCTATACCAAAGTATTGTCCACAGGTGCTGACACAACTAGTGGATCAATTCAAGGTTACTGGTCGTTGACTGGGTCAAGTAGATTACAGGCTACCTATGCAGACTTGGCAGAATTCTACGAAGGTGATAGGGAATACAAACCTGGAATGGTTCTAGTATTTGGCGGAGAAAAAGAAGTAACAACTACTACGCAAATGAATGACACAAGAGCAGCTGGTATCGTAACAACCAATCCTGCGTATGTTATGAACAGTGAGCAAACAGGTATTAAAGTCTGTATTGCGCTGGCGGGTCGGGTACCGTGTTGGGTAGTTGGTAGAGTTAAGAAAGGAGACTTACTGACTACAGCAACTACTGTTGGTTGTGCTATGAAGGCAAACAATCCACAGTTAGGTTCTATTATCGGTAAGGCGTTAGAAGACAAAGATAGCGGCGAAGCTGGAATTATCCAAGTCGCTGTAGGGAGAGTATAATGGCTAGACTAAACATTAATATTGGAACTACAGCCAACGACAAAACCGGTGATCCGTTACGTACAGCATTCGACAAAGTGAATCAAAACTTTGTCGAACTGTATGCTCATGTAGGAGCTGATACACAGATACCAAGTCAATCTGGTAATAACGGAAAGTATCTTACAACTAATGGTACTACATTAAGTTGGAGTACTGTTACAGTTCCAACGCTGACTAGTGACCTGACTAACGATAGTAATTTTGTAGTAAAAGACACACCGCCTACAACACTACAAGGCGCAAGCGGAGATGTAGCGGGTGTGGTTGCATTTGACAACAATTACATCTACTACTGTACAGACGATTATGTTTCAGTAGGAGGAGGTGGTGGCGCATCAGTTACCCTAGTTCCAAACCAGTTAGGACAGAATGTTAATTCCTTATCAATAGACAAATCTGGACCAAGTAACACCGACTGGGCTGTACCACAGGTTGGATGGACACTAACTGTAAACTCAACTACAGTAATCATTGAAGAAATTACCTCAGACGCAAGTTTTGTCTATATGACATTAAGTGGCTTTGTTAATTTGCCAATGACTGGTAATATTACATTAGAAGAAGGCGGTGGTGTTCAACCAGACATTTGGGTTAGACAAAAATGGAGTGTAGAGGATATTAGTGACCTAACAGACGTTACAAATTTATTAAGTAATGCAACTGATAGGCTGACTAATTCTACATATGATGTAACGTTAGATACAAACGGTAATACAACGTTCCCATCACAAGGGTATACTAGACAAAATAACAGTTTCACTAGAACTGTTAACGGTAATACTATTACGGGCACCCCCGCAGTTATTTGGACCGGTACAAGTACAAATATCACTAGTGCGAAACTAACTATACAAGTTGAAGGTAATGAAACAGGTGACTCGAGTGGTTGGCATACACAAGTTTGCGAAGCTATTATCTCCGATAGATACTACGGAAATGCTGGAAATATTGATCCCCAGATGACAGTTTATGGTATAATACACACCAGTGCAGAACCTCTAGCAACATTTACAGTACAAAGAAATCCTACTACACATTTAATAGAAGTTGTTGGAACAATAACTGCGACAGCAACAGGAACATTGTATCCTAAAGTTCACTCAGTAGAACTTGGCACAAGAGATTAAGGAGTAAATTATGCCTATTCAAACAATTAATTTAGGTAATTATGCAAACGACGGAACAGGCGACGATTTACGTACAGCCTTTCAAAAAGTAAACTCTAATTTTCAACTAGTTGGTTCTACCTTAGGAATCATTAACGGAGAAAATTTAGGCGGCGGCACTGGCATCTTTAAACGTAGAGACAACGATAATCTTACTCTTGAATTTAAAACACTTACTAGTACAGATGGGTCAGTGACCATTACTAGCACAGATAACACAGTTAATTTAAGAAATAACTCAGTACTGGAAAACGACCCGTCTCCTTCCCTGTCAGCAGACTTAGAATTAAATGGGAATAACATTGTAATTGGTAGCGAAGGTTACGGAGATGTTCAGACAACAGTATGGGGTATCGATGTTAGAAATTTAAATAGTTTAATGGAGATGTTTATTCAGTCTGGAACTGTGACTTTAGACTTTGGATCATTTATCGACGGAACAACAGGGGTACCAGATGCTCCTAGTACTACAGTAGATATGAATGGCACACTTCCTGCATTCGCTGGGTTTTCAGTGCAAGACCCATCAGGTGTTAATTTAAATTTTGGATCAATAGTATAATATGGCACTTAATGTATGGACCAAACCCACTGGCTGGAATTTTGGCCAGGAACCAGGTACAAATATATCTGTAGCGTCTGGTAACTTTATTCCAGGTTACCAGTATGTTATACAATCTGTTGGGACTACTGATTTTAAAAAAATAGGAGCTCCTCAAAGTATTGTAGGAACAATTTTTACTGCAACTAACTCAGGTGCCGAAGCTGGTCCTGAATTAATTGATCCTGAAACATTAAGGTCGGTTACTAGTCCTGGAACCGGAACTGCTTCTAGGCTTGCATTTACAGAAAGACAAATTCTTAGAGAAACTCCAGAACTAGAAGGTATTCCCCTACCAGTACAAAATGATACAGGAGTTAGTTATACAATAATATCAGGAAAATTACCTCCAGGTCTAAGATTACTAGGTAACAGGATTATTGGTACGCCTTTTGAAGTACCTAGAGTTACTGAGTTTCAGTTTTGTATAAGAGCAAGTAAGAATGGGCAAGTGTCCGATAGAACTTTCTTCATGACTATCGAAGGCGAAGACAAGCCAGAGTTTATCACAGGAGAAGGATTATTAGCACTTGGAGACAACAACGAACTTTTTGTTCCTGATAGCAGTTACGTTGATTTTCAAATTGAAGCAATTGACAAAGATACTTCTGCGGGACAAAAGTTAAGTTTCTTTATAGCAAAAGACGATGGTCAATTGCCACCGGGTCTGATACTTACAACAGACGGAAGAATTGTTGGGTTCGTACAGCCTATACTATCAATTAAACCCACCGACGGCGATGGAACATTTGATAATAGTTTCTACGATGCTGTGGCTTACGATTTTGCGTTTATTCCAACAAACGGCTACGACAGTTACATTTACGATAGCGTATTTTTTGATTTTGCCTTACAGTCAACGAAGCCAAAAAAATTAAATAGAACCTACGAGTTCTATGTTACTGTCACAGATGGTGATAGCTTTGAAAGACAAAAATTCAAGATATTTGTTGTAGGCGATGACTACTTCAGAGCAGATAACACTACGCTCTTGACAGGCGACCCATTGTTTACCACAGACGTAACATATCTGCGCTCTCCTGTTTGGCTTACTCCTAGTTATCTAGGCTTGTACAGAGCCAACAATTATGTAACATTAATACTAGACACTTATGACACTGAAAACGTTATCTATAACTTTGAATTAATAAACGCAGACGCCAAAGCAACTACACGTAAAGTTTCAATAGCAGATAACACAATTGGTGGTAATAAACTTACAATTACACGTAGTTCAGCCGTTCCTACAGTAGGTCATTTTTTATCGTTCCAAGGACTAGTTCCAGGATCATCTGACGTATTTCAAGTTAACAATGTAGTATCGCTTGGCAACGATGAATATAGATTAACGCTTAATGATAATTTAGAAGTTGTGATTCCCGACGGCATCGAGTTTTTAATAGGAACAATGAGCCAGCTACCACCAGGTATGCAATTTGATGAAAACAATGCAGAAATATTTGGACTTGTACCTTATCAACCAGCAGTTACAAAGACATACAAATTCACAGTAAGTGCAACAAAATTAGGCGACAAGGGCGAACGTGCTACTACTTCAAAAATATTTACAGTAGATTTATTAGGAGAAGTTGATAGTGTATTAAATTGGAGTACTAACTCTGATTTAGGCACGATCAATGCAAACTTTGTATCGACGCTATCTGTACAAGCAATATCAAATATCGAAGATAACGCTATATTGTATACTATTACCAGTGGCAGTTTACCTCCAGGACTAAGTTTAGACTTAGATGGAGAAATTGTTGGCAAAGTAAATCAGTACCCAACACTAGACCAAGCTGGTAATATTGTAGTGCCTGGATTAACTACATTTGATTTTACTACCGGACCTACTGTATTTGACGGCGGTGCAACCAGCAGTGATAGAATATTTGAGTTTACAGTAAAGGCCCAAGACAAATACGGTTATAGTTCTATTTCTAGAACTTTTAAAATAACTGTTGATACTCCAAATCAGAAAATTTTCAGTAACATCCGTGTACAACCGTTCTTAAAAACAACTCAAAGAACACTATGGAGAGAATTTATTAACAACGCCAGTGTGTTTACACCAACTAGTATCTACAGAACTAATGATCCCAACTTTGGTATACAAGAAAATCTTTCTATGATTATTTTTGCAGGTATCGAAACTAAAGAAGCGGCATCATATGTAAGTGCCATCGGCCTGAATCATAAAAAGAAAAGATTCCAATTTGGTCAAGTTAACAAGGCTGTGGCATATATACCCGGAACAAAGACCGCTGTGTACGAAGTGATCTATGTTGAAATGCTAGATCCGCTTGAACCTAACGGTAAAAAATTACCTGCTGAAATTAAAAATCTCAGCAAAAACCCTAAACCAATTACAGTAGATACAAGCAACTCAATTTGGAGCAGATCAATAGACGACCTAACCAAGGACGAACCATATAGTCTTCGACCAGAAAACAATATTACAGTTGATAGCCAGGGTTATCAAGTTAGCAATCTTAACGTTGATACTTATTTTCCAAATAGCATAAGCATCTGGAGAGACCGATTAAAATCATGGAACGAAAACGGAGAATCGTTCGCAGTAGAACGCAACTATCTTCCGCTATGGATGCGCAGTATTCAACCAGGTTCCAAGCAAGAAATTGACTTCAAACTTGCTGTACCACTTTGCTACTGTAAAGTAGGTACCGCAGACGATATTCTTTTGAATATCAAAAACTATATAAACACCAGCGGATTTTCATTCAATCAGCTGGATTACACAGCAGACAGGTATATAATTGATTCTGTTGAGGGATTAACCGCAGATAAATACCTTGTATTCAGAAATGATAGGATTACCATATGACTAGCCAAATAGACAATACCAGCATTGACAGCACTTTTCCGATTGCGGGCAAAGATAACGACAGCCAAGGTTTTAGAGATAACTTTGCGTCGATTAAAAATAACTTTGCTTACGCTAAAGAAGAAATCCAAGATTTACAAAATAAAGCAATTCTAAAATCAGCTCTTGAGGGAGAAACTCTCAACAACGATTTAGGTGGCTCAAATATTTCTAACGGAAATCATACCAACTTTCACGGTACTTCCTATTCACAAACAGTATCAAGCACTGCCAACATTGACATAGAAAAAGGGTCAATGCAGTCATTTATATTAACAGATAATTCTACATTTACATTTACAAACTGGCCCGATACTGGAATTTATGCGCAAGTAAGAGCACATTTTAAAAGTAACGGCGCAATTATAAATGTTGGTAATGACATTACAACTGGCAAGCGATATACAATTAATGAAGTTAATAATACGAATTTCATTGCCATGGGTGCAGAACCAACAACAGTATTCGTTGGTGCAATTTCTGGAAACACATTAACAGTTAGCTCAAAGTCTTCTGGTACTATTGGACTAAACACATATCTTATTGGAAGCGGTATCACAGCAGGTACAAAAATTATTGCTACCAATAACGAAAACCCAACACTAACAGGAACAGGCGGAACAGGAACATATACTGTTGACATTGTTCAAACTTCAACATCTGTAACCATCAACGGTATCACTGCCGGAGTTGTTTTCACAGCAGTTAACAAGGGATCAGGAACAGGTAAAGTTCAACCTTGGCGAGAAGTTATATTAAACACAGAAAGCACAGGATCAATTGTTCCAGGATCAGATTTTGATTTACCTATACTACTAAACCCAAATGGTGCAGAACAGGTTATTGAAGCTTGGTGCGCAACTGGTTCTACTACTCGTAGAGTCTTTGTAAATTATGTTGCTAACTTAGACTCTGCTAACACTAACTATACAAACCTAAATGTAGGAACATTAAGTGTAGACGAGTTAACAGAATCTACAACTAAAGGCACTGGTGCTTTGCAAGTTAAAGGCGGTGCAGGTGTTGCAAAGAATTTAAACGTTGGTGGCGATGTTGTCGTTGATGGTAATTTGTTAGTTAACGGAAATACAACCCTTACTACTTCTTCAATAACTATTGCGGACATTGGTAGTATTACTAACGTTGAAATTCAGGACCCAAGAAATGGAGACCTATTAAAATATGACTCCAACTTAGACAAGTGGTCTAATAACGTTGATTTAGTAACTTATGCTGTCACTGTTGACAGTAATGTAAGCCCAGGTGGCGGTGGTCAGGGTGTGTTTTACATCGATGATGTGCCGTTATCAACTAGTACAGGCATACAACTTAGCAATCTAAAGAATTTTAGCATTGGTAAAAAATATCGTTTCATTCAAGAAGATACATCGAATCTTGGCTATGATTTAAGATTTTCAACAAAGCCAGATACTATTGTAAATCCAGATAACAACCCTAGCGATAGAACTATTTTACCATATACTGACAACGTTACTATTAACGGCGAAGCAGGCTATGCTAATGCATACACTGAAATTCTAATTACAGAAGACACGCCAAGTCCTCTTTACCTTTATGCAGATATGGGTAACCCAGCATTAGAAGTTGATAGTAGCATTGGTAACTTGAGTAACCTTAGTATCACTGGAACATCTGGACAATTTACAATTAACCCAGCTGCTACACTTACAACAAACAAGCCTATCAGAATTAGCGGAACTTGGTCTGGAACTACTGCTCCTTACGGATATAACTCAGCTGGTACTATCTACTATATCGCACAAGGCGGAACAGGTACTAGCTTTCAACTGTTAATGACACCAGGCGGAAGTCCAGCTAACACAACTGTTGGAACTCCTAACGGTACACTACTAACAGTTAGCCCGTTACGAAATGTATCAGGTTATACAAACACTAATAAAATAGGTGCAGAATATCCAATTACAGTTGCTAATGGTCCTGTAAAAGTCGTAACAGATTACACTCCGGTTGGCAGTCAAACTATTATTGCAGATACGTCAGCTGGCGCATTAACAGTAACGTTACCTCTTGCTCCAACAGTAGGCACTATAATTAACATTTTTGACAGCGGAAATGCTGGAACAAATGCCATTACTATTGACCCAGGCAGTCCAACTATAGAAATAAACGGTGCAACAGGCAATGCCTTTATAAGCGGAAACCACGGATCTGTCACTCTTGTAAGTGACGGTGTCAACTGGACTATGGCTAGACTATCATTTAATGGTAGCGAAGACGTTGCTGCATCAGGTGCTATTGACTTATCAACCGCAGTAAGTTACTTTAGTACGTCAGGACTAGAATCATCCACACTTGCAGCTGGAGTCGAAGGACAAGTAAAAACTTTGGTTATGCAAAATGCATCTGGAAATATGCAGGTAACTGTAAGTAATGCAGGATGGAAAACTAGCGGATCTGGAACTATTACATTTGTTAACACCGGTGAATCTTGTATTTTACAATACATCCAAGGTAAGTGGTATGTGATTGCAAATAACGGTGCTACTATTGAGAATATAACTCCAACGCTAACTGTGCCAACTCCCGCTAGTGCAAGCTCGACTGGTGTTGCAGGAACTATTGCTTACGATTCTAGTTACATCTATATTTGTATTGCAACTAACACTTGGAAACGTGCAACCATAGCATCTTGGTAATCAACTATGCATCCATTAATTGGTGAATTGTCTGGACTTAAAGATAGCGAAGTAGAAGCAAAGCTCAGCGAGCTAACACGCAAATACTTCGCTACCCAAAACTTTGAATTGAGAAACCAAATAGCAATGGTCATGGACACCTATCGAGAAGAAATGGCAAAACGCCAACGCATTGCCTACGAAAAAATGATGTCAAATCGAAATAAAGATCTTGACAAACTGATCAAAGTCAACTAATATAGTTGAATGCGATTAGACGAATATTCCAATCCAGTTTTTAACGAACAAGATTTGTTTGATGCTCTGTACAAGGGTTTCAAACCGTCTATCAACGACACTATTATTGTAGATCGTACAGAAGAAATTTCTAAATTAGAAGAACATTTGGATTTTAGTTTTGTGCCTCCCATCAATCCAAACGACGATTTAAGCATCGAAGACTTTGATCGCTATATGCAAGCCGATTGGAACATGCCTGACGAATACAAGCAATTAGATATCGAAGCGTGGCTTAAAGAACAATGCCCGCCATGGGATCCAGAATCCACTAGACTGGCAGAAGAATTGGATGCGTACAAAGCAAGAAACATGCTAGATCTGCTACGCTGGCTCAAATACTTTGTAGATGTTTGCTCAAAAGAAAACGTAGTATGGGGTGTAGGCCGTGGTTCAAGTGTTGCCAGCTATGTACTTTATCTAATTGGTGTACACAGTATAGATCCTATCAAATATAATTTAGACTGGCAGGAATTTCTGAGATAAGTAAAAGCGTAATCCTAGGAGATTAAAATGGGTATGAAAGAACAACAAAGACAAGCATATCGTTCTATGCAGGGCAAAGAAGTAGATATGCAAAAACTAGTCATGCAAAACGAAATGACAGTTGCAGTAGGAAATGTAAGGGTTAACGCCAGGGGAGACGAATTAGGCCCAGGCGGGAAAATCATTCGTCGCAGAGAAGAAGTTATGCGTGAAGCACCAAATTCTACTGTAAAGAAAAACATTGAAAACGAGGATCCTTCGGGGGGTGTATGAGTAGAGCTCAAGCAAGTAAAATTAGACCAATTCGTAAACATATACTCGTAAGAGATATGAACTTTGGCGAACAAAAAACGCTAGGTGGAATTATTTTACGCAGTGACGACGGAAAATCTGAAGGAGTTAAGCCAAGATGGGCTCGAGTCTTTGCAGTAGGACCAGAACAAACTGATGTAAAAATTAACGACTGGATACTAGTAGAGCATGGTCGTTGGACTAGGGGCATTACTGTAGAAGAAGATGACGGTACCGAATTTACCATTTGGCGTGTAGATCCAGATGCTATTCTCATGTGGGCTGAACAAAAACCAGAAGGTGCAGAATTTGGAGAATACACCAGTCCAACTCACGGAGCAGAAATTAGACCAGAAGATTTTATTCGATAAAATAAAAACTTTTGAGCAATAGGGCTATTGACTAGCCCTATTTTTTTCTGTATTATACAGTGAAGGAGACTCTCATATGAACGAATACGAAAAAAATATAGAAGTTATGAAAGATCTACGTGCCAAACTTGATAAAGTTTTGTCCACTGATCCAACTATAGAAGAATACAAACATCCTGATCCTGTTAAGCACAAGTACATTAGTTTTGCCAAAAGTGCAGTAAGAATTGCCGCAGGGGTTGCTCTTTGCTATAGTATGTTTTGGTATGCAGGTAGTTTACTTATTTTGGCGGAAGTTCTAGGTATAGCAGAAGAAGTTGTATGAAAATAGGATTTACTTGTAGTACATTTGATTTGTTTCACGCCGGGCATATCATTATGCTCAAAGAAGCAAAGCAACAATGCGATTATCTAATTGTTGGATTACAAACGGATCCAACTATTGATAGACCCGTTGAAAAAAATAAACCTGTTCAAAGTATATTTGAAAGATATGTTCAGTTGCAGGCTTGTAAATTTGTGGACGAAATTGTAGTATATGCTACAGAAAAAGACTTAATTGATATATTGCTTTCGTATCCTATAAATGTTAGAATACTTGGTGACGAATACGAACATAAAAACTTTACTGGCAGACAGGAATGCATTAGTAAAGGCATTAAATTCTATTTTAACAAAAGAGAACACACGTTTTCAACTACAGAATTACGGCAGCGGGTTATTGATGCCGAAGCAGACAAATTTATGAAAAAGGCTGAATTTAAATGAAAGAACTATGGGTAGAGAAATATCGTCCTAAAACGATCGATGGCTACGTGTTCAGAGATGAACATCAAAAAGAACAAGTGCAACGTTGGATTAAAGACGGGACTATTCCGCACCTGTTGTTTAGTGGTAACGCTGGTATTGGTAAAACTACATTGGCAAAAATTTTGTTCAATGAATTGGATATTAATCCGTTGGACATTTTAGAAATTAACTCGTCAAGGACTAACTCAGTCGACGACGTTCGAGATAAAATTGTTAACTTTGTACAGATGATTCCGTTTGGTGATTTCAAAGTAGTATTGCTTGATGAGGCAGATTACTTGAGTCCGAACGCACAGGCTGCGCTTCGTGGTGTTATGGAAGAATATCACACCACAGCAAGGTTTATTTTAACCTGCAACTACCCTAACAAAATTATTCCGGCGTTACACAGTCGTTGTCAAGGATTTCATGTTGAACGCACAGATCAAACAGAATTTACAGCTCGTGTAGCAACAATACTTGTAGAAGAAAATGTTGAGTTTGAGCTGGACACATTGGATACATTTGTACGTGCCACTTACCCAGACCTCCGTAAGTGTATTAATATGGTACAAATGAATAGTATGGACGGTAAGTTACACAGTCCGGAAAAAGGAGATACGGGTGACGCTGACTATAAGATTCAAATGGTCGATCTGTTTAAAGCAGGTAAGATTAGCGAAGGTCGTAAACTAGTGTGTAGCCAAGCTCGTCCAGAAGAAATGGATGAAATCTATCGCTGGTTGTATGACAATGTAGCAATCTTTGGTGACGAGGACAAGCAGAATAAAGCTATTCTCATTATTAAACAAGGACTAGTGGATCATACTTTGGTCATTGACCCCGAGATCAACCTTGCGGCTACACTAATTAGACTTGCAGCACTATGAGAGATATTGTTAAACCCAACGGCGAAGTATACGCTCAGGTGAATGTTGAAAATGGCCAGTTGCGAATAAAACTGATGCAAACAGAAACTCAACCTACGGTGATAATGGATGCTAAAGTCATACCTCAACTAAGACAGATACTAGCCGAAGCCGAATTTTTAAAATACGTATGAAAACTAAGTTAAAAGAAGCCTACATGAAAACCGCAGAAACATTTGCGGAACTAAGTCATGCTCGCAGACTTCATGTAGGTGCAATTATTGTAAAAGACGATAGAATTATTAGCATTGGCTATAACGGCATGCCGGCAGGTTGGGATAACAACTGTGAAGATAAAGTGTGGGATCCAGGTGCAGGCGGGTGGCTTGATCCAGAAGAGTTTGATGCCAAGTATCCATATGAAAGTTGGAACGAAAACGCATTGAGAAATGTAAGATACGGATTAAAAACTAAACCAGAGGTATTACATGCTGAAACGAATGCTATCGCTAAGTTGGCTCGAAGCACTGAGTCTGGGCTCAATGCTACTATGTTCATCACTCACGCTCCTTGCTTGGATTGTGCCAAACTCATTTACCAAAGCGGCATTAATAGTGTCTTTTATCGTGACGCTTATCGTAGCGAAGATGGCGTACAATTTCTCAAAGCATCAGGAATAACAGTAGAACAAATTGAAAAGGGCTCCTAAGAGCCCTTTATTTTTGATTCATTAGTCGCCGTAAATTTCTAGCACCTCCTTAACGGCCTCATGTCTTTCAATGTCTTTATGGTCAAACTGAACAATGTCAACATGTTTAGTTTGTTTTTTTGCGAGTAGGTTACAGAAATCTATTAATCCGTTATCGCTTAGTCTGTCTGCTTGAGCTAAATCGCCTGTGACTACCATCTTAGAGCCCTCTCCTAAACGGGTTAGTAGCATTTTCATTTGATTTATTGTTGTGTTCTGACACTCGTCAGCCACAATGTATGCGTTTTTAAAGGTGCGTCCACGCATATACGCAAGTGGGCTTATCTCGATAACTCCTTCCTCCAGCATTTTCTTAATATCTGCTTGTTTGTAATACTCTGCGAAAACGTCAAAAATAGGTCTTGTCCATGGTGCCATTTTTTCGTTAAGATCACCTGGTAAAAATCCTAAATCTTCGTCTACGCTAACGGCGGGTCTCGTAACTACGATTTTGTCCACTACTCCATCCTGGAATAGTTTTATACCGTTTTGCACAGCCAGTAAAGTTTTACCCGTGCCGGCTGGGCCAATGGCAATAACAATGCTGTTTTGCTCATCATGCAGTTTGCTTAGGTATAGTTTCTGGTTAGGATTTCGTGCAGTGATTACTACACGCTGCTTCTTGTGCGGAAGGTATGGTTCAAAATCAATTACTTTAACTTCTGATGTAAAGCGTTTTTTCACTCTTTTGCTCATCTAAGTTGTTCTCCTACTCATAAAAGTAGGACTTGTAGTGACCGCCCGATGACTACAGAGGTCCTACACAATTATTTAACATCTGCGCTAAAAAGTAAAGTGATATGTTATGGTTTTGATCCAGCTAAATAAGAATAGCGATTTCTAGGACTTAACATGTACGATATTTTAGACGTTATACGCAATATTGAAGATTTATACGAAAATAATACTAGCCTTGGTATTCTAAAGGACGTTGAACGTGTCTTGGAAGAAATGGACATATATGCCTACGAAAACTGGGAGGACGGCGAGTTAGCATATGGACCGCAAGTTGACCGTCACTGGATCACAGCAGGATTTATGTGGCCGAAAGAGAAAATGCCTAACCCTGTTGCAGCTAAACGTCTACAAGATCTAGGTTGTAAGATTAAGTATCAGCGCAGCCATTTACTTGAACCAAGAAGAATACGCACTCCTGAAGATATCCGTCCAGGAACTAAAAAAGGAAAACTAGATCGTAAACCAATTTGGATAGTTGAAATTCAAATGCCTAAGAAGGTTGCATTTGATATGTATCGTGGTTACATGGACAAGATGAAGGCCGAAAGTCAACCAACAGAAAAAGAACAGGCTAAACCTGCTCAGGCTGGAATGATGCCGCCGGTTGGTGCTATGCCGCCTGGCGGTGCTATGCCTCCAGCTGCTCCAGCAGGAGTAGCACCAACAGGAACACCAGCAATGCCAGGAGCACCAGTATAATGATGAACGAAAGCCTGCGAGCATCAGACCTTAGAGGGTTTATTAAAAAAATAATCGAAGTAGATGCTTTTAAAAGTAAAATTGGCGACGACGAAGATATTGTTACTATTTCGTTTACTGTTGATCACGAAGACCCAGCTAAAGATTTAGAAAACTTTATTGAGATGGGTTACGATTTTGTAATCGATGCAGATGTAAGTCCTGGTGAATTAGACGATAGCACATATAGAGTATATGTTGAATTAGAGCGTAGTCGTCATGTACCAGAACAAATAAGAGAAATCTTAGACGGTGTTGAAAAGATTTCTGATATTAAAAATTTTAAATTTAGATATTTTAAAAATTTTAAAAGTCAAGATGCAACTGTAGATAACCTAGCAGCAGCGATTCCGTTAGATAAAAACAGTTACGAAATTGCCACTCAAAGAAATAAAGTTGATAATTTTCAAGAATTTTTTAGTCGCAGTTATGTAGATGATATACAACTATTAGATGAGTCGATTAGTTTCAAAAAATTATACGGCGACAAGATAACATTTAATATAGTAACTAGTGGAACAACAAAAGAAGTTTATGATCAATTAGACGGACCGTTTCTACTAGAAAGTAAGAGCATGTCTGAAATAATGTTTTTAACCAAGTATATTGGGAATTATAACATTACAAAAGTTGGTAGAAATTTTGTATTTGAAAACAACGGATGGGCCGTTGCACTTGAAAGGAAAGAATAATGAGCGGATTTGAGTTTGATTTTACATTAGCGAAATTTAAAGAATGTGTTGGAGGAAATCCACCACATGCAGAACATTGGTACGAAGCGTTATGCCAAATCTTGCCTGATTACGATATTCACACAGTACCTCGTGTAGCAGCATTTTTAGCACAAACAGCGCACGAGTCAGGCGGTTACAGAGCAATTAAAGAAAATTTAAATTACAAAGCAGAAAGTTTGATGCGTGTTTGGCCAAGATATTTTCCTACTTTAGATATTGCTAAACAATATGCACACAATCAAGAAAAAATTGCCAATCGTGCGTATGCTAATCGCATGGGAAACGGGGACGAAGCAAGCGGCGACGGATGGAAGTTTTGTGGTCGCGGATTGATTCAACTTACAGGCAAGAGCAATTACGAACGTTATGCAGAAAGTTTAGAAATTAGTTTAGACGAAGCTAGTGAACACTTGACAACATTTGAAGGTTGCGTACAAAGTGCTGCATGGTTCTGGGAAGCTAACAATTTAAATCAGTGGGCAGACAAAGGCGATATGCTAACATTGACAAAACGTATTAACGGCGGAACTATTGGATTAGAAGATCGCATTAAGCACTACAACCATGCAATTCACGTACTAGGGCACTAAAATGTTTTGGTTATTAGCGTGGATTCCTGATGATGTATTATTATATGTAGTACACACTATCCTAATTATAGGTGCTGTAAGCTCATTTTTAAGTTTCTTTTTACTGCACAGGATAGTTAGATGGTTTCCTGCTCTAGCGCCTTATCATTTATTACTACAGATTGTTAGTGCTGTACTGTTAGTTGCTGGCATTTATCTAAAAGGCGGATACGATACTGAAGCTGAATGGCGTCAACGTGTAGCAGAACTAGAAAATAAGATAAAAGTAGCAGAAGAAAAGTCTAAAGAAGTTAACGAAAAAATTGTAGTAAAATACAAAGACAGAGTACAAGTAATTAAAGATACGCAGATTGTTGTGCAAGAAAGAATTAAAGAAGTTGAAAAACTTGTAGACGCTAAGTGCGAAGTTGCACCTGAAGCTGTTAATATTTTGAATCAAGCAGCTAAGAAACCAGAAAGGGGACAAAAATGAAACTAGTCCTTGTTTTAGCAACTGCACTGGTGTTAACAGGTTGCTTGTCAACACCAGTTAAAAGAAACTTTCCAGAAGTTCCAAAGGAATTAATGGAACTCTGTCCTAACTTAAAAGATGTTCCTGAAGGAACAACTAAACTCAGTGACGTACTTAAAGTAGTCACCGAAAACTATGGTCAATATCATGAATGTCAGTTCAAAAGCGAACTGTGGAAAGAATGGTATGAAACACAAAAACAAAATTTTGATAGCGTAAAGTAAATAGTTGAAAGGAGCGCAAATGGCTAATGTAGTAGATACAGTTTTAAAAATGTTCACAAAAGAGGTAAAAAATCCTGATGCACCAAAGCCAGCACCAGGCAGTCGCAGTGAACGTGAAGCAAAAATTAAAGACAAAGCAGGTATGGTTATTTCTGTATTTGCATTGTTCCTAGCAGTAAACAGTTGGTACGGTGGTAAATTGTCTAGTACAGTACTAAACAATACACTAGGTGCTAACAATGCTTGGGCGCAATATCAGGCTAAAAATAATCGTTTAGTCAGTTACGAAATTGCTAGTAAAACAACCAGCGATCCGCAACTGAAGAAAGAGTTTAAAGCAGAAGCAGAGCGTATGGATGCAGATAAGAAAGAGATCGCCGCTAATGCACGTAAGATGGAACAAGAACGTGAGGTAGCGAAGAAATCTAGTCCATGGATCGGTTACGCTAGTACAGCGTACCAATTAGCCATTGTTGTATTATCGGCAAGTATCCTTGCAGTTAGTATGCCAATGTTCTGGAGTAGTTTTGCAGTGGCAGGCGTAGGATTATTTTTAAGTGCGCAAGGCGTACTTTTATTCTTGTAAACTAATTTAGGAGCGACAAATGAGCGAGTACAAAGATATGAGTGATGCAGAAAAGAAAAAAGAAGATTGGATGAACAGTAAATGGCGTCCAATGATGGGTTGGATGTACATGGTTGTTTGTACTATGGACATGGTTATATTTCCTATTCTATGGAGTCTTTTACAAACATTCCATCATCAGCCTATTACACAATGGAACCCACTAACACTACAGGGTGCTGGTTTATTCCATATTGCTATGGGTGCAGTTCTAGGTTTAGCAGCCTGGGGTCGTACACAGGAAAAATTAGGAGGAGCAAACAATGGTGGCGCACAACCAGTGGCAACAAGTAGCCCAACAACATTTAGCTCTGCTTCGTCAGCACCAAGCAGTTTCTCAGCACCAGCTGCGCCAAGTTTCGGAGCACCAAGTACCTCAAGTAGCTTTGGCGGAAGCAGCTTTGGAGGCGCACCTGGCCCAGCACCAGCAAGTTTTGGTTCAGCACCAATAGCAACCACAGCTAGTGGTAAGAAGATCGTACCAACCGACGATCCAGTTCTATAAAGGAAATTAAAATGAAAAAACTATTAGCACTTTTAGCATTTTGTGTTGCCAGTACAGCATTTGCTGGTGGCGAGATCAAAGAAATTTGTAAGGATAAAGTGGACAAGGCAGGCAAAGTTGTAAAAGGTAAAGACGGTAAACCTGTACAAGAATGCAAGAAAATCAAAGTTCACAAGAAAGTAGAAGGCGAAAAAGTACCAGAACCAGCTAAGAAAAAATAATTTTTAGCCTCTTGACAGGTCAATGTAAATATAGTATTATCTATATTACTTGACCTGTTTTTACGACCATGCAAGATTACTATTCAATTTTAGGAGTTAGCCCACAAGCTAGTCCAGACGAAATTAAAAAAGCCTACAGAAGTTTGGCTAATAAACACCATCCTGACAAAGGAGGGGACCAAGCCAAGTTTAAGGACATATCTGTTGCTTACGATACACTGAGTGACGGACAGAAACGTGCAGAGTACGACCAAATGCGTATGGGCGGCCCGCAAGTTAGATTCCAGTCCGGCGACTTCCAAGATTTTGCAGATATGTTCGGTGGAACATTTGATCCATTTGGTCATAGATCAAATCCATTCTATGATGTGTTTGGCAGGGGGAGAAAAAATAGAGATTTAAACATTCAATGTCAAATATCTCTATTAGACTCGTTTTTAGGAAAACAATTAGAAGCCAACTACAAACTACCCAGCGGCAAAAATCAAACAGTAGTCATAAACGTTCCTGCTGGTATTGCTCATGGAGAAACTATTCGCTATCAAGGACTCGGTGACGATAGTATACCGAACGTGCCAAGGGGTAGTCTAAACGTAACAGTTGTCGTTCTTCCAGATCCTAATTTTAGAAGACAAGGAAACGACCTTTATACAACAGTACATATAAATCCTATCGAGGCTATGATAGGCTGTAGAAAACGTGTAAAATACATCACCGGCGAAGATAAAGAAATCGATATTCGTGCCGGTGTAGAAACTGGTATAGAATATGCTAGCCATGGTTACGGTTTTCCTGATCCAAGATCGGGAAGCAGAGGACGATTTGTAATTAGTGTAAGCATAAGAACGCCGGCTATTAATGACCCTAACATTATTCAAAAATTAAAATCTATTAATGATGAAATTAGTCTTAGAACCTGATCCAATTTTACAACAAGAAGCTGTAGAATGGGATTTTACAACAGACAAAGATCCTGAAAAACTCGAAGAAGAGATGATTGCAGTAATGCGCTCTTTTAAAGGCCGAGGATTGGCAGGAAACCAAGTAGGTCTATTAAAAAGAGTATTTGTTATAAAACTCGAACAAACTGGACAGACGCTGGCTATGTTCAATCCTAAACTGATAAGTTCAGAAAAAGCAGAACAAAACGCAGAAGAAGGGTGTCTTAGTTTTCCAAATCTTTGGTTAAAAATAAAAAGGCCAAATAAAATTAATGTCGAATACCTTGACAAGCAGGGAAAAGAATGTAAAATGACACTAACTGGTATTGATGCCAGATGTTTTTTACACGAGTTGGATCATTTAAACGGAGTTACTTTTACAACAAAAGTGAGCCCAATGAGTTTAATATTAGCTAAGAAAAATCAAAGGAAAAAGTAAATGGTAGAACCAAGCGATAACCTACAAGCAGTATTTGAAAAGGCAATCGAAACTGCTAAAAAATTGCATCATGAATATCTTACAATCGAACATTTACTGTTTGCTATACTCATGGAAGAAGGGTTTAACAAAACTCTGCAGGGCTACGGCGCCAATGTCGATGCTTTCAGAAAAGAACTTGTCAACTATCTGCAATCAAAATGTCAAGAAATTACAGTAGAGGATGTGGTTGTAAAACCTAAAAAGACTCAAAGTGTAGAACGTATCCTAAATCGTGCATTCACACAAGTGCTGTTCAACGGACGTCAACGTATTGAACCTGCAGATGTTTTTCTTGCTATGATGGGAGAAAAACGTAGTTGGGCCTATTATTACATTCAACAGGCAAATATTGATAAAGACAAGTTTGCAGATTATCTCAATAACGCTATTGAAGAAAGCGAAGAGGAAGAAGATCCTAGAGAAGGAATGGCCACTAAAGCTCTTTCAGCGTTTACAACTAACTTGAACGAACAAGTTAAAAAGAACAAAATTGATCCAGTTATTGGACGAGTAGATGAGCTGGAAAACATTTCGCTGGCCATGGGTAGACGAAATAAAAATAACGTTATCCTAGTAGGTGACCCAGGTGTAGGTAAGACTGCTATAGCAGAAGGACTTGCTTACAATATTGTTAAAGGTGCTGTTCCAGAATTCCTTAAGGATTACACAGTTTATAACCTGGACATTAGTGCGATGCTTGCTGGTAGTAAATATCGAGGCGACTTCGAAGAACGTTTTAAACAAGTTCTTAAGGGGCTAAACAAAAAAGGAAAAACTATCCTATTCATCGACGAAGCTCATATGATCAGCGGTGCAGGGTCTGCCAGCAACGGTGCTAACGATCTTGCTAACATGATGAAGCCAGCCCTCAGTAAGGGTAATATTAAAGTTGTAGCAAGTACTACATGGGAAGAATACCGTAAGCACTTTGAAAAAGACCGTGCTCTAATGCGCCGATTCCAGCGCATCACAGTTGATGAGCCAACTCAAGAAGTAACATTACAGATTCTTAAAGGTCTTAAGAAATATTACGAAACATTCCATAATGTTAAGATTAAAGACGATGCACTTCAGTCGGCTATTAAACTTAGCGTAAAGTTTCAAACTGATAAAAAATTACCAGATAAGGCAATTGATCTTATTGACCTAGCTTGTAGTCGTTTTAATCTAAAACTAGCAGAGGAACGAACTGTTTCTGAAAAAGAAATTGAATACGAACTGAGCAAAGTGGTACAGCTACCCGAGGAAGTTGTAAGCGAAACAGAAAGCCACAATCTTGCAACATTACAAGATAAGCTTCAAAGAGAAGTTTACGGACAAGATATTGCTCTACAAGAAATTGTTGATCGTATTGTTGTAGCACAAGCAGGCTTGAAATCTGAAAACAAACCTATTGGTAGTTTTGTGTTTATGGGTCCTACGGGTTGTGGTAAAACAGAAACTGCAAAGTCGCTGGCCAAGCACCTAGGTGTTAAGCTATTACGTTTTGATATGAGTGAATATCAGGAAAAGCACAGTATTAGTAAACTGATTGGTAGCCCGCCTGGATATGTTGGATTTGAAGAAAATGCAGGACTATTGATTACACAAATTCAAGAAAATCCAAATGCTGTTCTTCTATTTGACGAAGTAGAAAAGTCGCACCCTGATGTATCAACTGTTCTACTACAGATGATGGATAACGGATTTATCACAGGCTCTAACGGTAAACGTGCCGATTGCCGTCAGCTGGTGCTCATTCTTACTACCAATGCTGGCGCACAAGAAGCAGATAAGAATGCAATTGGTTTTGGAAGCCAACAGAAAGAATACAGTGATAAAGAACTTAACAAATTCTTTACACCAGAGTTCCGCAATCGTCTAGATGCCATTATTACATTCAATAAACTTGGTAAAGAGACCATGGTTAAAGTTGTCAATAAGTTTATTGACGAACTTAAAGATCAAGTTAAGGAAAAGGGCATCCGTATTAAGGCTGACAAAGAAGCTATTAGTTGGCTGATGGAAAAAGGCTTTGATAGTAAGATGGGTGCAAGGCCGCTATCCCGTGTTATTGATAAAGAAATTAAGAGAGATCTTGCTCGATTGATGTTGTTTGGTGATTTAAAGGCTGGAGGTTGGTTAACAATCAGTGTTAACGACAATAAAATTTGTCTAATTTCAAAACCAAAAACTCCTAAAGTTCCGTTGCTATCAACAGAATCAGTTGATTTGTTAGAAAATGGAAACGAAAACAACTAAAAAATTGTTTAACGGAAAGCACCAGTACAAAATAGTTTTAGTTTGTGCTGGTGCTAACTGGTTTAGAGGTGGGGATTGGTCTGGCGTATTAGATAATTTGAAAAAAATAAACTTAGAATCTAATAGACATAAAAATAACACCAGCATAAAAACACAAGAAGATTTAGACTATGCTCTAAAGCTACAGGCACAGCTTAAAAAATCCAACGATATAGAAGTACGAGTAGAAACTCCGTGGATCAGTGTCTACACTAACAATAAATCAACTGTAGATTCACTTATCAAACTAGATAAGTCTAAAGTAAAATATGTTAGTTTGCCACCCGAAAATAATACCCTAGCCCAAGGTGTTATTATTTCTCCTAAAATTAACTTTGATTACAAAGTAACATTGGGCAAGTCCGGGCAACAACAGTCTGCTTTTGTGGAATGGGCAGAAAATAACTCTAAAGTAAAACTAACAAAGAGCTGTAAGAAAGAACTCCTACGAGATCGCAGTTGGGGCGGCAGTTACTTTTACATCACTGGCGAAAACAATCTTTTGCTGGCAAAAATGCACTTAGGCGGCTCAATAAACAAGATTGAGCGCATTGTCAAAGCCTGAACCTATAATTCCGTTTACGATAAATAGTATATCACTACAGAATAACTGTGGCTATAACTTATGGGCCAAAATTATGAGAATTAGAGAACTACTAGAAGGTAAAAGATTTAACGATTTAGACTTTGTTACCAAGGACGAAGATGGTGAAAGAATCAACTACGACTTGGCAGAAGATCTGGCGTTTTTCATGAACAATGATGACGACACATATAGACGTCACTTATTTCCTAGTATTTTAAAGTGCGTGGATACTCTTAAATCTAAAAAAGAAACGTCTCCGTCGTTTTTTGAAGATGCAGTAGAACGTGGTTATTCAAACTATATTAAAAAATATCCTATTCGTCATTTATCCGATAGTTTAGAAAAAGAAATGTTTGAAGAAATTTGCAAAAAAATTCACGATGATGTTTGTCAACAGTACGAAGACGGAAAATATAAGGATTAACGGTGTTACTTCGAGAATTATTTTATTTTGAAAATGCACCGGCAAAAAAGAAGCTAGGCCGTGCATTTAACCACCTCGAAGATTTAGTATTCTTTTACGGAAGTGCTGGCACACTAGAAGCATTAGATCATTTAAAAGAGTTAGCAACAGCCGAAGGTGCAAAAAGTGTTAGAATGAAATGGGACGGTAATCCTCAAATATACTGGGGAAGAGAACAGGCAGGCGGACCACTGATACTTGCAGGACATAATGGTTGGAGCAGAGGTGCAAAATATTCTAATAAAAAAGATATCTATAACTTTATTGCACACCAAAGCGGCAGACCTGGAACACCTGAACAACAGAAAGAACGAGAAACATTTGCTAAACAATTTGCAAATCTTTATCCATTATTTGATGCAGCAACTCCAAAAGAATTTGTTGGGTTTGTATATGCAGATGGATTATTTTTACAAAGGCCGCAAGTAGATCAAGAAGGCGTTTATACGTTTTGTCCTAATCCAAACAGTCAAACTTGTTATCATGTAAGATCATCAAGTGAATTAGGTCAAAGAATTGCAAAAGCACAGGTAATGGTAGTAGGCCATGCCTATTTTGAAAGTTTTGGCATGGACGATAGTGAACAACAGCCATTAGATGATTTTAGTATGTTTAATCAAACTCCAGGTTTAATTGTTCAAGGACCTATCTACAACCAAGCAGAGATAAAAATAGAAACAAAAGAAATAGATCAAGTTGAAGGTTATTTGAAAAAGCATTCTTCACAGATAGATGGATTTTTACAAGGTGTTCCTGGTATGAGTGACCTTAAAGACATTTTGTACAAGTTTGTTAACCAAACTGCTAAATCTAAGAATTTAGATAATATTGGAACAGATTTATTTTTCCAATGGCTCAGCAGTAGCGGTGTAAGCGGCCCTAAACAACAAAAGATTAACCAACTAAGTCAACAATTTAATGGCGCATTAGAAGCAATTTTTACACTAGTAAGACAAATACAAGATATAAAAGACAAAGTAATTGAACAAATTGAAGCAGGACACTCAGCAGATGTATGGGACACTCATGGTGAAGGTCGTGTAAGATATGCTGGCACTAACAAACAATTTGGTAATATTAAATTAGTACCTAGAAAACGTTGGACACCAAAATGAGATTAAGAGAACTTTTTGAAAACGTATACGAGATAGCAGACGATACTAAACCATTTGACGGTAGTTTAAAAACTATTGGCATTTGCTATGGCCGCTGGAACCCTCCGCACAAGGGCCACAGAGAAGTATGGAAAGCAGCCAGTAAAAATCCTATCTGGTTCGTAGGCACTAATGAAGACACGGAAGGTCCTAAAGATCCGTTACCATATGATGTTAAATTACAGGCTATGGCCGCTGTATGGCCTGGCATTAAAGGCCATGTTATTGCAGAGCACGACCTTTTTGTAATGGCTACTCATATCTATGAAAAATACGGAGAAAATGTTCAATTAAATGTCTATACCGACGAATCATGGTTAGCCAGCAATTTACAAAAATATAACGGACTTTTTAATCAGAAACATGGCGGTTATAAATTTGCTCAAATTGACTGGAAAGAAACTAAGAGACTTGCAAGAGCTACAGATTTAAGGCAATCTGTACGAAACGGCGATCGTAAAAAGTTTTACACAGATGCTGGCATATCTCCTGATGCAATGATTACAATAGGCGAAAAGGCCTATCCATTGTTCGATATTGTAGCTCATTACTTACTGAAGTATCCTGAAAAGACCAAAAAAGCAGCAGTAGCAGAAGGTTCAGCTGGCAAAGTTGGCAAGGGCGGAACTAAAACTATTGATGCTGAAAAGAAAGCTGCTATGCGTGGCGCTTTAACTATTCCTGGACTTAACCAGAGTACAGGTAGTGCATATAAAAATTATAGGATGGGTGTAGCACTGGCCGGTGCTCCAACATACCCTACTGAAATGGAAGCAGACAACTGGATTGGCGGGGACCCTTTACTATCAACTTATACTGATGAAGAGTTTGAAATGGTAGCTGCTGCCGCAAAACAAGTTGGTGCAGGTACTATACAAAACTGGAGCGGTAATCGAAGCCAAGAAATAGCAGATGTAAATAAAACAAGCCCAGTAGCAAAACCTAAGAAAAATAAGTACGGAGTTTAACGTGGAAGACGAAAAATATTTTGCAGCATTAAAAACAGCATTTGCCAGCGAATATGCATTTGCACTAAAGGCACAGAACTTTCATTGGAACGTGGAAGGTCCTAATTTTCCGCAATATCATGCCTTGTTCGAAAAAATTTACGACGAAGTGTATGGCGTAATCGACGACTTTGCAGAAAATTTACGTAAAGTAGGTACTTACACACCTGCAAGTTTTTCACGTTTTAATATGTTAACTGTTGTTGAAGACGAAACGCAGATGCTAGATGAGCGTAGTATGCTTATGGAGTTATACGAAGATAGTGAAAAAATGGCTAATATTTTTAAAGCTATTTTTCAACTAGCTGAAGAACGTGGTGATCACGGGCTAAGTGATTTCTTTGCAGCACGCCAAGATGCACACAAAAAGCACAGCTGGATGTTAAGAGCAACATTAAAATAATATGGATGAACTAGCTCAAATTAAAAAGTTAGCCGGCATTAAACCCTTCCCAGGTTTAACAGAGTATTCTATCGAAGACGGTAGTAATATCAGTTTAACTGGCAATGAAAAAGGCGAGTTAATGAAAAAACACGATATAAAACCAGGAACACCCGAATGGTTTCAACTATGGTTTAGTTTACCTAAACTAACAGGAGAAAAACCAATTGGACCAGGTATAAGGAAAAAATAATGAAAGTAACAGATATTTTAAGCGAAATCAGTCTAGGCGACTATACTAAAAAAGCTGGTATGAGTAAGGCCATGGCACAGATGAACAAGGCGTTTAAATACCCTGGAGATCATGATAAAGTTATTTCAAAGCGAGAGCAAGGATTAGCCCGTGCTAAATCTCGTATCGATAAACGCCGTGCAGCTGCAGATGAAAAAGCTAGAGCAGATGCACTGGAGAAGGATCGCGCCAATCGTCCAGAGCTTGAAGATAAATTAAAAAAACTAAAAGCTGAATTTGACCCAAATTTCGAGTATAGCGATGATCATAGTTTCTGGAGTAAACAAAGAGACATAAAAAATGCTATTCACAGTTTAGAACGCAGACTTTCACAGTTAGACGAAACTGCAACAGCTGGAGCAACTTCAGCAGGAAATATAGCATCCGTAGACGCTCCTCATATTAGTCCAGGAAAAGCTCGCGGAAAAAAGAGTTATACAGGTAGTGTTACCAGCGGATCTGGCACTAAATCACCAGCCCAGCCCAAAGTAAAACAACCTAAAAAATCAGACGGCACAGCGGTAAACGGCTTAGATATAAAGAGTGCCAGTTTATTCGGTGGGCCGGCCATTAAAAGAAGCTAAATATACGATAACGGAGTTTATACCATGCACGACGACATGCAACCAGATACACTAAATCCAGCACCAGCTGGAGCACAACAAGACCACGAAGGCGCAATGGCCCGTGCTGATCTTTACAAGTTAGCCAACTATTCACTTAAACTTTTTAAGAAATTAGACGATTCAGCTCAATTAGAAGGCTGGGTACAGGCTAAAATTACTAAAGCAGCTGATTATATCGCCAGCGTTTATCACTATATGGAATATGAAATGAAATTCAACGAGTATGGTGAACACTTATCTAATGCTGAAGTTATGAGCGAAAGCCAAAAGCAAGTTATTAAGAACAAGCTAATGGAAGCTAAACAAAAAATGGCTGAACTTAAAAAGATTCAAGCAGATAAGATTACTGGTAAGAAGGTTGCAGAAGGCGTACTTAGCGGCGGCGAGCGTCCATGTGCAGAATGCGGCGGTAGCGGTATGGTATACGAAGAGCCAAAGGCTGTTCCAGATCATGTTAAGAGTAAAGTAGACAAATACAAGCGTTTGACTAAAGCGATGCATGCCGCTAACAAACGTCTAGATAAAAACAATAACGGTATTCCTGATAATTTAGAAAACGATCAAGAAGTTGGAGAAGACCAAGGTAGCTTGAAGAAAGCAGGAGATAGTTACAAAACTTCCGCAGGCGGAACAGTAACTAAAACAGCAACTGGTATTCGTCACGAACGCGACCCAAGCAGCTACGATGACGGCGGCGATAGCGAAGATAAATCTGGTAAGGGCAAGAAGAGCCATGCTAAGGCCATGAGTGCCGCAGAAAAGAAAGATCGTGCTCCAAAATTAAAGCAGTCTAAGTCAGGCACATGGGGCATGAAGGACGGTGAAAAGTTCGATACCCGTAAGAAAGAAAAAGCAGTTGACGAAACATTTGGTCAAGGTGTGTATGCTGAAGGTAATGAGCCAAAAGACAAACCTAAAAAAGGTGAGAAGGTTGGCAAAGAAGGTAATGCATTTGGAAATGCAGTTCGCAAAGCTAAAGCAGACGGCGTACAAAAAGGTGAAAAAATTACTGTAGGTGGTAAAGAATATCCAGTAAAAGAAGGCCTTAAAGGTAAACAGCATAAATTAGATGTCGATGACGACGGCGATATCGAAGCAGATGACTTAGCCGATTTACGTGCTGGTAAAAAAGCAAAGAAAGTTAAAGAAGGTATTTGCTCAACTTGCCATGAAGATCCATGCGATTGCAAAAAAGTAGACGAGTCTGAAAAGAAAACTATGAGTCGTGCTGCTAAGGGTAACGAAAAATACGGCAAAGACGGAATGAAAGCGTTGGCCAAAGCAGGTAAAGCAGGTGCAAGTGAAAAGAAAATGGACGCTATTCGTGACAAACACGACAAGTATTCAGAATCTTGGAAATTAAAAGCCAAAGCTCTTAAAGAAAATCTAGAATCGATGGTTCCAGATCAAGACTTAGAATTAGACGAAGAGCAACAACAGGCACAAGCTGGACTACAAGCATTACTAGACTATGCTAAACAAAATGATCCACAAGGACTTGCTCAAGCTATGCAACAAGGTGGTGAAGGTATAACCAAATACTTCACTTCATTAGCAGATAAAATGACAGCAGGCGGCACAGGTGCAACAATGGGTGCCGAGCCAACACAACAAACAGCTCAACAGCCAACACAGCAACCTACTGCACAGCCGCAAGGAACACCGGCAACTGAGCCTCCAGAGGCCAAACCAGTTGCTGAATCAGCAGAGTTCAATCGCATCAGAGCATTAGCAGGACTATAATATGAGTCTCAAGAACGATATTACAAAGTTCTTGTCCATTGTGGACAAGAACGATGTTAAAATTATAAAAGAAGAAGTAGACAATAATCGTGTCTTAAATGAAGGTGCAAATCCTCATAAAGTGTCATTGCCAGTTCAAATGGCCATGCAACACTATCAAAAAGATAAACCTTCGTTATTAAAGAAATATTTTAAAGAAGCAGAGGAATCAGCACTGGCTAAAAATGCTGAACGTAAGGCATCACTAACACAATATGCACAACAAATTTCTAACAGAGTATTAGAAAGAAGTAAAACATTTGAAGACGCCGGTAACCTAGCACAAAGTTACATTAGTCAACTATCTGCTATGATGCAACAGGCTACGCAGCCCTGGGAAAAGAAACAACTAGAATACCGTATCAAAGCTGTACAACAGGGTATGGTTCCCCAGAATAAAAAAATTCTTCCTCCGGCTGAATGGGAAAGAACAACAGACCCGACAACTATATCACGTATTGTTGGAAGAGACGGGCTTAGTCCAGAATATTTAGAAAAATCAAATATGCTTGGGCGAGGTTTAGACTATATTGGCCTACCAGGACGTCACCCAACTAACCCAGGACTAAAATTCGAATCAGGAAAATAAAATGGATCTACGCTCAGTACTTGACAAACTTGACGATATAAAAAGACAACACTTTTTAGCAGAAGTAGAAGACTTAATGGAAAAGGTTGGCCTAAGACTTGCCGATTATACTGCGGCTGTCAGAGGTATTACTAACGACGATGAACGTGCTGCTAAAATTGGTGAGATTGCAAGACAATATAATTTCCCAGGATTGTTTGATCCTATTTCAGGTAAGTTTGTTAATGCTGATGGTAAATTTGCATGGTTTGGCGGATACGAATCCGAAGTAAGACAGTTAGCAGCTAAAGGATTAATTCCTGATGCAGCTAAAACAACTGCTGTTTTAGGCATGATGGGTCAGGACGAAAAGATTGCTAAACCTACTAGTCAAACTGCTGAAAAACTTTATCAACAAATTGATAAGGCAGACGAGCTAATCAAAAAAGCACTAGAAGCTCCTGTTAAAGAAGGACTTGCAGAATCTTTATTAAAAGAATTTGGAATCAACACTAATTTATTAGAAGCTATTACTCCAGAAGAACATCAACTGATTAATAAAACTCGTAAAGATATTGAACCTTTACTCAAAGCCGGTGACGGAGATGCTGTAGAATATAAAGCAAATTACGAAAATTATATCAGAATGCGTAACGAATTAATTGCTAAGATTAATGCATTAATCGAAGCTATTAAGAAAATGCCAGCACCAAAGGCATCAGCACCGGCACAAGGTGAAAGATCAGGCAGTACTGCTACTGCAAAAGAATCTGCTGAGTACGATAATAAGAACTTGTTGCTTGAACTAACATTAACACCTGCAGGTCAAAAAGCAGGTGCAAAAATTTATCAACCTGACTGGAAAGGCTATCTCAGTCCCGAACAAGTTCAACATAACCTAAACTTACTTAAAAAAGGTTATGTAAAAATGGACTGGACCGATCATGCTGGAAAAATGGGAAAAGATTGGGCCAATATGGCAACCTTCGGCCTAGCAGATAAAGGCGCAGCTTTTATAAGTAGCTTGGGCGATAAAAATACATCTTACGAAAAAGAATTAAACAAATACAGAAGTGCAGATGCCGCTTATAATGCAAGCCCTGACGCTTTAAATTTACGTACTGCCGCTAATACAGTTGGTGTAAAAATTGATCCAAAAAATGCTATTGGCAATACTACTATTGGAGATATTGCAGGTTTAGTAGGACCTGGTATAGCTACTTCTCTGTTCAATGTAGGGTCAAAAGTTGCGACAAAATTGGGATTGAATACTGCGGGTAAATTAGTCACAGGCGGCGCTACTGTAGCAGCTGGTGCAGAAGTGGCAAACAGAATAGGAGAACCACAAACTCCTGTAAAACCACAACCAGCTCCTGGTCCTAAACCCTCTGGTAAGAAAGATCCAAAAGTATTGGCTTTCCAAAACGAAGTTTTAAAGACTGATAAAAAAGCGTTTCCACGATACGGTAATGACGGTATAATGGGTCCAGAAACACAAGGGTATGTTGACAAGTACCCGGAGATAGCTAAGAAGTACGGATTGGCTGTTACTCCGCAAAAAGTTGCAACAACTGATACTAAACCAACGGATACTAATACAACGGATACTAATACATCAGGCTCAGCTGATGTTAATCAATCAGCTGGACAAAATGTTGTACCTTCAGGCGACACACAAGTGGCAGCTGCCGATCAAGTGAATCCAAGTGCTGTCACGGCAGAGCTAACTAAACTTGGTGTTAAAGATTCTATTACACCAGATCAAATTTTAGCACTGGCAGGTGCTCTAGGAATAGCTGAAGCAGAACCAGTGGCAGAATCTGCAGAGTTTGGTGACATTTTACGACTTGCAGGCGTTAGTGAAGCAGTTAGCCCAGGATCTGCTTATAACTGGCTCAGAGGTATAGTAGGCGGTGGTGCTAAAGCCGATGCGGCAGCAGCTTCTACTGTATCAAGAGCAGAACGTCCAGCAGGCACTAGTGTACTGAATAGAGGTTCTGAAGAAACCGGAAATGTATTTAGGCAAAATAATATAACTTGGCGTGAACAATCTAACGGCACTTGGATTGGAAAAGATAAAAACGGCAAGGAACTTATTAGGTCCGCCGAAGAAATGGGTCTAAGAAGAGGCAAAGCAGATGGTAGAACGAGTCCTGGCGGTGTAAAATCAGGAACGGCCGTGGACAACCCTGCAAACATTGCTGCTCAGAGAGCAACCAATACTGTAGACGATATGGTAAGAGGTAGCGTAAAGGCAGGGGCAGATGATGCGGCTCGAGCAGTTGTAAAAGGAACAGCAGACGACGCAGCCGAAGGAGTATCTAAACTAGTAGCCGACGCAGAAAAAGGCCAAGGTCTATTATATAACATTGGTAAACTAGGTGGCAGATTTGCTAGACTAGTTAAAAATAATAAATTCTTAACATTACTAGCTGTACTGGCAGGTCTTGGAATTTATCTTGCTACTAGCGACAATACCGACCCAGTTAAGCCACAGCCAGGTCCTAATGGACCAGTTGGACCTAACGGCCCTGCAGAAAATCCCGAAGATAAAAAACGAGAAGAAGAACGTAAGCGTCAATTGGGCGAGTTAAATGAATTACTCAAACGTCTATACGGTGGTTGGCCAACTGATGCCGAAACTGCTGCTGCTATTCAAGCAGGTGTAGCAGTTGGAGGTACTGCACCAGAAGGATTTAAACCAGGTGGCGGTGTTGCAACTCAACCAGTTGGCGGTTCTCAAGGACAAACAGTTGCTGACATTGGCGATGCAACTACCAAAGAGTTAATAAACAGAGGTTTACTGCCTGGCGGAAGTGAATTTACCAGCAGTAATCAAAGATCGGCTGAAAAAAAAACCTAACAGTATCTGAACCGTTAGCTAATCAAAATAGTCCTAGAGCAACACCTAAAGCAACTCTAAGTGCTAAAGAGATGTCAAATATTGATATGGCATTTCAATATCCTAGTTTAGCTAGAGGGGAAGTTAAAAAAGCGTATGATAACGCTACACCAGAAAAACGTGCTGCTGTAAAAGCATACTTGGATAGCAAAGGGTATGACGCTAAAAAGACGTTTGGTATAGATTTTTCAGCATAACAAAATGGCAGATTAATTCTGCCATTTTTTATTTTAACACTTGATTTGCAAACATAAGTATAGTACAATAGGCATATTATTTAGGAGATTTACATGGGCGGTCGTTCATACGGTGCAGAAGAAAAGGCTAAATTGGAACGTTTAATTAGCGAAGGTTCCACAGTATTACGTGAAATTGAAGATCTACAAGAAGGCTTGAAAGAAACGGTTAAAGCAGTAGCAGAAGAACTACAAGTAAAACCATCAGTCATTAACAAAGCAATTAAAATTGCGCATAAGGGTGACTGGAGCCAGTACAACGAAGACTGGGAAGAAATTGAAGCAATTTTGGATATTACAAAACGTATCTAAAACTGTTATAATATAAAAGGTAAGGCAGGCCATAATCTGCCTTTTAGGTATTTGCGAGCCGTAAATCGCATGGAGAGAAAAATTTATGTCTTATGTAGACGCTTGGTTTGACCGCGACAATGATATTATTCGCGTGGTTGAACGTAACAAAAAAGGCGACAGAGAATTTAGAGATATCCCTGTACGCCATACACTATACGTCAAAGATCCCAAGGGCAAACACTTGTCCATATACAGTGAACCTGTAAGTCGTATAGTTTGCAAAAACACCAAAGAACTGCGTAAAGAAATGGCCATCAATAGTGGCAAGACCCTTTATGAAGCAGATATTAATCCAATCTTCGTTTGTCTAAGCGAAAACTATCTTAATCAAGATGCTCCAAAACTAAACGCGGCATTTTTCGATATTGAAGTAGACTTTGATCCTGAACGTGGTTATGCAAGTCCAGATGATGCATTTATGCCTATCACTGCCATTGCTGTATACCTGCAATGGTTAGAAACAATGATTTGTTTGGCTATTCCTCCCAAAGGACTTAGCATGGAAGATGCTAAGGAAATGGTAAAAGAATTTCCCAACACATACTTGTTTGATAACGAAGCAGAGTTGTTAGACATGTTTCTGGATCTAATCAAAGATGCAGATGTACTATCAGGTTGGAACAGTGAAGGCTTTGACGTTCCTTATACTGTCAATCGTATTACTAAAGTACTGAGTAAAGAAGACACACGCCGTTTTTGTCTTTTTGATCAAATGCCACGTAAGCGCGAATACGAAAAATTTGGTCGTACCGCAACAACATTTGATTTTATTGGTCGCGTTCACGTAGACTATCTTGAACTTTACAGAAAGTACACATATGAAGAAAGACACAGCTATCGATTGGATGCCATTGCGGAATACGAGTTGGGGGAAAGAAAAACTCAGTATGAAGGAACTCTGGACCAACTCTACAACAACGATTTTAAAACGTTCGTCGAATACAACCGTCAAGACTGTGCGCTATTGGACCGACTTGATAAAAAATTAAAGTTTTTAGATCTTGCCAATACACTGGCACATGAAAACACAGTTTTGCTACAGACTACAATGGGTGCTGTTGCTGTGACAGAACAGGCTATTATTAACGAAGCACATCGCAGAGGTTTTGTTGTACCCAATCGTCCTAAGATGAGTGAACGTGAAGATACTGCGGCAGCAGGTGCTTATGTTGCTTATCCCAAAGAAGGTATTCAAGACTGGGTTGGTTCTCTTGATATTAACAGTCTTTATCCCAGTGCCATTCGTGCATTAAACATGGGTCCAGAAACAATTATAGGTCAGTTACGACAAACTATGACCGAAGAATTTTTACAAGCTCAAATGGCCAAAGGCAAGTCGTTCGCAGCAGCATGGGAAGGTGTGTTTGGTAGTTTAGAATATACTGCTGTCATGAATCAAGAAATTGGCACAGATATTACTATCGACTGGGAAGATGGCACTAGTGATGTAGTCAGTGCCGCAGAAGTATACAGATTAATTTTTGAAAGCAATCAGCCTTGGATGCTTTCGGCAAATGGCACAATTTTTACCTACGAAAAAGAAGGTATTATTCCAGGGCTACTAAAACGTTGGTACGCAGAACGTAAAGAGATGCAGGCCAAACTAAAGGAGGCTATCAATGCTGGAAATAAAATTGAAGAAGAATATTGGGACAAGAGACAGTTGGTTAAAAAGATTAACCTTAACTCGCTCTATGGCGCCATTCTTAATCCTGGCTGTCGCTTTTTTGATAAGCGCATCGGCCAATCTACAACTCTTACAGGGCGACAGATCGCAAAGCATATGGCTGGAAAAGTCAATGAAATCGTTGCGGGAGAATATAACCATGTGGGCAAGGCAATTATCTACGGAGATACCGACTCCTGCTACTTTAGTGCTTACAAGACTTTAAAGAAAGAAATCGATGCAGGTCATATTCCGTGGACAAAAGAAACTGTGGTACAATTATATGACCAAATCGGCGATGAAGTAAACACAACATTTCCGCAGTTTATGTTAGATGCATTTCACTGTCCAAAATCTCGCGGAGAAGTTATTAAAGCAGGTCGTGAAATCGTTGGATCGAAGAGTTTGTTTATTACTAAAAAGCGTTATGCAGTTCTTTATTATGACAAAGAAGGTAAACGAACTGACGTAGAAGGCAAGCCTGGCAAAATTAAAGCCATGGGCTTGGATCTCAAGCGCAGCGATACTCCAGAATTCATTCAAAACTTTTTAAGTGACGTTTTAGAAATGGTACTTACTGGTTCAACTGAAACACAAGTACTTGATCACATCACTCACTTTAGAACAGCATTTAAAGCAAGACCCGGTTGGGAAAAAGGTTCGCCTAAACGTGCTAACAATATCACCGATTATCAAGCTAAAGAAGCTAAAGCTGGAAAGGCAAATATGCCAGGTCACGTTCGTGCAAGTATTAACTGGAATACTCTTAAGCGTATGTACAATGACAAGTACAGTATGAATATCACAGACGGTGCTAAAGTAATTGTTTGTAAACTAAAACCTAACCCGTTGGGCTTTACCAGTGTTGCATATCCAGTTGATGAGTTGCGCTTGCCACAATGGTTTAAAGATTTGCCCTTCGATCACGAAGAAATGGAAGCAACAATTATTGATAACAAACTAGAAAACCTAATTGGTGTTCTAAATTGGGATATCAAATCAACTGAGGAGAAGAACACGTTTAATAGCCTGTTCGAGTTTTAAGATGAAGATAGTTATTGTAGGATATGGTTTTGTAGGTAAAGCCGTTGCTAATGCGTTGAAAGACCAGCACGAACTTGTAATACAAGATCCCAAATACACAGATTATAAATTAATGGATCATTTAGATGCCGACGGTGTTATTATTTGTGTTCCAACTCCGACAACAGAATACGGTATATGCGATGCTAGTATTATTGCAGATGTACTAGACAATGTTCCTATCTTCATGCCAGTGCTTATAAAAAGTACTGTAACGCCTGGCATTGCAGAAGGGTTTAAAGAAATATATCCAGAACACAGTATTTGTTATAGTCCAGAATTTTTAAGAGCTGCTACAGCTGATAAAGATTTTTTAAATCAAAAATACGTAATAATAGGCGGTGAAGATCCAGAATGCTTCTGGCAAGATTTATTTCAAAGCACATTGCCAAACTGTAAAATTGTTCACAAGTGTACAGAAGAAGAAGCCTGTTTGGTCAAGTATGCAACAAATAGCTTCTTGGCACTAAAAACTAGTTTCTTTAATCAAATATATGACATTTGCGAAGAAACAGGTATGGATTACAATGTAGTAAGACAACTAGTTTCTCAAGATACACGAATTGGATCCGATCATACACTAGTACCTGGACCAGACGGCGAAAGAGGATGGGGAGGTCATTGTTTCCCTAAAGATACAGAAGCATTTATCAAGTGGACTAATACTGTAAACTGTAATAACAGTTTGGTGGAATCCGCGGTAAATTATAATAGAAAGATTAGAAAAAGTCCTTGACTTTAACAAAAAACCTAAATATAATCATTAAACATGGAGACTCATATGAAAGATATTTTACAAGACCTCGTTGCACATACTCACAGCCTAGGATTTATTCCTTTGGTTAAAATCAGTTCTACTGATCAAGCAACTGAAATCGAAGCAATGGCTGAAGACCGTAGTGTCATTATTAATGCCAAGACTAAAACACCTGTTGACGAATTTGACGGTGTGTTTGGTATGCCTAACTTAAACAAACTGGACATTCACTTGAAGTGTCCGGAATATAAAGAAAAAGCAAAAATCAGTGTTGTAGTTGCTAACAGAAATGGCGACGATATTCCAACAGGGTTACATTTTGAAAACGAAGCAGGCGATTTTAAAAACGACTATCGTTTCATGAGCACTGAAATTATTAACGAAAAACTAAAGTCAGTTAAGTTCAAAGGTGCTAAGTGGGACATTGAATTTCAGCCAAGTGTAGCAGCCATTCAAAAATTAAAGTTTCAAGCAAATGCCAATAGCGAAGAAAGTGTATTCCAAGTAAGCACAGACAATGACAATCTAGTTTTTAGTTTTGGTGATGCTAGTACTCACGCAGGTGAATTCGTGTTCCATGCAGGTGTTACTGGAAAACTAAAACAAACCTGGAGTTGGCCAGTCGTGCAGGTCATGAGTATTCTTAACCTACCCGGCGACATTACAATGAAAATTGCAGATGTTGGTGCTATGATGATTACTGTTGACAGCGGTATTGCAACTTACGACTACATCCTTCCAGCACAGAGCAAATAATATGACTACAGAGCAAATTTTATACGCAAATATAGCATTTCTTATCTTAATTGGAATCGTTTATCACAGAACTGGATTTCAAAAGGTAAAAGAATGTTACAGTATGTGGTTCACTCGTGAGTATTGGACCGACTACAATACTGTAGAATTCGTTAGTTGGGCTGCAAAAGCTGTTATCATTATTCCTGGACTGATTTTTGGAATTAGTCTTTGGTATCTTTATTTCTTAACACTAGCAACTAGTCTTGCTTTAATCTGGGCCAGTAATAAAAAATTCCTACCTACACTAGTAGGATTTAATACTATTTGGACTTGGATTAGTTGCATGGTCTTAGCACAACATCTAATTAAATGAATAAAAACTTAACAGCAGCACAAAACGACTACGCATACTTCTTGCCTGCAACAAGTGGCTTTTACGCCACTTTTATAGGCAAACAAAGATATGGTAATTACGTTGATCCTGCACGACTACCTAAAGTATGGAAAAACGGCGTAGAAGGGTTAAACTACCTTGATCCAGATCGTGGTTTGTTCTATTACGACCATTGTTTGTATAGTGCAGGCCATGCAAACTTAGATCTTAATAAACAAGACGAAGGCGAAGATATGTTCCGTAATAGAGATCGTAATACCAGTTGGGTATTGGGAGACTCTGGCGGATTCCAAATTGGTAAAGGTGTGTGGGAAGGTGATTGGAAAAATCCTAATTGCCCTAAGGCACAGAAGAAACGTGAACAGGTTCTTAAGTGGATGGATGCACTTATGGACTATGGCATGTGTTTAGATATTCCTGCGTGGGTTGCTCGAAGCCCTGCTGGTCAAAAAGCCACAGGAATCAGCACCTATGCAGAAGCTGTTCAAGGTACATACATTAATAACGATTGGTTTGTTAATAATCGAAACGGTAATTGTAAATTTCTAAACGTACTACAAGGTGAAAATCATACCGATGCAGATGATTGGTATGATCGTATGAAAAAATATTGCGATCCAAAAGTCTATGGCGACCGTGCATTTAACGGCTGGGCTATGGGCGGACAGAATATGTGCGATGTACACTTGGTCTTGAAACGACTAGTGGCACTAAGGTTTGATGGACTACTTGAAAAAGGGCAACAAGATTGGATGCACTTTTTAGGTACATCAAAGTTAGAGTGGGCACTATTGCTCACTGACATTCAACGTGCTGTAAGGAAATATCATAATGAAAACTTTACCATATCTTTTGACTGCGCCTCACCGTTTCTGGCAACAGCCAACGGACAAATCTACGTCCAAACAGAAATCGAAGACAGAAAAAAGTGGCTCTACAGAATGTTGCCGTCTATTGATGACAAAAAGTATGCAACAGACACAAGACTCTTCCAAGACGCGGTAGTACAGGACAAACACTTTAAATCATTTAGCACCAGTCCAGTAATGGATGGCGTTGAGGTTAAGGATATTTGTATCTATAAACCGGGCGACCTAAATAAAATAGGTAAAGAAGGAAGAACAAGCTGGGATAGTTTCAGCTACGCTATTATGATGGGCCATAATGTATGGCAACATATCAATAGTGTACAAGAAGCTAACCGTCAATACGATGCAGGCTTGTGCCCAAACATGTTAGTTGATGAACGATTTGATCGCGTATTCTTTAAAGATGTAGTTGAAGCAATTTTTGCAACATCTAGTAAAGGTGTAGCAGATTCAGTTATCAATGAATTTGATAAATTTTGGCAAAGCATTATTGGTACACGCGGTGCAGTTGGTAAGAAAACTGTTAATGCAAGCACCAAATATTTCGAATTATTTGACGAAGAAGACGATCCTGTAGTACAATCAGAACATGTTGACGGTGAATTTACCGACGAGGAAGAATCCAAATTAGACCAGCTAGAATTACAGGTAAAAGAATGACACTACCCGACGAACGGTATCGTGCTGTGAAAATGGCAGAACAACTACTCAAGGATCTGTGTGACGCAAGTGTAACACCTAGAGTGCCTAAAATTATTAGGCAACGTGCCAGTGGGTGCCTGCGTCACTACCCAAGTAGCTGGGATATGAAACGTGCATCTGATGCAGCACCAGATGTTTTTCAAGAACGTATGGAAGATGTTTTACGTATGATGAAACAATACGAACAATCAAAGACTGAAAAAAATGCGTAGTTTAATTATTGGTATGGGCATTGGTCAACTATATAAATCTGTACTGTCGGACCTTGGCCATGAAATTGTAACTGTAGATCAGGATATTGCTAAAGGTGCCGATTTCCCCAGTGTAGGACCTGCTATCTTAGTACATGGAAGATTTGATACTGTACACATTTGTACTCCAAATTTTACACACGAATCGTTAGCTCGTGCTCTTGCACCTGTTAGTAAAATAATTTTCGTAGAAAAACCCGGTGTGGAGAACAGCGAATCTTGGAAAAAATTAATTCTAGATTTTCCAGGAACTAGGTTTATGATGATTAAGAATAATCAATATAGACAAGAAATAAAGAAATTTAAAGAGCAAGCAGACAACAGCGAAAAAGTATATGTCCGCTGGAACAATGCCAACAGGATCCCTAGTCCTGGTAGTTGGTTTACTACAAAAAAACTAGCCTTTGGCGGTGTCAGTAGAGATTTGATGCCTCACATGCTAAGTTATTATTGTGCGTTAACAGATTACAAATCTGGTGAATTAATCACAGCCGATGCAAAAAGAAATAACGAATTAAAAGATATAACTAGTACAGACTACGGTGTAATTAATCCTAACGGTGTGTACGATGTAGATGACTTTTGCTATTTAGAATTCAAAAGTGGAAAAACAACTTGGATTCTAACTGCTAACTGGAAAACAAATTTAGATCACAACGATAGCAGTATTGCTTTTTGTTCAAACAGTTCTTCTGTGCGACACGAACTAGGTCTTTGCCCCGAAGAAGCATACAAAGAAATGATTTCAACTGCTATTAAAAACCTAAATAACGACACATTCTGGCAAGACCAGTTTGAACAAGATGTATGGATACATCAGCAAATTGAAAAACTATGATAGTTAGATGTTTACAAACCACAGGCCATGGATACTTCGAAGAAGTAGAATACGACAAACCCAATCCTAGTGATAGAGAAATCGAAGTCAAAGCAGTTATGACAGGTGTCTGTCGTAGTGACATTGATATGATGCAAGGAAATTTTGGACCATTGCCGTTGCACATGCAAGGGCACGAAGGTTTAGGCATTGTTACTCGTGTAGGAAAAAATGTTAGAGATGTAAATGTAGGCGATTATGTTGCTACTAGAGGCGAGCCCGCATACGCAGATTACTATAATTGCCGTGCAGGAGAATTTGTCGTAGTACAAGAATTACATCCAAAATATATCTTAGAACCAGTTGCTTGTGGTATTAATTGTGTAATTGACGAGTTTCAAGACAGAGGCGATACCAAAACTATCATTTTAGGTAGTGGATTCCTTGCGTGGGTAGTTTACAATAACTTAAAAATGCATTTTCCAGAAATGGAAATAGACGTTTTGGGATCTAATAATACGGAGCTTTGGGGAGACAGATTATTATTGGCAACGTCTGAAAGTTATGATAATGTCATTGACCTATCTGGAAAATATGGCATAGGCACATACATTAACCTAAATAACAATGCTATTATTGTAGATGCCGTGGGCAAGGCTGTATCAAAAGAAGAAGCACAGACGCAACTTTGGAAGGCAGTTACCACTTACAAGCCAAGTCCACGAACACCAAAATTCATTAACGCTATGCATCAAGCACGATGGATGATTGAAAACGGTGAACTAGAGGTTGATTCTTTCTGGACAAAATCATATAATCGAGATACAGAGTGGCAACAGGCATTTGCGGATGGTGTGGATCGTCCAAATGGCTACAGCAGAGGTTATATCAAATGGGATTGAATACTGAAGAAAGACAAAACGTTGTCTACTTTACTGGTTATGAAGTAGAACATACTATTGCACATGGTATGTATACGCTGTTTGTCGTAGGCACTCCGCCACTAAAAGATATTCTAGCATGGGCTGAACAGACCAAAGTTCAACAAATTTATTTTGGAACTAGTCAAAGTTTTAATCCTAAGTCTATTTCTCACGAAGAATACAAGCCGTGGGACGAAGTTATTTTTGGATGCTTGAAAGCAGGCTACTGGGTAGCACTTGACTTTGGTGTTGAACACATTGAAGGAGTTATTGAATCCGGTTATTCAGAATATCAAAAATTTATTCCTATGATTAGTGTTAAGTTGCCGTACATTAATCAATTAAACTACAATGCAACACTTAAACTAGATGATCGCACATGGGGTGCTACTAATCCTGGTGTGTGGACTCATCATCTCCAAAGCCTAATGAGTAAAGAAAAATTTACTTATTGGGATCAATACACTCAAGATTCAGAAATTACACCAAATGAACATTAAACAAGACATTAGACCTAACAAAATGATCTGGGTAACTTTCCGTAAGGAAGGTATTCATAAATATCCTGCGGCGCTAACAGATCCTACGTTAGCTACAGGAGACGAATATGACGTATCGTTTTTGGGTTATCCTCATCGCCACATCTTTCATTTCAGGGTGTGGATCGGTGTGCAACATAATGACAGGGACATCGAATTCATCCAATTCAAACGATGGCTCGAGTCGCTGTATAATGGTCAAGGTGCCGTTCTAAGCCTTGACTATAAAAGTTGTGAGATGATGAGCGACGATTTATACGCTCAGATTCAAGCAAAGTATCCAGGCCGCGAGGTTTGGATTGAGATCTCCGAAGACGGAGAAAATGGTTCATTTATCAAGTACTAACTAAAAGAGGCTATAATGGCTAAGAATTATAACGATTACAAATACTTTGAAAATCGTCCCGATGTTGTCAAAATTTTTGACGACCTAGACAAACTGCTCGACTTCTGTCGATTTGAGATGCTTCCGTTTAACGAAGCAGATCTTTATAATCGTCAATCTAGAGTTTGGCAACAATACGAGCGTAGCACAAGGCCACGCAAACCATGGAACGGCGAGCGTAAGCCATATCAAGGCAACAAACCTCGTTACGAGAATAGAAACAATGGCGAACGTTTTTCTCGTTGATTTAGAATCAGTCGAAACAAGGTACACGGGTCAGTGGAAGACCCATGTACCTAATCTCTTACGAAAGGCAGGACACAATGTTCAAGTTATATCTGGCCCTACGGATATTCCTAGTGCAACCACTCCAGGCGCTTTTCTTAATTTTGGTGGGACTAATATATACAAGTCTTGTCAAGTTGAAGAGTTTAGTCGTTTATTTTGCTCCGGAGCAATTAGCACTGGCGATCATTTTATTTTTACAGATGCGTGGCACCCTGGGATCATTAATCTCAAATACATGAGTGAACTACTTAACATACCTGTTAAGATTCACGCACTGTGGCACGCCGGAAGTTACGACCCTCAAGACTTCTTAGGTCGTTTGATTGGAAAAGCTAAGTGGGTCAGGCATGCTGAAAAATCATTTTTTCATGCAGTTGACTATAACTACTTTGCTACCGACTTTCATATTCGTATGTTTGTAGACAATCTGTTAGAAGATGGCTACAAATCCGAAAATCCTTGGTACGAAGAAGACTTCCAAGACTTAATTAAAAGCAATAAAGTAATCCGTAGCGGCTGGCCTATGGAGTATATGAATGATACTCTGACTCCTTACAAGAACATGCCTAAACGTAACCTTATTTTGTTTCCACACCGCATCGCACCCGAGAAGCAGGTTGAGATCTTTCGAGATCTAAAAGAACATCTACCACAGTATGAATTTATTGTGTGTCAGGATCAACAGCTAACAAAAAATGAATATCATAATTTGTTAGGCGAAGCTAAAATTGTTTTTAGTGCCAACTTACAAGAGACTCTTGGTATTTCTTGTTACGAAGGCGCGGTAGTGGATGCAATTCCTATGGTTCCAGACCGACTCAGTTACACAGAGATGTATTATGAAGGCTTCAAGTATCCAAGTACTTGGACAGAGAATTTTGAATCTTATCAAGCAGCAAGGCCGTTCGTTGTTAGTAAGATTATACAGTATATGGAAAACTATACAAAGTTTATCCCAACTGTAAGAAAACAAGCGAGAGACTTACATGAATATTTCTTCAGCGCAACAAACTTACTCAATAACATCAAGTGACACTATTACTATAGATTTATCTTCGTTTACTACAACTAGTACTGGCTCAATTGGCACTATTACTCTTAACAACACCGGTGCAAGTGGAACATATACCATCGGTGGCACAGGTGCCACTGGAAGTTATAGTTCAGAATATACAAACACTTGGTCTGCACCAGTAGAGTGGCAAGACTCCTTTCCCGACTGGGGCAGGATACAAAAAATGTGTGAAATGTATCCAGGCCTAAAAATAGCTTTTGAAAATTTCAAAACAACTTACAGATTGGTTAAGGACGACTACGATACTCCTCCTGAAAAAAGGATCAAACCTTAATGACTGTTTCTTATAAAATAAACACTTCGTATCCGAGTGTTACTAATATTAGCGGTTCTTCTTTAGCGTATGCTAACGGAACTGCTAGTTGGGTACAGCCTAATACATCTCTGAATAATTCAAATGGTACTCCTATAATGACTATTCCAAACGGAGAAAATAAAGTTGTATTAGACGAAAAGGCTGCGTTAGAAGTAAAAGGAAAAATACTAGTTAACGGTTTGGATTTAGAAGAACGGTTAAAGACAATCGAACGGGTCTTGGCAATTCCCGAAAGAGATGCTAAAATAGAAGCTAAGTATCCTTCATTAAAGAAAAAATTTGATGATTATATAAACACATTAGAAAAATATAAAACATTTGAAAGACTAAAAGGTGACGACAATGAGACAATTACACCCTGATGTTGCTACTACAGCAAAAGAAATGACCATTAAAGAAAGCGAAGGATTTAGACTTCGCATGGAAAAATGGGAGAGTATCAATCCCAAAGGACTATTTTCTGTCGATTTGATACAAGAAAGTCTAAAAGAAGACGGAACAGTTGCATATTCAAGCACTTATAATTTTAACATGACCAGGGAAGAATTGCAGGCCCTTGCACACGGATTGACTGCATGAAGAAAATTTACTACAGTTGGTCAGAAGTTGAAGGTGCTGTCTTAGATATTGCAAGACAAATGTCTTTACATGATTGGAAGCCTGACTATATTGTTGGAATCAGCAGAGGCGGCACTATACCTGCCGTAATGCTCAGTCAATATACCGGTATTCCAATGCGACCTTTACAAGTTAGCCTGCGCGACAGTCAAGGTTGTGTAAGTGATTTAGGCATGGCAGAAGATGCATTAGGTGTTGTACCATCCGACGAAAGACACATCTGGGGCGATCACAAGCATATTGAACGCCTTAAAAAGAAAATTCTAGTTGTAGATGATATAAATGATAGCGGCGCCACAATTGAGTGGATCAAACAAGACTGGCCCAGCGGTTGTTTTCCAGACTCACAAGAATGGAATAACATCTGGGGAGATAATGTTAGATTTGCCGTATTAACACATAACCAATCAAGTAATTTTAAAGATCCAGATTATAGTGTGTGGACTGTAAACAAAGCAGAAAACGATTGCTGGTTGGTTTATCCGTGGGAGGAATTTTGGAAATGATTAAAACAATTTTAAAATTAATGCTAGGAATAGCACTTATCGTTACAGTGATTGTTGTTGGACCTTTGCTTGGTATTTGGTCGCTTAACACACTATTTCCGGTTTTGAATATACCGTACACATGGCAAACTTGGGCTGCATTTTTGTTACTGTTTGGTAGCGTAACTGGTTTACGATTTGGATCAAAGAAATGAGCTTGACTATAGATGTACTTAAAGAAAAGATCGCTAAAGTAGTTCAAGATATTGAAGAACTACGCCTTACTGGAGATTCCAGCAGAAAGATTGAAGTTCTCAGCGAATACAAGTCTTACCTAGAAGATGAACTTAAGGTACTTAAAGATGAAGAACGTCAATCAAAAGCATAAAGTCTTTGGTCAAGAATTTTTGTCGCCTAGCCCAGATAGAACAATTAGACTAGCCTGGGATGGGCAAAACAAATATTGGTGGAATGAAGTATGTGCCGATGTCATAGAAGTATTTGGTTTGCCTGGAGGCAGATTTACTAGCCATCCTACACCAGATTATATGGATTTTCATTTTAAAACAAAAAAGGATGCGGACTTATGTCGAGTTCTACTAAGCGAGAAACTATAGAATTGGTAATTGTGTTTATCAGTTTTATCATTGCCATTCTAGTGGCAATTTTTTTATTGCCAAAACCGCAAGGTAGGTACTACGACTGCGGTATGGCAGAATGGCATCCAGATATTCCACGTCAGGTTAAAGAAGAATGTCGAAGAATTCGAGCAGAAAACTTTAAAGAGAACTTGCAAAAACCTAAATAAAAGTGTATAATACAAAAATATGGCGATCCACCGCCTTAACTCGGAGAATTACAATTGACAACTAAATTTATACCCGATCCTGTACTTAATGCAGACATTGATACAGAATTCAAAAAAGACGAATATGTACAGGTAGAAACTCCTGTATATGTTAAAGCACCGTCTGCTCCACCAGAAAAGAATCTTGCACAAGTGATTCGCGAACGTATGCGAGCCAACAAGAAAAGATTCTGGGCGGGCGATAATATCAGTGATTATATTACTGAAGAAGATAAAAAAGTTCTAATTGATCAAGCAACAAAAGCATTTGAAAATGTGTTGGACGCACTATTGATTGATAGGGACACCGATCCTAACTCGCACGGTACAGCGAGACGTCTAGCAAAAATGTACTTCAACGAAATTATGAGTGGCAGATATGACCCAGCACCAGACGCAACAGCATTTCCAAACGACTCGGCGGACCGCTATGAAGGCATGCTCGTGGTTCGCAGTGAACTTCGTAGTATGTGTAGCCATCATCATCAACCCGTTACTGGGGTTGCTTATATTGGCATTATCGCGGCAGAAAAACTAATTGGACTTTCTAAGTACACACGCATCGCTCAGTGGTGTGCAAGGCGAGGTACTCTCCAGGAGGAACTTGCTAATGATATTGCTCGGGAGATCGAAAAAGCAACAGGAGCCAAGGACCTAGGTGTGTACATCCAAGCAACACACGGTTGTTGCGAAAACAGAGGTATCATGGCGCATAGTAGTCTAACACAGACTACTGTATTGAAAGGTGCGTTTAAAGACGATCATGGCACAAAGAAAGAATTCTTTGATAACATTAAAATGCAACAGGAGTTTTCCCCAAGATGACAACTGCACAAGACCTAACACAACAACTAATTAATCGTGCTAAAAACTTACAAGAGTTTGTAGTACAAAGAGATTTTGATTCTATCCCAATGGGTGTTGTAAAATTCGATGTTCAACACACGCAAGGAGAACTAGCTCGTATATTTGTTCATGCTCTTACACAACAAGAAGCAGAAGAAATGGTCGACGAGTGGTTTAACGAATATGAATGATGAAAAACTTATCAACACCTATCACGAGTTTATGTCGTTAACAGATAAACTGCTAGGTGAAGATGTTAAAGCAATTGAAATTGCTCCTATTCTAATTAAGCTAGGATTAGAAATTTACAAAACTGTTATGAATCAAGACGATTATAACCGAATGGTTGATTTTATTTCTGATCATAGAGACGAAATTAACAACTTAAAAGATTTTATGCCGGAGTTACACTAATGAATGCACAACAACCTGCAGAAGGTATTCTAAAAACTAACGATTACGGAAGTAGTAAATGGTACCATGTAGTATGCGGGTGTGGGCAACCAGATCATAGTTTAACTGTAGAAGTAGAGGCAGAAGAAACTGGTATTAGTGTAAACACATACGCAACAGTGAAAACTGATTACTGGAGCGAAACTGTTAAAAAACGTTACGACATAGACAATCCGTATTTGCAAGAGTTAGATTGGGCTATTAAGGACATTATCAACGGATTCGTTACACGACTAAAATTAACTTGGGCCGTTTGGACTAAAGGTTATTTACGTTGTGAAACAACAACATTGATGTCGAAGCAACAGGCACTTAACTATGCAGAAACGCTAAAGTCTGCCATCAAAGATGTTGAACAATTTGAACAAGGGCGAAAATCTAAAAGTAGTGCAGTTGATAAAGCAGCAAGTCGATTAGCGGAGGAAGGCGATTGTGTCTAAACAGCAGGAAATCATGGACATTCTGCAAGAAGAATGTGGAGAACTTATTGTAGCAATAAGCAAGGTTAGAAGATTTGGTCTATTCAATAGCTACAAAGACGGCGGTACTCAACAGCAACACTTGACACAAGAAGCCGGCGATGTTATGCTAATGATTCAGCTTCTTATAGATCACGGCATTCTAAATGCAGATGAAGTCAAAGAAGCAAGCGAACGCAAAGCAACAAAATTAAAAGTGTGGTCAAAAATATATGAGTAAAATTAAAATAGCAGAATTGTTTTATAGCATTCAAGGCGAAGGACGTTACATGGGTGTACCGTCCGTTTTCTTACGAACATTTGGTTGTAATTTTAAGTGTGCCGGTTTTGGCATGCCTAAAGGACAAGCAAGTAAAGAAGTAGAAGCAATCGCTGCAAGAATTACAGAATTTAAGAAATATGAAGAACTACCGTTGGTTAGTACTGGATGTGATAGTTATGCAAGTTGGGATCCAAGGTTTAAGGATCTTAGTCCTATGCTTACTAGCGATGCTATTATTGAACGTATAATGGAAATCCTGCCTTATAATAAGTGGGAAAGCGAACACCTTGTTATTACAGGTGGCGAACCATTGCTAGGATGGCAACGAGCATATGAAGATTTAATTAGCGATCCTCGTATGGGAGGACTTAAAGAAATTACGTTTGAGACAAACGGTACTCAAGAACTGCAAAAAGGTTTTAGAGACTTTCTAATTGCTTGGCAACAACCTCCACTTGGCGGTGTAAAAGATCACGAAGTAACATTTAGTGTTAGTGCAAAACTTAGCTGTAGCGGAGAAGAACGTAGCGAAGCAATTAGACCAGATATTGTTTGCAGTTACGAAGAAGTTGGTTACACATATCTTAAATTTGTAGTAGCCACTGAAGAAGATGCAGAAGAAGCACTTGAAACACTAGACATTTATCGTGCAGAAGGCTTCACAGGCCCATGCTACTTGATGCCAGTTGGAGGTGTAGAAAGTGTTTACACACTAAACAATCGTCGTGTAGCAGAATTGGCTATGAAGAATGGTCTTCGTTATAGCGACAGATTGCAAGTGCCGCTATTTAAGAACGAGTGGGGAACATAATGAAAAATTGGTTTAAAAAGATTACTGGTATTACAAAACTTGAAGAAGAAAAGGCTCGGTTAGAAACCGAAAGACTTGCAGCAGAAGAAGAAGTGCGTAAAGCAAAAGAGGCAGAAGCTCTTGCTAAAATGACTCCTAAAGAAAGAGCTACTGCTAAAGGCGAGCCGTGGGTAGCTGTATTAGATACAAAAGTAAACAAAGATAATGTACGAAACGGTTTTTTTGAATTAGACTGGAACGAACATTTTATAACTGAACTTAAAAAATCTGGTTACGGTTTCGACGGTGACCCGGATGAAGAAATTGTAGATCGCTGGTTCAGAGACTTGGCTGCAAATATGTTAGCAGAAGCGGGTCAGGATCCAAGTAGACATAATGCTGGGTATATCAACGTAACTAAACTTGCAGACGGAAAAGCAGTAATAGAATGAAAATTATCGAACGCAACGATTATATAGATTTGTACGATTGGTCGTCTTTAATCAAACAAGAAGATAACGATCAAATAAAAACCATATCTAAAGAAATTATCGATTCTGGAAATTATTTTACTAACAGTCCAAAATTTCAAACTAAACAAAATCTATTTGCAAGACAAGAGCGTGTCTTTTTGAAGATGCGTCAAAGTTTTATCTATAGTTGTTTTATGTTTTTGGACAGAGAAGTTAAAATTAAAAATATAATGAGTTGGGTCTTTATGACCAACAACGAAACTTCCGAGGACAGAGATAATTTTTGGCACAATCATCATATAAGCGATAACAACGGAACTACCGATACACTTAGTGGTGTTTGGTATGTACACATCCCCAAAGTAGAAAATTTGGATATTGCGGGCACAGAATTTTCAGTAAATCCTAGACCAAATTTTGAAGACACATATTTTTTAAAACCGAACCATTTGACATGGAACATATATCCTAGTAAACTATGGCATAGACCTGGTATTTGCGACACACGCGAATATCGTTTTGTTTTTGCCGCAGACATGGAATATTACAAATGACATACATTTTGGTTGATACAGCCAACACTTTCTTTCGTGCTAGACACGTTGTTCAAGGATCTAGCGATATTAAACTTGGTATGGCTTTCCATATTACTTTTAACAGTATTAAAAAGGCATGGAACGACTTCGGTGGTAATCATGTAGTATTCTGTCTCGAAGGTCGAAGCTGGCGTAAGGACTTTTATGAGCCTTACAAACGCAATCGTCAAGAAAATCGTGCGGCTATGACGCAACGAGAGCAAGACGAAGACAAACTGTTCTGGGAAGCGTTTGACGAATTCAAACAGTTTATAATCGAAAAAACTAATTGTACTGTGCTGCACCATCCGCAGCTCGAAGCAGATGATCTTATTGCAGGATTCATTCAGCATCATCCTAAAGATAAGCATGTCATTATTTCAACTGACAGCGATTTTTATCAGTTGATTGCACCAAATGTCAGTCAGTACAATGGTGTTCAAGAACATCATATTACACACGAAGGAATCTTCGATGCCAAAGGTAAACGTGTCATCGACAAAAAAACTAAAGAAGCAAAAGAAGTTCCTAACCCAGAGTGGTTATTGTTCGAAAAGTGTATGCGCGGTGATACCAGTGATAATGTCTTCTCGGCGTATCCAGGTGTGCGTGTTAAAGGCACAAAAAACAAAGTGGGTCTTACTGAAGCATTCGAAGATCGTAAAAGCAAAGGATTTGCGTGGAACAATCTCATGCTTCAGAGATGGGTTGACCATGAAGGTAAAGAACATCGTGTACTAGAAGATTACGAACGTAATCGCAGACTAATTGATCTAAGTCATCAACCCGATGACATCAAACAACTTATTAAGAAAACAATCGAAGTAGATTGTGTTCCTAAAGATATATCCCAAGTTGGTATTCGCTTACTTAAATTCTGTAATGCCTGGGATATGAAAAAAGTTGCAGACAACGTACAACAATACGCAGAACCATTTCAAGCAAAGTATCAAGGAGAGTAATATGGCAACATGGAAAGTATCACCTTACTACAAAAAGTCATGCGAAGAACACGAGCATTATACTAAAGACGGCATGACTATTGTTCGCCAGACCGGATTCAGAGGTGCTAGTTTTATTGTCGAAACCAATGACGACAATCCGCCAGAATTTGAATTTGATTATGTGCCCGGTGGCGATGGTTCTAAAGATAGCATCGACATGTACAACTGCTCATTTAATAACATTGAGAGTGTTGAATTAGAAAGCATGTGGGATGGATGCTGGGAAGAAATTGAATTTCCAGAAGACATGGATGAAGAAGAACGAGAACGCCTACAAGAGCTTATCGACGAAGAAGGCGATATCTACGATGTACTTGAAAATCAAGAAGGGTGGAGCCAAAGCGAAACACAAGCATGGATCTGGGGGCCAATCCTTATTGAAAACGAAGCAGGTGAAAAAGTGCGCATTATCTGTGCAGATGAAGACGGTAATGTTGTTGACTACAAGGACGAATAATGGAAAAGCTCTACCGCATTATTCCGCTAGAAAAAAAGAGTGTTGAGTACTTTGTAGATGTTTTCGAACGTCTGCCTGATGGCACTATTCGAGGCTTTGATGTAACTGAACTATGGCGGTGGGGACAAGCATTTAGAGAAGAAGACGAACCCGTTTGGAAATTCGAAACTGATCGTGTACATTGCCGTCCAGAAGTAGGTTGGGGTTGTGAGCTTGACGACCTTATTTCAGTTTATGTAAACTTCAGCGACGGATTTACAGAAGAAGAAAAAGCAGATATTGAAGCAATACTTCGTGGAGAAAAAGAAGACGAAGACGGCCGTTGGGGTACTGCTTGGATTTATGACGGAGATCATAACTGGGAAATCGAAGATGACCACGTAGCAATCATCGGACCAGTAAAGATCGATCTAGTTGATGCAGACGGATACGGCGATACTGCTATTCTGGAAGAAAATGTGGAGCCATATGATGAATAAATGCACAGCCTGTGGCGAAGAAATTCGTACAAATTGTGATTGGAGACAAGGACGGTGTCCGCATATAGCACCAATGCTAACAGATTATCACTTTAGATACTATAACTTAGTTCAGTGGATCAAGGGCTTTTTTAAAAGATAAATATATGCGTACATTACTAAGATGCCTTCGGGGTCTGGTATAAGGAGACTAACATGACAGAAATACACGCTAAACCCATCGTCGATGGTAAATTTTGGATCGTAGAAGAAAACGGATCTAAGATTGCAGTACTACATAAAAAAGAAAATAACAAATTTGTTCTATCTAGTGCTGGTGGTGAAATAATGTTTAACAAAAAAGACGACCTTACTAAACAGTTTGGTCAAGACTTTTTTATTAAAAACGAAAAAGTAAAAGTAACTGCTGTAGAACAAAACGATTGCCACGGATATCCTACTAGTTGTAAACCTTATAATCCAATGTACGATGTACAAAGGAGACTTCCGCTGTTTACAAAATCCAATGCAAGTAAGAGTCTATACTGTGCAGGATACTATATTATTAAATTTGACAAAGGTTGGGTTAAGAGCCATTGTCCTAAACTTATTACTGTTGAACGCTATCCTTATAAAGGGCCCTTCAAGACAGAAATCGAAATGAAACAGGTGTTGGCAAATGCAAAATCAAATTAATCTAACACCAATAACACAATTTATTCAACAAGTTCGCTCTGCTGAACAAACTCAAAGCAAAGAAGTAAAAATAAGCATTCAACAGGCAAGAATGCTAGTTTTAGCTTTAGCAGAGTGCATGGATAAATTAAATCAAGATCACGAAACGCTTTTAAACGAGCTAAAACGTAGTTTTGATACAGATATAATTAGTGTTTCAATGGATGGCGGGGGCTTCGAAGATAAGAAGTAAGAGATAAATATATGCGTAGTTAATTATTTGGAATTACGCATTATGAGTCGACCTAAGCCAAAAATTTTATTAGAATACACTAATAAAAAAACATATAAAACAGAACAAGTTCTGGAAGCAGATGCCATATGGGCTGTCTTCTATAAGGGCGAGCCTTTTAATTTAAAAAGCTTCAATAGTCTCACTTCCTACCCTGGACCTAAATACAAGAAAGTCAGTTTCTCTAATCCAGGTCATGCACACAATTTAGCAAAAAAATTAAATTTGACTTTTGGCACAGAAGACTTTCAAGTAGTTAAACTTACCAGCGGCACAATTATAAAATGATAAACCGTGATGTTCTTACAAAAATTTTCCTTCAACAATGGGGCAAAAGCACAGACGATGCCAATGTGAAATTGTACTCACATAAATGGTGGCAATCTAATAGAGTAAACAAACAAACTGCATTTAGACTTAGTGAAGAAGGTTTTAATTTTTTGGTAAATGATTTGAACTTACAAAGTTACGAAGTTCCGTTTACAGAACCAATTGAGTTAAGTCCACAGACTATTATATTTTTGGAAAAATATATAGATTGTCCTTACTTTTTAACTAACCAAAGTATTACTGTTTTTTCCGAAAAAAAGAGTTTTGAGCTCTACTTATTTTCGGACGATATTCGAAAATTTGGACTTATTAAAGCCATGAACGAACGTCAGCAGGATTTAGACGCTGAAAAAAACAGTTGACAAGGCCCATAGAATCAACTATAATACAGACATAGCGTAAAAATTTCATTCGCCCACTTTTGAAAGGTAATAAAATGGCAGAAATCGTTAGTCGTACAGTTGGTCCCAAAGGTGCCAAAAAGTCTCTACGTAAGGCTTTTAAAAATAAGCGTCCAATTTTCCTGTGGGGTCCTCCAGGTATTGGCAAATCCGATATTATCAAACAGTTGGGCGAAGAGCTCGATGCTCATGTAATCGATGTCCGTCTCAGTCTTTGGGAACCAACTGACATTAAAGGTATTCCTTATTTTGATAGCAATACCAACAAAATGGTATGGGCTCCTCCGCTCGAACTGCCTGACGAAGCTCTAGCTAGCCAGCACAAACAAGTTGTTCTGTTTATGGACGAAATGAACAGTGCCGCACCTGCTGTACAAGCCGCTGCGTATCAGCTGGTTCTTAATCGTCGTGTTGGCACATACAAACTTCCTGACAATGTTGTAATGGTTGCTGCTGGTAACCGTGAGAGCGATAAAGGTGTTACTTATCGTATGCCTGCTCCGCTGGCTAACCGTTTTGTTCACTTGGAAATGACCTGTGACTGGGACGATTGGCAAGAGTGGGCAGTTACTAACAAAATCCACAAGGATGTTGTTGGTTTCCTTACTTTTAGTAAGAAAGACCTCTACGATTTCGATCCTAAGAGTGCTTCACGTGCTTTTGCAACGCCTCGTTCTTGGTCGTTTGTTAGCGAACTACTGGTAGACGACGATACTGATACAGAAACTCTTACCGATTTGACCTCTGGTGCTATTGGTGAAGGTCTTGCTATTAAGTTTATGGCTCATCGCAAACATGCCAGCAAAATGCCTAACCCTACAGATATTCTGCAAGGTAAGGTTAAAAAGATGGACAGTAAAGAAATTTCAGCTCAGTATTCGCTAGTGGTTAGCCTTTGCTACGAACTGAAAGATTCTTGCGACAAGAAAGCCAAAGACTGGAACGACCAAGTAAACTGTTTCTTCCAATTTATGATGGATAATTTTGAAACAGAACTGGTTATTATGGGTACTAAACTTGCCCTTAGCACTTACAAACTGCCGTTGGATCCGGACGAAATTAAATGCTTCGACGACTTCCATGCAAAATTTGGTAAGTATATTGCACAAGCCACTGAAAAGCAATAAGTTGACAGGGCCTGCGGGCCCTGTTATAATATATACATACTAGAATTTTAGGAGCAAACATGGCACATGCCGATCCAATTATTGACAAAATCATTGTAGCACGAGTTGGCCTGCTACTACGTCATCCGTTTTTTGGCAACCTTGCTACACGTATGAAAATTCAGGAAGCAGACGATTGGCTTCCTACTGCTGCTACTGACGGTCGCCATATTTTCTTTAATCGTAAATTTTTCGAGCCTCTAACTGTAAAGCAAGTTGAGTTCGTTATTGCACACGAAATCCTCCATGCAGTTTTCGAACACATGGGCAGACGTGAAGGTCGCGATCCTAAAGTCTTTAACATTGCCTGCGACTACGCTGTCAACGGACAAATTGTTAGAGATAAAATTGGCGATCATAATCTGCCAGATATTAAAATCTTCCACGACTCAAAGTACTACGGTTGGAGTGCTGAACAGATCTACGACGAGATTTTTGACAAATATGACGATGAACAATTGGCTGCACTTGGCCAATTGCTAGATGAACACTTGGATCCAGAAGGCGAAGGCAAAGATGGACAGCCTAAGTATAGCAAAGAAGATCTGAAAAAGATTCGTGACGAAATGCGCGAAGCAGTCATGCAAGCAGCACAGTCTGCAGGAGCAGGTAATGTTCCGGCAAGTATTGCTCGTATGATCAAGGAACTTACTGAGCCAAAGATGAATTGGCGTGAAATGCTTCGTCAACAGATTCAGAGTACTATTAAAAACGACTATACATTTATGCGTCCTAATCGCAAGGGCTGGCACATGAATGCTATTCTTCCTGGCACTAACTACGACGAGACCATTGATATTTGTGTAGCAATTGATATGAGTGGTTCTATCGGTGAAGAGCAAGCCAAAGACTTCCTGAGTGAAATCAAAGGCATCATGGAAGAATATAAGGACTTTAAAATTAAACTCTGGTGCTTTGATACGTCTGTTTATAATGAACAAGATTACGACGGC
>JACCDY010436027.1_pt1 | contig 76978 bp, 85 predicted proteins | sample 7446391 | NCBI WGS metagenome assembly JACCDY01 (sample SAMN15323451, study PRJNA562643) | freshwater metagenome | isolation source: river surface water | place: USA:Blue River Watershed | collected 2017-08-18
AGTCAAGAACACCAGCCATCGCCAATGCAGACGCAACGTCAGCAGAAGTGATGATGAAGTTCGCGCGACCACGACGTGTCAATTGACCAACAGCGTTCGCTTCGCGTTCGATTTGGAACAATAGACCTTTGAACTTTTCAACAGACCAACGACCGTTAGAGTCAACGTCTAGGTCGAAAGTACCAGCAGTAGCAGTACCAACTTGAGCACCAACCTTAGCAGTACGGTAAACAGTACGAACAACTTCACGGTTGATTTCAGTTAGAATTTCAGCAGACAAGATGTTGCTTAGTTCGCCTTCAGCATCTAGACCATGCACAGACTTCATATCTTGTGCAAGTTCGATAGAGTACTCAGCTTTTAGAGCACGAGTCTTAGCAGTAACGCTAGTCTTCTCGATAGAGAATGCCATTTGACCGAAAGTACCATCACCAGAACCACCTTGGCCAAGACGCTCAGCTGCAGTAGTTGCTAGACCAGAACCGTTAGTTTGGCTAGTTAGAGTATCACCATCTAGAGTAGAAGAGTGAGTACCAGTACCAGAGAAGTCAGAATCGGCTTCGTTGAATAGAGCTTCAGCGCCAGAAGCAGAACCGTAGCGAGACTTCATTGCGAAGATCAAGCCAGTTGGTTGAGTCATTGGCTGAACACCAGCGATATCATAAGCGATAAGCTGAGGCATAGCACGGCGAACTAGGCTGATTAGAACTGGGTCGAAACCAGCAACACCACCGATACCAGCGCCAGAACCTACTACGCCAATTTGGCCACCAGTAGAGTTAGTTGGAGCAGCTTCGAATAGAGCTTCAGCTTGCTTGCGCATTTCGCGCTCTTGGTTTTCTAGAAGAACTGCAGTAACTTCTTTACGATAGTTATCAGTAATCTTTGGAGCACCTTCGTGGTTTAGGACTGGTGCCCATTTTTCCATTAGTTGTTGACGAGTTGTCATTTTAGTTTTTCCTTTTAAAAGTAGAAAATTACTTAGTTAGAGCAGAAACATAACGAGCCATTAGAGGATCGATTTGTGTTTTCTTTTCTTCAGTAAGAGTTTCAACTGGAGTATCAGTTACAACTGACTTAACTTCAGTAGTTTGTTTAGTGAAATAGCTTTCGCGGATAGTCTTTACTTTAGAAGCGAATACTTCAGCAGATTCGTAAACTAGTTCTTCAACTAGTCCTTGGAACTTTTCTGCTTCAACATCAGAAAGACCTTCAGCAGCTTCAGCAACAATAGCAGCCTTAGTAGACTCAGCAATTGCCTTGCTTAGTTCTACGTTAGTTGCAACTTGTTCGTCTAGCTTGCTTTCTAGGGCAGCAATAGTTTGTTCCATTTCGCCAAGTACATCGTACTTTTCAGCTGGAACATCAATATAGTGCTCTTCGAATAGACCCTTCATTCCATTGATGAAGCTCTCTACGATTTCGGACTTAATGCCATTTTCAAGGGCTAATTCATTCTGTGCAATCCACTGCTCGGCAATATAGCCAAGGTATCCATCAACTTGTTCAACAAGACCCTCAATTTGTTGTGCAGTAGCTTCTTCTAGCTTTGCTGCAAATTCTTCTTCGATACGAGCAACTTCTTCGTTTACGCGAACCATAACGGCAGCTTCGAAAATAGTAGTTGCTTTCTCTTTAAATTCTTCTGTTAACTCTTCGCCAGTGAATAGAGCATCCATATCTTCTTTAACACCAGCCTTAACTGCGTCACCCTTACGGATAGAAGTTTGGTCACCGTTCTTTGGATTTTGTGCTCCAACAGTGCCTGCCTCTTCAGCTTGCTTTTCATCTTTAACGTTGTTACGTGCATTGTCTGGATTTTCGCCAGAGTGAGCAGGTTTAACAGCGTCACCTTTAGATGGGTTAGTTTGGTCACCAGCAACTGCGTTAGCAGTTACATCTTTAGCACCTTTATCGGCGCCATCTGGTTTTACTTTTTCTTCTTGAATCTCCTGAGCCTTGCGTGACTCAGCAAGAAGTTCAGCGATTTTTTGTTCGATTGACATCGTTTGATCTCCTAACTGGATAGTTCTATAAGATTATTTATAAATTATTTAATTTTACTCAGGAAATGTTGGAAGGCTAAAATCTTAGCTTCTTGCAATTGCTTGCTTGAAGCACGTCTAATAAACTTCTGAGTTTCCTCAATATTCTTTTCCACGAATTTTCCATCCACGAATACCCACTCCTTACTTTCCATAATACCACGGACATAAGCATCTGGAGCAGATGGATCAGCAACGATGTCAGCTGCAGTTGACAGCATAAAGTCGTCCTGAACAATTTGAACACCTTCGTTGTTCATTTTTAATGAACCAAGTGCTCTGCTTGAAACACCAAGGTTTGCGCCACCGTCTAATAGACCACGTGCAATATTACCCATTGGAGTTTCCATAATCTTTGCTCGACCAATATAATTAGTTCCTTCTTTACGAAGTGAAACAATCATATGTGATACACGGTCAAGATTGATGCTTGGAGTATCTGGGTGACCTAGTTCACCGTAAGCACGATTCTTCTCAACTGACTCAGTAATATAACGACCAACTTCTCGGTCCATTACTGACTCAGGATACATACGACCGTTACGGTTCTTTAGTTCTGATTGAAGGAATACACCTTCAATAAAATAGTCTTTTTTACCTTTACGTTCTTCGACGATAATGTTAGTAGTATCGAAGACTTCTTTAATTAACTTCATTGATTAGCTCCCAACAGCGTTAACATCGTCGTAGACAGAGTAAGTAGCAGTTTCAACTTTAGTAGACCAGCCTGCAACTTTACGCAGTACTAGAAAACCTGAAACATCTTTTGCTACACCATTAGTAACAACGATATCAAAAGTGTTATCATTGTTAATAGGAATACCCCAAGAGTTAGCTTCCATATATGGAGCGTTTTCTGGAGCGCACGCAATAACAATTTTGCTATTACGATTAATTGTAACCTTTGAACCTAATTCTCCCATTACACTAAACTTAACAATATTGACAACAGGGTTGTCAGAGTTTCTAGCTTGTGTAGCAGCAGCTAAGTTGGCAATAGTGATAGTGCCAGAATCTGCAGCAGAAGATGTGAAATGAATCACAGTCTCTAAGTTAGTATTTTTGACAGTAGTAAACTGCATTTATTATTCCCCGATCTGTTCAAGTACATTTAAGAAGTTCTCTTTAGACTCTCTCATATACTCAATAATTTCGTTTTGATTCTGTAATAACTTATTTAGGTATTCTTGCGTCGCTTCGTTAATTGCAATTACACTACCATCGTCTAGAGTGTAATTTAATTTACCTTCAACCAGAGTATCTAATTTATTAATCTTACGCAATTCACATATAACTGGATCTACTGAAAAAATATTAGAGGAAGCCAACTCGATATATGTTTCAATTAATGTATCAGTAACTTTAACATCGTGGTATTCTTTAATAATTTCTGCGATCTTATTATTTGGTATTTCTTCGTAAATTTCTTTTGTGACTTCCTCAACAAGAGAAGCAGTTTGTTCCTCTTGTTCTTTAATCTTTAACGTAGAAATGAATTGCTTAAAATACATTATTCTGTCGCTTCGTCTGTGCCTTGTTCGTCAGTAGAAATTTCAGGTTCTTCCTGAACGTTAAACATAGCGTGCGCAACATTGATACGCATATCATCCAGCTTAGCAGAAATCTTTTCAGCCATAGCTGCATTGAAAGCATTTTCAGTTGCAGTTGCATCTCCGTTAGAGATAGCGTTAATTAATTCTAATGTTGTAGACATAGTAACTCCTTAATTCCAATCAAATGAATCTTTTTGTTCGCCAGTAGGTTTTTTCTTACCAGCACGTTCTTGTGACTTATCAGCAGACTGTTGAGCTTTAGCTTGAGAAGAAGCTGCTTGCTGGGCAGAAGGAGGTTGTGCCGCCATCTGTTGTTGTTGAAGTTCTTGCTGTTGTTGAGCTTGGAACTCCATAGTTGGTTGTTGTTGAGCCAACTGCTGGTCACCCTTATTTTGAGCGAACGTAATATTAGTTTGTAAACTATCTTTAATCTGTTTATCCATTAGTTGAATTTCGTCATCATTCATACGTAATAGGTTACGCTTAATCCACTCATCAGAGTAGAAACGACCGATGAACGGTTCAATTTGTTGCAACAGAGTAACACGTTGAGTTAATAGTTCAGCGTCTTTAAGTTCAGCGTAGTGATTGTCTTCCAAAAAGTCAAAGCGCATACCTTGACGTAATTCTTCCCAATCACTAATATTAATAATATTCTTAGCAACCAGTTGAACCTTCAATGCTTCTAAGAATAAAACTGCAAACTTTTTACGAAGTCTAACAATAAACTTGTTGAATTTAACTTCGTCACGAGTAATCTCGTTTGAACGACCAATACTGAAACCTTCAGATTGCTGCATACGAGATACAGGAACGTTCAATGAGTGATATAGTTTATTCTGGAAGTATTCGATATCTTCAATAGCACCAAGGTTTTGACCTCCTGGTAGAGTAGAAATCTCAGTACCTTTACCACCTTCACGACGTGGCATCCAGAAGTCTTCCATCATTGATAGATGACGACGATCATCACGAGTCTCACCAGTAGTTGCGTCATAAACAATCTTGTTACGGAACTTGTTCATGATGTCGTTAACGTACTGTTCAGCTTTTAGCTTCGGTAAGTTACCAACGTCAACGTAGAAAATTCTACGCTCTGGAGCACGTGAAATACGATAGATGACTAAAGAGTCTTCAATCATCTTTAATTGGTTAGTGGGTTTAATTGCTTTATGCAAGTGAGAAAGCGTCATACCTGAGTTCATATCAATCACGCCAGATGGGCAGTGAACGACTGAATCTAGAGGGAGCTTAACACCTTGCGTTGACTGTTCAGACATACCTTTATCGTTGTAAAGATAAAACTGGTCAATAGTCTTAACAATCTCAACACCTTGTGGTGTTTTTTCTTTTTTAATGTTCTTGATCTTGCGAATCTTACGTGGATCAATGTAACGTAATTCTTGGATACCAGCCTTGACGTTATTCTCGTCTAGTAGGACTTGGTAATATAAACGACCGTCAATATACCACTGACGGAAAATCTCGTGACCTCTGTCATTGAACTTTAGAAGTCGCATAACTTCTACGAATTCATCAGAGATTTTAGACTTGATACCTGCTGAAACTTTTAAATCGTCTAGGATAATTTCTACTGGACGTTTAGTTTCATCAGAGATAAGTGCTTCATTAACAATATCTTCAATAGCTGCGTCACAATCACAGTATTGAGAAATCTCACGATAACGACGAATAAGGTCGTTCTCGTTTTTTAAGGATGCGTCTAAGTCGACGACCATACCATAGTAACCACCAGCATTAACACCAGTGTTTACTACAGTACTGCCATCTTGGTTGGATGGTGGTACCACCGATGGAATCGGCAGTACCTGCTCATCTTTTGCGCGTTTGATTTCAAAGCCGAAAAGCTGCATTATAAAATATTCCTTCTGAAATTAAACTGGGAACGAACCAATTGGGGTATTGATAGTAGTATTAATACCGAAGTTAGCACCAGCACCTTCATTAGAAGTGAAGAAGTTGTAAACGAATTCAACGTCAAACTGTTCAATAGCGTTTTGTTGTTCATAGTCTAGAGTAATCGCACCAATGTTAGTTGGGAACGCATCAGTGAACTTATAAGACTTAATAGTTGCACCGTTACGGTCTAGCTGGTGAACAGACAAGTCAACTTGATAGTCAGTAGGGTTAGTACGACCGTTAGTTGTATTGTATTGTTGAATACCAGATTGCCACTGCTCAAGAGCATTACGGATGTTGAAAGTAGTATCGTTATAGATCGAAACAGTCCAAGGCTGGAATGAACGCTCGCCAGCAAAGTTTACTGGACGACCACGATACGGGATAGAAATTGTTTCAATAGTTGAAGCTGGTAGAGAAGCAGCACGGCATAGGAACTGTGCTCTTTGACCAGCGATAACACCTAGAGTAACGAATGATGGGAAAGTCAACTCAACTCTGAATTGGTTAGGACGTGCACCACCACCGATCATCTGGGCTTTAAAGTCAGCAATATTTGCCATTTAAAATCTCCTTGTTATTACCTTATTTATTCGTTAAAACTGGGGAGTTTCCTCCCCAATTATTATTAGCCACCGATCTCGCTAAAGGCAATGCTAGAACGAGCAGCAACGAAGTTAAGAGTAATAAAGTTGATAGAACGAGTTGGTTTAACGAAGATATCAGCAACGAATTCGTTACGATCGATAACTTCACCAGTGTTGTTAGACTCATCACACTTAACTAGGAAGTCAGTAATACCACGACGACCTTGTACGTCACGTAGGAACGGTTCGATTAGGTTCTTGAACTGACCACGAGTGAACGCATCGTTGAATTCAAACAACTGATACTTCGCAGCAGTAGCAATAGACTTCTCAAGAACGATAAACAAACGACGAACGTTAATACGGTCAAACGCAGATGGTTTGCTTAGAAGCGTCTTATCACCGAACAGAACAGTACCTTGACCTGGGAAAGTAACAACTGGGTTAATAGCGTTACGATACAAGTTGTCGCGCATTGTCTGATTTGGGTTAGTAGATAGACGAACAACGTTCTTAATCTGACCACGGTTTAGACCACCTGGAGACCACCATGGGTCGTTAGTGTAATCTGTACGAGCACATAGACCAGCAGTGTCACCGTTTAGTGGAACCCAACGATAAACGTCGTTGTAACGGTCATATTGATACTTGAAGCCAGAGTCTAGAACTGTATAAGAGTTAGAGCTTAGTTCGTTACGGAAGTCGATAATATCATTGATAGAATCAGAACCGTCACCGATAATAACTTCGTGAGTTTCAATATGTTGTGGAGAAGCAAACACAACGCAATCTAGACGCTCTAGAGCAACGTTGTCGATAACGTGATTAACAACAGTTGTAGATGCCTTACCGCACATTACTAGACTTACGTCATATAGAGTTGCGTTAGAGAACAAGCTGTATGCTTCCATAGTCTGACCATCAGTACCAGATGCATCATCGAAACCACCTGATAGAGATTGTGTTAGAGGAGCAGTCATTGAGTGGAAAGCTGTACCAGCCATCACGCTACCCCAGTTACCTTGTTCAACTGGAACTTCGATTTGGTCAGTGTGATCCATCCACCATAGCCATTCAGAACGACCGTTGATAACGTCTTTGTAGTAGTTGTTAGCACCGTCAGTCTTCTTGTTATCAGAAGCCTTAGAAACGAATGCATACTTTTCTAGAACTGCGTTTTCAACACCAGTAATGAAACCTTTTTCATCGATGATAATAATGTGCATCTCATCGTTTGAACCGCCAATACGTGCAGCAGATTCAGAAGTTCCTGGAGCAGCATCAAACTCGTCTTTGTAAGCCCAGTTTGCATATGTTGCAGCGTCAGCCATAGAAACTTTTAGAGTGTTACCTAGTTTTCCTGGATACTTAGCAGCCCACTCACCAATAACACCACCACCGTTAATATACTGTGCAGAATAGAACTGTGGGTTGTAGATTGGAATACCTAGTGGGTTGATAGAAGCAGTAGCAATAGCGTTAGTACCACCTTGAGGAGGAGCACCAACAACAACAGTTGGAACTGCAGAGATACCAGAACCAGCATTGTCAATTACAATAGAAGAAATTGTAGAAGGACCAATTGTTACAGTACCGATAGTTGCAGCAACAGTAGCTGCGCCAGATAGAGTTACTGTTGGAAGTGCTTTGTAACCAGAACCAGCGTTAGTAACGTTAATACCAGTAACTGAAGAAGTACCACGAGTAACAGCAAGAATAGCTGCACCAGAACCACCACCAGAGTCAGTAATTGTTACTGAAGGGTTAGAAGTATAACCAGAACCACCAGCAGTAATATTGATACCAGTGATAACACCACCAGCGACAACAGCTTCAGCAACAGCACCAGTACCACCACCACCAGAAATATTTACAACTGGAGAAACGTAGTTTTGACCACCAGAAGAAAGAGTGATAGATGCAACTGGACCACCAGAAAGAACTGCAACAGCAGTAGCACCAGAGCCAGTATCACCAGCAGCTGGAATGATAGAAACGCTAGGAGCAGCAGTGTAACCAGAACCACCGTTAGCAACTGGAATAGCAGTAATACCACCGCCAGAAAGAACAGCGTGAGCAGTAGGAGCTTCACCACCTTCTTCCTGAACGTTTTCTAGAACGTTAACAGTGAAAGTAGCACCAGTACCTGCGCCAGATAGAGATAGAGTTGGGTTAGTATAACCATAGCCACGTTTTACAACGTTAACGCCAACAACTTGACCGCCAGGGCTGATTGTAGCTAGAACTTCTGCGCCAATACCGTTTGGATCGTTAACAACGATTGTTGGAGCCTGAGTGTAACCAGAACCACCAGTATTAACAGTAACGCTACCAATCAAACCGTCAGTACGGATTTGAACAGCTGGTGCTGGTTGAGTTGAAATATAACCATAACCTGCAGCATCAACGCTGATTGCAGAAACACCACCAGAAGGTGTAACTACCGCATTTTTCATGTTAGTAGTCTTTTGACGAACTAACAATAGGTTATTAGAGTATGATAGGAAGTTAGCAGCTGTAAACCAAGAAGCAAAGTTATTATTGTTCGGTGTACCGAAACGACGAACTAAGTCGTCTTCAGAAGTGATTGTAATTGGTTCTAGAACAGGACCCCAGTCGAACTGACCAGCGAACGCACCAATAGAAGTGGCTACGGCAGGAACGATAGAGGTAAAGTCTTTTTCTACGACTGCAACGCCTGGAGATAATTGAAACGGCATTGTGTTTCTCCTTGTTAATAAAGATTACCTAGACAAAAACGTCTACGAAATATATTTAGTTTTTACAAGTTTTCACTCAAAAATTCAGAGGGTCTGCTTCGGGATTACCGTCATCGTAGAAACCAAATGGAGTTAATTCTTCCTCGATGGCTTGCATCTGTTTTTCGTACATAATCTTGCGCATGTTAATGTTATTTAGTTCTTTAAAATATGCCTGAGTTGACAGCCAACCAAAAAGAACCAAGGGCATAACCAAGTCATCATGATATCCTTCGTCAGCTTCATAAGAGCCACGTTTCTCAATAAATGTAGAGATTTCAGAAATAGTGTCTGGGTCTGTAATTAGTAGTTTATTCTCTTCTACAAGAGCTTTAAAGTTGTGACATCCAACTCTTTTAACACGTTTGTCAGTGCTCACACCTAGATAAGATTTAGAGCCACCGAAGCCACCACCTACAACTTGGCTACCTGCAGTTCTATTTACCATCAAAATATTTTCGTATTCTAACTCTTGGTGTAGAATCTGTGCAACTTGATCTGACATATTAATTTCTATCAGAACGAAAGCCATGTTATATTCAGTAGCCATCTTATGAATTATGTTTGGGAATAGAAGTGGTGTAATATCATTTCTTCTAAATTTAGCTACAATTCGATATGGAGACTCTGTAATATCAACAACTTGGAATGATGAATAGTCTCCACCAACACCCTCAGCGATATCTACAGTCATACAATAAGTATGATTTTTCTGTGGGCGAGTATAAACGTCTAAACCGTCTTTTTGGTAGATCGGCTGTTCAACAGTCATCTTAGCGATAACATCAGCACGAACCAGAGTTAAACTAGAACCTAAGAAGTTACATAAAACCTCTTGGTTGAATTTAAGTTCACCCAACATCTTACGTTGTTCTTCAGCCCAAGATTCATCACGACCAGGAATCTCCCAATATGGGATAAACAACGGAACGAAACCGTTACGATCGTTCTCGGCATCATTCCAGAAACGCCAGAAGTGATTATAACCTAATGGTGTAGAAGACAGAAGAATCTTAGTTGTTTGACCCGCAGAAATAGTTGGGTAAACCGCAGTGAAGAATTCCTCAGCAACGTTGTTTGGAATAATCGCAGCTTCGTCAACATATAACATGTTAACAGACTTACCACGAATACCAGACTTACCAGTAGCAGCAGTGAATACCTTTGAACCGTTTTCTAGTTCAATGTCACCCTTGTTCCAACCAGTAACACCTTGTTGCATCCACTTGGGTAAGTTCTCATACATCGTTTGGTAACGGTCAAGAACTTCACGAGCAGCTGCAGCTTTGTTCGCCAAAATAGCAACGTTCTTGTTTGATTGGAATAACGTGTACCAAAGAATATAAGCAGCAGAAGTTGTAGTCTTACCCTGCTGACGTCCTTCCATTAAAATAACACGACGGTTATTATGGATTACTTCAATCTTTTTCTTTTGACAGTCGTAGAGATTAAACTTCTGTAGACCGTGATCCAATGTTACAATATAACAATAGTTTTCAATAAAGTAGATGGGATCTTGTGCGCATTTAATATACTCCTGAATCTGATCAGGAGTAAACTGAATTTGAATACCTGCAGCTTTTAAATTCGCATTACTATTATATACTTCAGCCATATTGTATTAGAGTTCGTCTATCCAATTTTCCGAGATAACAGTTTTAGTTGTTGGATCGCCACTAGCTTCAAAGCGAGTAGCAATTGGAGCACTTTGATCAAGTTTCATATTAACAGATTTAATATCAGTAATAACACCTTGAGTAGATTGAGGACCAAATAACGAAACTTTCATCTGAAAGTTAATTGTGTGAATTACAAAACGTCTTTGTTGGAATGTACCTTCAAATTCATCTGAAACAATAACTGAGTTTAGAACAACAGGTACATCTAATTTGATACCCATATCATCTACTGCATTAATAGTCATTGAATATTCTGGGGTGAACCAAGGAAGAATCTGTTCAATAATTTGTAAAGCGTCTTCTTGGGTCTTTGTAATAATATACAAAGACATATCAATGTTATATGGTACTGGAGTTCTTACAAGAGCAGAACCGTTTTCATTGTCAGAAGCTGCATCGTTTTTCATATATTGCATACGATTCATCTTACGCAAAGAATCGTAAGTGTATGCGATAATTTCAAACGAAAGTCTTGGTAGAGAAGTAAGAGTGTGATTCTCTAATGTTGGATCTTCATCCACTCGAACTAACCATTTTTCTTTTGGAGCATAAGAAAGAGGAACGTGAATACGTTGAATAGTCGTTCCGTTTACTGGGTCTGTTTGTTTTCTGTCAATGTAAATGTTTGAGAAAAGTCTACCGAAACCAATAATACATTTTCTTACTATACCATGATAGAATACGCTATCGTTTAACATTATACTTCTCCGAACGGATTATTTTCATCAAATAAAGCGTTCTCTGATACAGCTTTATCTTTGAATACTTGGTTATCTGCAAACCCAGTAGCATCTTCAATTTGAGGGTTCACTGTTACATCAAAAGATTTTAGTTCTTCAAATACATCAACTTCAGGAACACCAGTATTAATTTTCTCGCTACTGTATTGGAATAGTTCAACGTCAAGTTTGTAAGTGTATAGACGACCTAGTTGATAGAAAGGTTCTTGGTGTTTTACAAATTTAATCTCAAATAAACCCTTAGTTAAAGGATAATAAATCAAATCACCTTCGTTTGGTCTGTTCGGTAGATATGTTGTACCGTGAATTCCGATCAGATCATTCCAACGTTTGCGGGCAACCGTGAGTGTTGCAGATTGATCCATTAATAGACCAAACTTTTGAATCATGGCACCTTGACCCGCAAGACTTTCAATATTATCAAAATACATTTCAATAGGATATGCATGTTCAAATTTAGACAAGCGATCCTCACCGAAAATTCTATCAGTTGAAACTCTAGATCTAGGGATGTAAAGAAAATCTTTACCATAGATCTTCAAAGACTCAATAATGATATCTTCAATAAGATCTTGTTCGCTAGAAGTGCCTTGAGTAAAATACGGATTTGTAGGCATTAATTACCCCAAGAAAAATTCTAGCGGTGCTGATTTTGTTTTTAGTTCGTCTTCTAAATCATCAATCTCTTTGGTAGCTTCAGCGTACAGCTTATCACCATCAAGAGTTACACCACCTGGCAACTGTAGTCCAGAAAACTTTTTAATATTAACTGCCCATTGACGTTTGAAGAGAGCAGTAACATAATGTTTTAGCCATGGCTCATTAAACACCTTTGTGAATGTAGAAGGATCTACTGCACGATATCCTTGGATAAGAATATAATCGCCAATAAGAACGTCAGTTTGCCAATTAACATCAAGACTTAATTTATTTTGCAAACGATTAAAACGATATAGTGGGTGTCCATTTAATTCTAAATCTAGCATAGCTAGGTGACCCATTACAGTTTTATAATATACGATGCTGGTAGCAGTCAGGTCGTATAAGTCGTTTAAACGAAGTTGATATTGCAAATCAAAAATGTTCTTAGAAGAAGACGCTTGGCCAATGTTTAAAATCTTAGTAACACCATAAACATAGTCTGGAACTGTAACGTATTTCTTATCGTACTCTCCAAGAGTCATAGATGCAACAAGACCAAGAACTGGTCCAGATTGATTCTCTACGTTTTTAATTTGTGAGCCAACCACACTCCAATCACCTTGGACGTTTTTAACAGTCCACTCTGTTAGTGTTGATGGTTTATCCCATTGACTAATAACTTCGCAAGTACCACCTTGTTGGTTAATAAGTTTTAGACTAATAACAGGAATGCTGGATGCACCAGTTACTTGTAGAAACGAAGCGTTAATCTTTTGTTTCATGTACATCTGTTCTACACCCTCATAGTGGTATAGAATGAAGTATTCTAACGCTTCATCTAGACGATCTTCTAACTGATCGTTATCTACGTTAATTTCTAATACGGGTGCACCAAGAGCTCTAAGTGCGTATTGTTTTAATTGTTCTCTGGATCCGACAGCCATGGTTTTGTCCTAAGTTGTATCTATTATTTATTTATTTTTCTTACAACTGCAATGAAGAATCCATTCCACCATTGTTCTTTGGACTCTTGTTTATTTAGCCATATCTTCTTGAAAAGGACTTCTAAACCAGCTTTTTCAATACCATCTTCAGCGCCATCTACAACACCTTCCCAGTTAGCATCATCAACAATGATGATAGCCTCGTTAGATAAACAAGAAGCATAGTACCGAATAGCGTCTGAAGTAGACTGAAAGTCATGCGCTCCGTCGTAGAAGAAGAAATCAATTCCAGAAATCTCACTCTTATCTACAGAAAGCATGTCACAATCAAACACTTTAAGAGGTCTATTGTTCTTAAAATTCTTGATGTTTTCTATAAACTTCTGTTTACTATTGGCAGGAAGAACTTCACCATTAGCTGGTTGAACTTGATCTTGCCAGTGGTCAACGAATGTGGCTTTCTCTATAGAAGAAGATCTAAGAACAGCGGAACCTGTAGAACCAAGGTATGAACCGACTTCTAGATAGTTAGAAGATAAGTTACCGATCTCAGTAAGTAAGTTTTGCATCCTTTGAGAAGTCAAACCTTCAATTTCAATTTCAGGTCTAATCTCATTATCGTGATATGCTAAAGTTTTTACAACCTTAATAACCTTTTCAGATACTGGGTTTTTATTTTTAGATTCGTATAACTTATCACACTTATTACAATTCCAACAATCAAACTTACAGTTTTTAATAAACTGTCTCCATGCCTGAATTGGTTTACCTTTTAGGTTTGTATCTTCTAGATATTCGTCAAACTCGTCAAAAAGTATCTCTTCACCGCGAGCATATTTCTCAATAATGTTCATAGTTGAGAACATCTGAATGACGGATTCTCTGCCGTGCATTTTTAAGACGTCGACATACTTAAACATCTCTTCCCAGTCTTCTCTCCAAGGAGGAAGCGTTGCGGATTTTAGAGAAGATGCTGGTTCAAGTACATCCCATTTAGGGCAAGATATTCTTGAAATTGGATCAGTAAAATACTGAGGACCATCGCCTCTTGTATTATTAAACTGGAAGTGTTCATCCATAACTGGACAATTACCAAGACAACCCTCGTTTGCTAGTAGAGCAATCTTAACACCATACTTTTCTTTTACCTGACGAATCTTTTCAAGAGTGTCTAAGTCGCGCATTAATGCACGGTCAATGTTAATGTAATGAAACCCAGACTCAGCTGCTTTTGCAACTTGAGCTGCGGTATTAAGGTTTCTTAGGATAGTATTCTTAATCAACAACTCTGGAAACTCTTTTTGGATTTTACCAGTCAACACCCAATGAGTGTGTGGTAATGTACAAGAACGAATACCTCTTTCATATAAAGGTTTAAAGTTCTTAATCCATAAATCTAAGTTGTGTTGATCTGGACGAACTTGGATGTTATTAAAAGTAGCGGATACTTTTACACCTAGTTCATTTTGAATAATCAGAGCATTCTCAATAAGATCGTTCGGGTCGTTAACGAAAACGTCGCCCATAGCATCTTGATTGAATGGATCAATTCTACAAGTAAAGTAAACGTCGTAAATTAAATCTTTACGACGTTTTACAAAACTCAAAAACTGATTAAATTGACTCTGGTTTAACTTTGGATTGAGTGGTATGCTGAACATCTTGTTTCAAAAAATCAGTTGCTAATAATTTATCGGTCACCTTTGGTACATCAAACTTAGGCAAGTGGTCTTTGTTTTCTAATAGACCTTGGCTTACTGCTTGGCTAATTTGATTCAGTCCATTCATTAGACGTTCGTTATATTGTAATGTAGTCGCAAGAGTCATAATCTGGTCTTCTTCTGGCATCATGGCAATAGAGTCCATATTACCTGAACCAATACGACCGTAAGAAACCATATCCATAGCTGCTTGCTTAGCCATACGAGTTACCCAGTATTGACGCTCTTCTTCATCATCATAAGAGAATGCTTTATTTAGAAGTTCTTCATCATCGCCAGCAATTTGTTTTACTTGGTTAATGAAACCCAGCATCTCATCTTCGGCTTGTAGAAGTTTGCGCTCCCAGATACGGCAATCGTTTTCCATATCTTCAATATCAACTTCAATCAGTTGCTTGTGTAGAGGATCTCTAGTGGCTTCCATATCACGTGTAGCCATTTGAATTTCGATCTTCTTGCGTTTTAGTTTATTCTTGACGTTGTACCAAGAATGATGTCTTGCCTCAATTTCCAACATACATTGCTTTAGCATTCTATATGGTGTAAGCTGAGATGCAGTTACGAAATATTTGTTTTGGTATTCAGACTGGTTGCTGCTCATGTTTAGGGCACCAACAATAATCTGTTTACCTTTTTCGTCTAATTCTAAATCTTTAATAACTTTACTATCTGGAGTTACAATAGGGTACTGTTTACCAGCTGTAATCAAATCACTCATTTTTCACCTTTTAAAAATTAAATTTATTTCCAATATATGGGTTAACTACTTCGTATTTAGTCTCACCATTATCAACGTAGATTCTGTTACCATATTCATCCGCAAGTCCCATTTCTTTAGCTTGAGATAGAGGCATCATGATACCAAAATACTTCTCATACAAAATATTTATTTCTTTAATATTCGTACAATTTTTGAACTGCTTAACTAGTTTTTGGGACTCAACTAACATCTTAGAAAGTTTATCGTTCCAGACTTCTGAGTTTGCCAAAATAGAATTAGCAAGTTCGGTTTTATCTTTAGAATGTTGTTCAGCAAGATAATCTAAAAATGGAGTCTCATGACCTTGTTGTCCTTGATACTCTAACCATTCTTTGGCTTCGGCTTTTTGAATTTCCCAAGAAGCAGCTTCGAGATCAGATGCTTTTCTTAACATCTTGAATCTATAATTATACTCGTCTTCAATTAACTCTTTAGCAAACTTATACATGAAAGATAGAACTAGACGTTTCATATCTTCTGTAAACTCAATTTGAATCTTTTCAGTCTCTGGCAAAGCTGCAGTTTCAGCCATTGGAGAATTAGGGTTAATAATTTTAACCTTATCTCTAACCTCAGAGAAGAATGTACTTCCCATTAGTGCCTCGTCCTGGCTGATTTCTTCATATCCTGCGGGGATAAGAGGATATAAAGTGTCAAACAAAGGTTCTGAAATTTCAATACATGAAAGGTCAAAAAGAGAGTACAAATCTCTACAGTAGATAGATGTGTCTGCCACACCCATACCAAAATATTGTTTAAACGGTTCTGTTTTAGTGATGATATATTTCATTACTTTTTCCTAAACTTTTTCTTTATTTATTAGAAAGATACTGGGCTGTTTGAACAGATAGTCATAGCTCCTGGAGCACAAGCTCCAGATGATTGACCATAGTGTCCTTTTGGTTGAGCAGTTGCACCAAGAGTTACTTCTGAATCGGTACTATATGATTGACGAATTGTGTGATTATTTTGTTGACCATCATAGTGTCCAAGAACGTAACCGTTGTCTTGCCCCATCAAACAGTTATCTTCACCATACGCTCTAACTTTGTTAAATGTTGCTAAAGTTGCACCTGTAGAGTCGCTAAATCTTGCTTTTGGTAAAGTAACATTACCGCTTGTTCCAATATAGTGCCAACCATATTTAGAACTCATAATCTTACACTGATAGTCACCACGAGACCATCCACCACCAGTACCCCAACCAGAAGTCCAAGATGAGTTAGACCATGTAACATATCTATAAGCAGACGTCCATGCGAACCAACCTCTTAGTTCACCGCTGGCGCCATCGCAAATACCAGAGTCTCCAGAGTCATAACCTGTGTACATAACTTCAGTTGGGAAATGTAATCTGTTCGAAGAAGTTGCGCCTCCACCAACAAACCAACCAGATTGACCTTTAATATCTGAAGCACCACCATTGTCGGATCTAGCAACGTTCATTGCCATACCACCAACGTGGTTTCCGTAACCTGCTGTACCGTAACTCAAACCTTCAGCGTTTGGATTATTACCTTCGTAACCGTACGAAATACCAGATGATGAGAAACCATCCCCAGTACTCATTCTCATTGTACCATTAAATAAACTATATGATGCGATCTGAGAACTGGTAGCAGAGTATGTACCTGTGTTTCCGTGTGCTACAATATATCCATTGTAGTCAGAAAAAGCACCCTTTGTATAAGAAGCAACAGCGTGTAATTGCTCACCACAGTAAAGTGTAACTTCTGTCGCGAGCCACATCTTATTAAGAGAACGCCAAGGAGTAGAACCTTTATACCCACCAGCTAGATAACCGTGAGTGTAAATCGAGCGATACAACCATTGAGAGTTATCTGGTGTACCAGAACCAGTGTTTGTATTTCCTGGATAATTCCAAAAATAATTTCCAACTCCACCAGTTGTTGTACCGTTAGATTGAAGTTTAGCCCCAACGTTATTTGTGTTGGGGATAGATCTTAATAAAGCATTTGCTTTATAGAATGCCATTTTACATTCCTACACCAGTGGCAGTTACTGTAGCTGCGCCAGTTGAACAAGCACCAGAAGAAAGACCGTAGTGTCCCTTCGGCATACATGCTGCACCCATAGTCACTTCAGTATCTGTTGCATGATCTTGTTTGATGCAGTGGTTATTTTGTTGACCATCATAGTGTCCCATAATATAACCCCAGTCTTGTCCTTCCTCAACGTTGTCTTCGCCATAAGATCGAACCTTATTATAACTAGATAAAGTTACACCATCAGAATCTCTAAATTTAGATTTACCCAGAGTAACGTTGTTTCCGTTTCCGATATAATGGTGACCCCACTTTGTACTTTGAGCTTTACAGTGACCGTCTCTAGCCCAACCACCCCAAGCACCTGTACCAGACCATGTTGAATTAGACCATGTAACATATCTGTATGTACCAGCCCAAGCAAAGTAACCTCTCAATTCTCCACCAGCTGCATCGCCAATACCATCAGAACCAGAGTTCCAACCGTTATACATAACCTCTGTTGCAAAATGTAGTCTGGATGTATCAGAAGAACCACCACCATTAAACCAACCAGATTGACCTTTGATGTCTTGAGTAGCGCATGGGTCAACACGGTTTTGTGCCATTCTCATACCACCAACGTGAGAACCATAACCAGCTGTACCATAAGAAATACCTTCGTTCTTCGGATCGTTACCAGCATAACCATACGAAACACCAGAAGAAGAATAACCATCACCAGACCACATACGGCATGTTCCGTTATGTAAACCATAAGAAGCTACAACAGATCCAGAAGCAGACATACCACCGTTGGCAATGATATATCCGTTATAGTCTGAATAGAATCCATTAGTATATGCCATGGTATTCATAACCTGTTCGCCACAATACAAAGTTGTGTCGGTCGGGTGCCATGTCTTATTTACAGAACGCCATGGATTAGAACCCTTGTAACCGCAAGCGACATAACCATGAGTATAAATCGAGCGATATCTCCAAGCACTATTGTCAATAGCAATACCACTTGTAGATGTACCCATATATGCCCAGTTGTAACCACCAGAACCAATAGAAATTAGAAACGCACCACGAGATGCGTCTGGTGTGGCTGGGACTTCTTTTACTAAGACGTTATTTACATAGTATGCCATTAGACTTCCTCTAGAGAGAACTTGTATCTCTTACCGTTTTTATTATTGATTAGATATAGGAACTCTTCACCTTCTTGTACAGTCCAATTACCACGTGTACCGTCAACGACGTTACCTGTTTCGTGATTTTCATTACTCATGTGCAAGTCAGAAGTGTAGATGTTGCGCCAAGCTGATGTAGTAGAACCAAGATCGTAAGTAGAAGCTGCAGTTGGAATCATATGAGAACCAACACCAGACATAGTGATGTTATTAAACCCTTGAGTTCCTTGGAATGTATTATTACCGCTGAATGTGTGAGAAGCAGAGATAGTTCTAGAAACACTAGTGTGAACATATTGACTGTGATCATCACCACCAAGGTTTGCTAACTCGTTGTGAGCTACTTGTTTAAGGTTTTGGTTTACAGCAGACTGTCTATTAGTTAGGGTTCTAACGTTTACAATCTTAACTCTAGATGCATTGTTAGTATATGTACCACTAGTCTGTAGCGTTACTTGATACATAGGAGCGATCTCTAAGAACGGCAAATCGTATGCATTGAACTGTTCATTGAAACACTCACTCAATGTAGAGTAAGAAACTCTACCCATAATTGTTTTGATAGGTCTATTGATATCGTTAGTTGCAACAATCCAATAGTTTAGATACTTACCTTCACCTGCGTCAGCAAGACCACCGTTACCAGAAGTAATTGTATTAATCTGAGCAGTTGAAGTTCCCATAGCCCATGGTAAAGTAGATTCTAATCTTTGAGAATATGTAGTACCATTCAAATAAATTGTTGGTAAGTTTGCAGTACCGTTTAAGACCTGTTGGAAGTAACCGTTTGGTGTTGTAGCGTGGGCGATTGTGTGCACTAAATCTTCGTCAGCAATATAAATTGGAGAAGAGAAAGAAAGCGCAACCGCAGCGTCGCTGTTAAGAGTATAAGATAAAGCACCACCGCTTCTCCACTGAGCACCAAAGTTATTATGGGCACTCGCGTGCCAAGTTGTATCTCTTGCTGAAGAGTGACGCTCATCACCGACAATCAATGCTTTAGTTGTAGCTGTATCTAGATAAACGTTAGCAACAAGAATAGTATCGCTAAAAATAGTATCTGGAGTTGTAAATACTTCAAGTGCTAGAGTTGTAGGATTAATACCAATGTAATGGTTACCTGCAGCAGCTGTTAAAGTTGTAGTAAGAGTAGAAGTGATTAAACTTCTCTTACCTCTATACCAAACAAAATAACCATTAACTGTTGTAGCCGTTCCACCCATACCAGAGTGGTTAGTACAGTAGTAATATAGAGTTGGAGCACCAGAAGCAACCGTAATTCTAGTATAAGCACCAGCAGAACCAGGAGTACCGTTTGTAGTAACACCAGTTGTATATTCTACACCACCACTATGTGTACCGTTATTTGTAATAGAGAATCTGAAAGGATGTCCAGCGTTAGAAGGATCTGATTGATCAAATGTATATGTACCACCTTCTAGAAGTTCTAGAGATGCTTGCATAACACCATCAATATAATACTTACCGCCAGCTGCAGTTACAGTAAAGGTCTTAGAAGTTGCAGTAGTACCAGAAGGAGTAATACTGAATACTCTTGTTGCATCTACATAGTTGATAGTAGAACCAGCAAGAGTCTCAAAACCAGTCATATCCTTTGTAACGTTACCAACAGTCTGCATAGCAAGAACGTCAATTGCTTGCTTAACACTATTTGGAGACATAAATCTGGTACTTGTGTCAGTACCAGCTTCCATCTGAGCTTGGGTTGCGTTAGTAGTTGGATATGTTACTGAGCCAGTAACAACGCTAGAAACATTTATTTGAGCAGCTGAGAAGTTACCAGAACCGTCACGCTTAACAACTGTATTTGGAGTATTTGTGGTTACAGCGTCTGCAAGTTCTAGCTTGTCAGCATTAAGATTAATAAAATTCTGGTCGATTTCAGCGTTTGAAAGTGGCGCACCTTTTAGCGTTGCATTCGGAGCAGATGTCACACGAGTTGTAATAGAAGACATTTATCTTTCCCTAAATTGAAAGTTTTTCAACAGTTATATTTATATTATTTAGCATCAGCTGTTTGCAAATAAGAACAGATCTACAGGAACAGCCAATCTAATATTCCCTTGGTATGTGGAGACGAAGTGGTATAGAAAACTTGGAAAAACCACAATATCCCCAGTTTCTGGTGTAAAACGATGGTGTTCAAACCATTTAGAGAAGTTACTATCGTAACCTCGATTTGCATTCTGTCTCGGGTCTGTAAAAGAAATCTCTCCTCCAGAATTATACTCTTCGCAAAGTATATAGAACACAGCTGAAAGCTGGGCACCGCTGTGGTTATGATAGTTGATGCTATAATCATTACCTTTACCAGCTAACCATGCATGAGTTCTATATCCACCTTTCCAGTCAGATATCTCTTTATCAAGAGTATTTCTAAGGAACGAATTAAATGATGGTAAGACTACTTCGTGTTTGAATTTCTTAATTATATCACAATCGTCATCCAAGATATTCTTTACACCGAAATCGCTTGGCGGAGACATCAGATTATACTCGGTAAAAAACTTCTGAGAAAGACCAGAAGATATCTCTGGATTCATCTTAGTTTTTAGAAATGGGGTAGACCAAAGGTTTTGTATCATTGTATTAAAAATTCATCCATAAAGTAACACCAAACATCTGGACACATACCCTTTTGTTTATCAAAATCCCAAGTTACAACTTCTAGTATCTTATCGTATATTTCTTTAGATTCGCTGTATGGTTTAAAAAATGGATCGTTATTGTAAAGAAGGTTTGGGTTATCAAGATAGTGGATTGGTGTTTCACCGAAATGTTCTGATAGCCATTTACTGTAACAGATACCGACCATATAACTTTTGGCTGGATAAATCCAACCCTTGTTACCAGTTACAAAATAATCAATTGCTTCTTCAACAACATTTTCAGTCATGGTAATTCCGAAACGATTCAAATCGTCTGCTTCTGGGTCTTCTCTTAACCTATGAAAAACTTCTTGTCTAACTCGCCACTCTTCCATCTTTATACCAATCAATTAAATTTTTAAATCCGTTGCAACTTTTATCTAGATTCTTTACTTCTCTTAAATGCTCAGATAAACAGTTCCCAAAATATTCACAATTAGAACAATATTTGTTTTTCGAAACTCTATCTTTTTCTTTCTTACACCAATCCCAATATTGTTGTAAGTCGTCGTATTCTAAAAAGAATTCATTGTCATTTAAATCGAATTCCAAAACTGCATATCTACCGCTTGGCGTTATGTATATGTGGTCGTCTGAAAAACTATTTCTTTTCTTATTTAGAGTAGATTCTAGAAGGTCTTGGTTTACAAAGTTGAAACGTTTATTTCCATAGTTCAAAAAAGATTTGACTTTTTCTTCGAAGTCAGTATAATACACGGTGTGAGTGTTTGACTGGTTAGAACTATATGGTTTCAGTTCTACTGATTCTAGATTGGGTAATAGATTTAGAGATTCAATCATTTCTCCTGTATCTAATTCTAGAAACTTTGGAGAAGCGAGCATAAGAATAGAAAATGGTTTATTAAGCAAAGCCATATTTCTGAACACTCTTTCATGGTCTTCTCTTGCAGAGAAATCATAACTCACCGAAGTATAAACTCTCGGATCGGTTGTGATAGAATTAATTGCTGATAAGTTAGTTATCAAATTAATATCGTGAATGCCATACATGTTGAGAAGTCCAATAAGATCTTCCCAATAACTCTGTCTCAATAAACCAACCTCACCACCATAGATATCAACCATATCAATTTTTTTATGTGATGTTATCTCTGATAGCCTTCTATCTAACGAATCAATAGATAGGCAAGTTTTATCTGATAGTTGCTTCTCTGTTAAGTAACAGAAGTCGCATCTAAAGTTACAATAGTATGTAGGGTTAATTGATAATATCATCCTACAAGAACCTCATTTATTTTATAATTAAAAAGGGCAACTCTTCTATCAACTGGTAGTTTCATAGGAGTAACTATATGCTCAAATCTCAAACAATGGTTCATAAAAGAAACATCATATTTCTTCGGAAAGAATTCTCCAGTTACTTCTTTTGATGTTATATCTCTGAATCTTGTCATACCACCAGTTTCTTCATCCATGGCATCCCAATATAATAAGATACATAAATTGAAACCTTCAATATTATCGTTGTGCCAAGATAGAGTAGCATCATCCATACCATTAACTATCTCACATTCCCCACCTAGAATATAATCTGGGTCTATCTGGGAAACATATTTTTCTGCAAGTAGAATCTGAGTTTTGTTTATGGCTTCTTCTATCTCTGGGGTTCTTTTAATTAGCTGTAAACCTTGGTCTTTCCAATTATTCCACTCCCAAGATTCTATCTCTAATAGGTGTTTGAAGACTTCTGCGTCATTTACAACGCAGAAACCATTGTTGAAAAATTCATTATAAATTGTTTGCACTAATAATATCCTCAGCTAGAGTTTTCATCTTACGGCAATGAATCTCATTCAATCCATAATCTTTATGGTCTTTAATAGTCTTTTTACATCCATTACAAATCTCAAACATTGGGCAAGTATAACATCCTTCGCCATTCATAGTTTGTAACTCTGGAACATACCTTATAGGAAATATCTTTTGCCCAGACATCTCTGTTTTAAAATCAATAGGGAATTGTCTATCATCACCGAACGCTCCGCAAGAATAATAATCTCCAGAAGGTTGTAATGTACGAATCCCACCATCACATTCACGGTTTTGCGGGCAGCAAGTAGCTTGTCCTTTCAAACGTTTCATCATCTGTTTTGTGTTGAACTCCCATGGAGCCAAACCACGTTTCCATATTTCTATGTATATCTCGTATATGTCGGCAAGTAGATATGGTTTACCTTCTTGCCCCATGACAATACCTTTAAACTTTACAGGTGGTCCAGAAGAGAATGCATAATTGAGTTTACACTCAACACCCATTCGTTTGGCTAACTCAACATTTTTTATTGCAAGGTGTTGATTTTCTTCAGTAATAACGGATATAAAATCTGGTCTGTACCCACAATGTTTAAACATTGCGTCTGATACATCCCAGAAATCTTCTTCTGTAAACTCAGACAAGTCACCCTTTAATCTGCCACCACCGTACTGAAACGATGTAGTGATACCCATACGTTGATGATTGAAAAGATCAACCCACTTCTCAGGATTTTTATAAAATGGCCAAAGGTTACTTGTAAAAGATATCGAAGCTGGTGAACCAATTTCATCTAGATGACGAATAATCTTCCAGTAATATTCTGGAGGCATCATAAGAGGATCTCCACCGTTTACAATAATTGTATTAGTTTCTGGATATCGTTTTAGAAAATCAAAGATGTACTGGTGGTCTAGTTCTAAACTCTTATCGTCAGTAATATGAGTTGAAGAACAAAACGTGCATTTGAAATTGCACTTTTCAGTTGGTTTAATTATTAAATCCATCTCTAATCCAGTAATTATCTTTTCTATAGAACTTATTTTTTATCATAAGTTTTTTAGAGTATGGTGAGTGAGGTATTCTTTTTTGATTAAGATAAAGGTGTATATATTCTAGATAAGTACCGCTTGGACATATTATTCTCTTGTGACCAAATACTTGTATTATATCTTTCCATACACGCTTTAATATATCATTAACAAATTCAGAACACTGTGTGTTTAAATATCCTGCAGTTTTAACACAACCGATTATGACCTCATCTTCATACTCGTGTATCAACGCCAGAGCTAACTCAATACCTTCAGGGTCTTTAGTTGTGTACCATTGTTCCTCTTGTTTAACTCTCTGCGAGTATTCGTACAAATCTGGATGTTTTTCTTTGGTTGAATGCCACATAAAAACATATCCTTGTCTAGCGCAGATTCTAGGTAGATATGGTTGTTTTGTTGGAACTGTGTCTTTAGATACTTCAATATGAGATGGGACTTCAACTGTTAGAAGATTGGGTTTTTCTTCGTAGTCTAACATCGTCAATATATCTGTGCGTAAGTTTATAGACACACTCATCTAATTCTTCCCTGAATTTATAATCATGCTGCATAAAACAACCAAAGCTACAACGATCTAGATACTCGCAAGAAGCACAATCATACTTCTCTAGGAATCTATTTTCGATAGCAGAGTTATCCATCTTTTCTATTTTAGAAGAGTAGAATTTAATAACCTTTTCATCTTGTACCAAGTTACCACATTGACACATAGTACCGTCTGCAAGAACTAATTTACTTGTTCTACAAGAAGCATAATTCTTATCATTATTGATCCAATCTGATATTGGATGAACGTTTGGATATTTATCAATGAAGTGTTTGAATACGTCTAAAAGCTGTTGATCAGTTGGAGCCTGAAACTCAGCAGATTCATCTGGCATGTAGTAATCAAAGTAGATATAATATCCTTCGTCGTACAGCTTTTTAAAATAATTGTCTTTATCTTTTAGAATGTAGTCAATATTTGGAGAATTTAAAAGCATGCTAATACATGAAACACGCTTACCAAAATACTCCATATTCTTTTTAAATAATAGGAAATCATTTACATTAAATCTACCACGAGGGTCATATGATGTTACCAGATTAGCTTCAACTTCCGCTCTCTCGCAAAAAGCTAGAAGAGATTCTATTAAAGCAATTTTATCAGTAACAAGGTTTGTGACCCAGTTTATCTTTACTTTTTTATTATACTTGATTCCAAGTTTCTTTATACCGCAGACTAAATCTTTGTATGCTTGTAGTAGATTATTGTCAAAGATTTCGGGTGCAAAAATCTCGCCACCCATAGCATTAAAAATTACGGATTGGCGAGATTCTGTTTGTAGGAATTTTTCAATAGGCTCAAGTTTGCTAGTGACTGTGTCAATACCAACTTTATTTTCGTGGTCTTGCCAACAAAATGAACATCTTAAATTACAATACTCGAATAGATGTAAAGTATATTCTTGTTCAGGGTCACGTTTACGCTCAATAATAAATTCACGCATTTTATAATAATCTATATTTCGATAGATCTCTTTCGTTAAATTTTTCAGATAAGAAAAACTGTAGAAGTGGGAAGTTCACATTCTGAAAATCAAAACGTGGAACTAAGCAAGTATCGCATGGAGTATTTACAACATATTCAATAATTGAATCAAGATCTTCGTCAGATAAAGTTTCTCCAACAACGCTAGTTATAAACTGTAGCATACCAAATACTGATCGGTCAATTTGCATACCTTCAAATTCGTCGTAAACTTTGACAAGAAGTTTAGCTAAATCCGAAGCCTTCTTTTTAGAAAGCCCTTCTAATTTACAAACGCCATATTGATTCTCATCACGCTCCCAGATCTCATCATCAGCATATAATTCAAATCCTTCAATATTACTTAAAGGATCTAGTTGTGTAATATCAACTGTGTTTGGATCAATGTTAAACGTGCTTAAAAACTTATGGTTAGTCAAGTTTAATAATACCATTTGTCTGTTGTCAGAAAGCAGTTCTTTAAACCATCTTCTTAAAAACATATGAACTGTTTTTCTTAGTTCTTCTTTTCTAGAATCATCTCCAGATAGATATGTTGCTAAGAGAAATTCGTAAGAGTAATTTAACTCTAAGTTCTCAAATAGTGTTGGGTCAACGTTAACTGAAGAATCCCATGCTTCATGTATATCTTCAAGACCTTCCCAAATAGAGTTCAGATTGACGCTATAAACAGAAGACAATTGGGAATTAGAAACAATGCGCTGATTATACACAGTGTGATTTACAATAGTTTTAAAACCATCAAAATCTAACTCAGGTAGAACTACTTTGAACCACTGAGCAATTACTCTCTTATACGATTCTTTATCGCAATAGATAATAATCTTTTTATTGGTTGTTTTTCCAAAGTCTTTTAGAGTCGCAACAAATCCTGCAAAATCTTCTCCAATAACTTCTTCGTAAGATTTACCAAACGTTACCAATTCACCATAAGATACTTTATTTAATTGGTCTAACATCGGAATACCATATCGTTCAGAAATAACAACACGGTCAAAATTGATTTCGATTTTGTCGTCAAACTCTAGATATACTTTATTAAACAGGTGTAGCATTTGCTAATTCCTCTAATGTTTTTTGTTTAGCTGAATTATAAGTTTCACCTGTTATCATTCCTTCAGCAATACCATAGGTTAGTAAGAACATTGGGTTGTTTTGATTAGCCCAATATGAATACATGTTTTTACCTTTGAACATGTAGTCATTAAAATAGTGTGTATAGAATTTTAAGTTTCTCTGGTCTGTATTACCATAGAAAGAATAAAAGTCGTTATTCTTTAATAATGAGATAAAATTAATACCAGTAAGTTCATCAGTTTCATCTTTATCAAAACCATCAACGAAAGATTTGAATGATTCGTCTCCAACGATGTACATATTATAAAGAGATAAACTTTCCAATTTTGAAACCCACTTAGATAGAATTTCTTTATTGTCTTCTATGAATTGTGTATCTTGTACTGGTTGTAATTGTTTAAATTGGTGCAACATATGCGTCACTGCTCTTTCAAGAGAAGGAACACTTACCAACATAGTTGTGTGTAAATACTCTTTAATCAAAGAGTAGCATTCTTCTTCAGTACACCCCTTAACACTAATATCACACGGGATGTCTAAATTTGAAAGGTATGTTAAAAGTTTTGCACCCTTTAAAGAACTGTCTTTGTAATTGATTAAAAAGAAAGTTGTTTTATCAGCAAAGTATTTTTTTAAATGTTCAATAGAAATTGGTGCAACAGTTTCAACAATATTCATTATCTTCTTCCTCTAGAACTATGGCATGATGAATGGCAAGAAGCGTGACACACATTAGTTTGCCATGTTCCCGCATTTTGACCTCTATGCCAATTATACGAGTTTCTCATATTACTAAACATAACTTCTAAGCCACCTGCTGTGACTAAATTACCAGCATACACGTTATCGCGACCTGCGCTTACTCCACCTTGAAGATAATCATTATTCATATAAGCCACTGCTGTTTGGTCATAGACTACCCCAGGAGTTGGTCTTGAACCTGTGTTACCACCAGCACCATCAACGAATAATACAGCACGCATTAATCTAATTTTTGTATAGCGATATGTTTCTGTGATCAGAGTGTCGTAAATATTTTGAGCAGTGATTTCACCAGAGGCATTCGTACCAATACTTCCACCATTGATTTCAATACCTTTACCACCAGTGTCACCACCAAAGATACCACTATGACTAAACTCTCCAAATGGCCATGCATTGGTTCCCCAAGAGATACCAGAGTTGGCTGTATCTCTAACATATTCTGCAAAACGATCTACTATATTCTGTTTTGTAATTGGGTTGACTAACGCCATTATAGTTCCTTAAGAATCCAAACTCTTTTATTGCTTAATTTTTTCATTAGACTTTTAGGTGCACCACATATATCTTCTTGCCAGCTTAATTGATGACAATCACCACCACAATAACTGAAAACCTCGCAACTGTAGCATAGTGGATTTCTGCTTCTTTCGCACGCTATATTCTCTATCCTTACTGGATTATTTATAAGTTCATTTATATCCATATTTATGTCACCAAACTGCATTTCTGGGGCAGAGTTTGGGCAACCTGCAATAGAACCGTCTGCGTTTAAGGTGAATATCTTTTCTTCGCAATCTCTGCAGAAAGTTCCACCCTTTGTAAACCCAGTTTCAAATTTTGCATATATAGTTTCCAAAAAATCATTCTCAAACCATTCTCTTGCACCAAACTTCTCAGACTGTTCGTGCATCTTTAAAAACCATGCGTCTTGATCTTTATTCTTAGGGAAAATGTCTGGGTGTTTATTAGCCGAGCCGTTTCCAGTTAATCTTTCAAAAGAAACTTCTTGGACTCCAAGTCGACGAATCCAGCGAAGTAGAACGATCGGTTCAATGTTTATAGTGTCAACTGTTACACTAATAAAAAGACGAATTGTAACTCCTCGATCAAGTAAACTTTTTACATTGTTTCTCCAAAGAGTTATCTGTTTGTTATTATCAAATCTTATCTTAGGATCCCAAGATGTACCTACTCTATTCCCAAGACATTCTTTAATAAAAGAATAATGGTCTTCAGTTAATTTTAAAACTAGGTTAGATGTGATACCCCAAGTTGCATTTGGTAGAGATACGCTTTGCCAAACTTGGCGCATTTCAGCTGGATCTACTAAGAATGGTTCGCCGCCATGAAACTCACAGTGCACTGTATCCGTTTGATTGGTGATTGTTTTGAACTTATGTAACCACTCAGTTACCTTGTCTGGATTCCAATATATCTTTGGTCCATTAATACCGTTGGTGAAACAGTGCCTACAATTCAGATTGCAGGTTTCTGTTGTTTTTAGATATATCATCCAGTTCATAATTTTTCGCTTTATTAATTAAAAATTTTTCAAGTCCAAAACTTAAAGTAAATGCACTCTTTTCATTAAGAGCCATGTGAGGAGTATTCGCTGGGATAAAAACTTCTTCGCCAGATTTGATGGTAGTATATTTATCAGCGATAATAATACTTTTCTCACCATCAACACAATAGATTATAACATCATCTGGATCAGTATGCATAGCAAAACTTGGAGAATTTTCTTGGGCTATAAAACCGTGACATGTAACTACACCCTCATGACCATACTTCATTTTATACCATGCGCATCTTTGATACAACTCTAAAGAATACTTCTCCATACCCTCTAGTTTTATAGTTCTATTATTCTTGTAAGAATATAGTTCGCTATAATGACTAAGGGGGATTTGCTCCCCCTTTTCGTTAATCATTGATACCAGATTTTGTTCATATGGTAAAGGGTTGTGCAAAAAAGCAACAACTTCATCTAATGATATCACTTAATAAAACACTCCACTAATTTTACGCCATGTTCTAGATTTGTTTCTAGAGCTTGACCAAATACATTTGGTCCCTCACCAGCGATAGCTTTACCGTCTGAGTTTGAAATAATTGTTTGACCTTTACGAATTGGTCCAACAACTTTAACTGGAACACGACCAGTCAAACCAATAGCCTGTCCTTGAGATTCGTCGTTCATAACAAAAGCTGGGTTGGTAGATACAACACCCATGACACGTTGACCAGTTTGGAAGCAAGCCGTTGCCTCAGCGTCGCCTGCCATTGCAACAACCATCACTGTTCCTGGTTCATATTCTTTATCAGTTGTGTATTTTTCAGCCAAGTCAGCGTATGTTGCTGAAGTTGAACGACCATAAATTACGTTGAATCTATTGTCAGACTGACCAATATCGCCTGAACCATTACCACCAGTTTTCTGAATAGAACCAACGGTTGGAGATAAAGTTAGTGCTACTGTAACATCTCCAGCAGTAGCATCAGTGTTAGAAATTTCAATAGAGTTACCAGAAACAAATTTACGAACAACTGCAGTGTTGTCTGATTTTCTAACAAGAAAACCGCCACCAGTTGTTGTTGATAAACCTGTTAAAGTAGCATGATACGCTTGAACGTCTGCACCAATAACTAAACCAAGGTTTGTTCTTGCAGCAGAGGCATTAGAAGCACCAGTACCACCATCAGCAACTGCAAGGTCAGTAATACCAATAATAGTACCACCAGTAATATCAACCAAGTTCTTATTCTGAACAGCCATATTACCGCAGCCAAGGTTTGTTCTTGCAACAGCAGCAGAAGTACCACCTGTGCCACCGTGTTCAACTTGAACAACTCCATCAACGTTTGTTGCGTTACCAGTTACTGTACCAACAACGTTACCAGTAACATTACCTAAAACAGCACCAACGTGAACGCCATAAAACTGGTTCGCATAGATGTTTGATAAAGCATCTCTAACAACAACTGTGTTTGGAGCAGACTGAACGTTTGGATATCTGCCATGAATCTTATCAGCGTCTAGGGTAGAGCCAATACCAGCATTACCATCAAGAATTGATAGAATATTCGGAGCAGTAAAAGAGACAGTATCTAATTTTTCAGCAACTTCTCTGTTTAGTGCATCAAAGTTGTGGTCAACCTCTTCAATTGTTAGAGGTCTTTCTTTATCTTGTCTTAAATTAATAACAGCCATTATTTGCCTTTTTCTAATAGTTGCGTCAGAATACTTTTAATATCGCTCAAGTCTGATTTAATATTATTTATTTCAGATTGCATAGCGATAACAGTTTCTTGCGTTGTTCTTTGCTCAGTGCTTCTTTGTAAAGCAAACAGTCTAGCGTTCTTGTAATTCTCAAAAGAACGTTTATCTGTATTTATGACGCCACCATTGGCGGTGTCTTTTTTATACTGTTCGAAACCTTCTACTTTTACAAGACTCATGATAGTGCTAGAAGACGTAGGTTTTTAATCTTAGGAACGTTAACTGGATTTGTAGACTTCATTACCAGTTTAATTTGAACGTTATTGAAAGATTGCACACTTGTAACATTAACTTCTCGCTCAACGAAAGAACCTTCTGGGTCTTGGTTAACTGCAACAAAACCGCTATCAATCCAGCGAAGTTTTCTCAAGTCTACGTTACCAGACCAAACTCTGTAGTAAACTTTAACATCGCTGTTATTTACAATATTTCCGTCAAACATAACCTTAATAATCTCAGCGGCTTCAGATAGTGTCAATGATCTTGTGATATATTGAGCTTGGTTAGTTGCACCGTATGGAGCAGTATCGTCAACATAACGATCGTAGATAGTAATTGCAAAATCTGGATCAGTAATCATATCAATGGTAGCAGTTGTTGCAAACGAACCATTCAATACGATTCTAATAACGTCAAGTTCTTCGTTACCAGCATACACGGTCTTATCTTCAACAACTTGAACGTCACGAACACTATATGTTCCATTAATACCAGTAGCTACACCTGCGATAACTAATGTCTTACCGATACCAGCAGAAGATAATAAGTTATCTGCAGTGTCGATATTAGTTCTGATTACAGCATTACCATCAGCGTTGTTTTCAAATACTAGGTTACCAGTTGTAGTAATATAGAACGCTTCACCAGTAGCAGTGTTTGATGCTGTACCAGTTAGAGAAATAGAAGTATTACTATTAACTGTAGAAACAGTACCAATTAAAGTGTTATCGACTTTCTTGTATAGTTTATTGCCAGCAAATACTTGAGACGAGAATAAAGTACCAACACCGTTCACGTTTGAACCGCTAGTCGAAACAGTACCAGTACCATCTGTAGCTAAGTCAACGTTTGTGATATCTCCTTGTGTCAACAACACGCGAGAATCAATTTCTGGAACGTTAACAACACTAGAAGAAGTATTATTAATCAAGTTAGCAATAGCGTATGCTGAAACTTGTTGTAAGTCGACAATTGGAGAAACGTTAGGGTTAGAAGATTGCAATACTGCACGAATTGTCAGAGGAGCAACTCTAACGTTATCAACAACAGTATAGTTATCATATGAAGGGACGTTCATACGAGTACTGAATGTAAAGTTGTTGTTAGGAATAAACGGTACATATCCAGTGAATGATGTATCTTGTTTCATAGTCTTGACATAATAGTCAATCTTAGTATCTGGGAATACGACGTCTGAAGTTTTTAGATACATAGCATCCATAGCGAAGCCACGTGTAACACTAATACCAGAACCACCATAAACTCCGTTAACGAAGTCAGCTGTAGTTCCTTTTAGAAGGTTATTACCAGTTCCATCTTCAGTAATCTTAAGATCAATTAAGAAGCTGTCTTTTTCAAGACCAGATGCAAGAACAACGTGAGATGTATTCAATACTGTATCTGGGATACCAAGATTTGTGCTATTAGCACCATACAGACCAGAAGCAACACCAACCATCTTAACAGTTTGACCTGCTAATAGACCGTGATTAGGTGCAGAAACTCTTACCTTTGTTGAACTCTTAGTAATTCTTAGAGGATCAACTGGAAGGGTTACCATTTCTGGTGGAACGTTTCTTAAGTACAAGTCAGCAACTGTGTTTGTATTAAACTTGGCAGTGCGCATCACAAACTTAATGTCTAGTAGAGTATGGATTTCCCACTCTTGAGCGTTTTGAGATGCATATAAAGAACCAGTTAGCGGTTGACCTGCGATAGTATTACCAGTTAGAATATCTTGTTGACCCATCTCAGAAACCCATAACTGAGCTCCTGGTTCGTCAGTCATAACAACGAAAGCATATGTTTCGCCATCTTGTAGATAAACTGGTGACTTAAACTTGAACGTAGTCGCAACAGAGCTATCATCTGAAACGTTAATTTCTGCAGCAGTTTTTGTAACTTTAGAGAAAGGAATAGTCTTAGATGAAGAAGGAACTGCGTTGTCAGTTGGTCTCAACTCTACAGAGATTGGTCTCTTACCAGCTTCCATAAAGTACAGATCAATAGATGTCAACATCACACCACCAGGATTATTGATAGTGAATGTTTGTGCAAGAGGGTCGTAAGTATATTGGTAGATAACCTTAGAACTTACAGTAGATCTACGAACTGGTGGTAGACCAAGAACTCTTGAGTCTTGGAATGCAGCAGACTGAACAAATTCAACAGCACGGCTTGAAACAACAGTACGTTCTTTATCTAGAGAAATACCTTGTGCATAGTAAACTGCAGAACCAGTAGAGTCAAAAGATGCATTACTATTAGTGTAATTATCTGTCAACTTGAATGTACGCTCACCAGTGCGGAAAGAAAGAGCATCTGTTTCTGGGATGTAGAATACACCAACAGCAGTACCATCATTATTAGTGATAACTGGATCAGAAACACTCTTCATAGTTGCAGCAGAAGCGGCAATATTGGAACCATTAATCTCAGCGATAGTTAGACCGTTGAAAGAACCTGTTGTACCGATAGTTACAGAACCTGTTAAAGTTTCACCGATAGAGAAACCGTTCTTGATGTTGACTAGATAGATGTCTTGAGTAATAGGACCAATTGTATCTGAAGCTGTAATATTGTCGCTATGTACAACAACACCAGATGCCTTCAAACGATACAACTTACCTTTTAGGTTATCTTCATAACCGTTAGCTGGAGTGTAAATATCAAACGGTTGAATCAAAGAACCGTCTAGTTTTGATACAGTAATATTACCACCAGAAACGGCAGTTACTTTAAACACTTGCAAGTTAAGTTGCTTAGAAGTTGTATTGTTATCAACAATACCTGCACTAGTTCCAATAACAGTACCAGAGTGATCGTTGTAAGTTCTTAAATCAATAGCGTTGTGGAAGTTCATGTTATAGAACATAACATGGTTTCCTGGCTTGATGTTATTAGAATCTTGTACAACGAAGCTGAACGAAGTAGCAGCACTTGTTAGGTGAGCGATGCTAACAATATTAGTTGGTACATGAGTTGTATTAGTTAAAACGTCACCAACACCGAAAGCTGGTTCAATACGTCCACCGTTTTCACCGATAATATCAGTCAAACGAACGTCGTTATATTCTCTACGTGCATCATCTGACAAGATGTTGTTCTGTAAATCTTTAAAGTCAAAAGACATCAAAGAGTTAGACACACGTGTAACTTTGAATACATCAGCAGGTTTAACATATGCGTTAACTGGGATGTTATCAAAATAAGAATAGAACTTAGTTTTTGGTTTTAGGTTTTGCGCCACAAAAGTGATTGGGCGAGATCTCATATATGGGATGTATGAAAGATCTACAATTCTGTCACCATAACTTTGTGTATTTACAGAAGAAGATAGGTTAGTTGTAACACCAGATCTTGTCTGGTAACCAGACCAATCTGTAAATGTAGTTTGGTAGCCAGTAACTAGTCGATTAGAACCAGTCCAAACATCAGTTCTTGAGTTTATATTTTCTACTCTATCTGGAACAGAGTTCCAGTGAGTTTGCCACTCATTCCACTTAGTACCTGTAACACCAAGTTGATCAGCCATAAACTTAATAGCGTCATAGTTATTATCATCAACGCGAATTAAGTCTGGACGACGGTTAATAGATTTCCAGTTATCACCTTCTGGATACAACTGAACTTGACCTCTAAATGCACCCATAGAGATGGCATGAATATCCATTGTACGTGTAGCATTATTGTTAAAGATGTAAGAACTTTCAGTGTATGGTAAAGTGATAAGATCGCCAGTTTTCTGGTAAGATCTGTTACCACGGTCAGCACCTGAAACTAGATCTTCAACTAGTTCTAGAGCATTAGTGTAGTGAGCTGGACGAAGAATCTTGTTTTGAGAGTCTACAGAAACTCTGTAGTCTTCGTTCTTAACATCACCAATACCGTGACCTGTAAATTGGTCAACAATAAAACCGTTCTTGAAACGATCTAGACCAGTCTTCTCGTCAACGATTTGAAGTTGAGCAGTTTCTTTTTCTAGTAGAGAAAGAGTTACATAGTATTCAAGGTTAGAAATACGACGCTCTAATCTACCGATGTCGCGCATTGTGTAGCGACGGTTATCTCTTTGAGAGATAACAACTTCATTAACAGTCTTAGTGTATGGTGGAATTTGAACAGTACCAAGAATTAATCCTTCTTTTGGATCTTCTGGTTCTTTAGGAACAAATCCTGGAACACCTTTAATGATGTTAAACTTACCGAAAGAATCTAAAACAACTTTGTCGATACGACCGATATAACTTGCTCTTGGCGCAGTCATGTCAGAACCAATCTTTGGAAGTTCTGGGTAGAATCCGTTTGTAGTTGTTAGAATTGGACGGAAGTCAACGACATCAGTTAAGTCTACAGTTGTTGTTTTTCCTGCTCCTGAAGTAGAAACAAAAGAAGGAATTTCTGAATAGTCGATACCTGAAGCTGTAGTATAAGAGTCTACAGAGAAGTAATTACCATCAGTTGTATTAGAAACAGTAAAGAACCAGTAAGTGATACGGATAGCACCGTTTGGAACTTGGTATCCTGGCTTCAAGTTCAGTTTACCATAAGTGTAGTAAGTAGAACGTTGACCATTATCTAAAGTATAATTATCAGTAATGTCGATAACTACATCTTCATCGAATGTGTAGCTACCATCTGGGGTGCACTCAACTTTTACAAGTTTGAAAATATCACCATGGTTTAACTCGATAGAGTTAGAGTTAATAGTTCTTCTATCAGTGATGATCATTTCACCATCAATCTTGTTTAGAACTTTAACTTTTTCTTGGGCACCAGCAGAAACTTGTTGTACAGAAGCAATCAGATAGTATCTACCGTTTGGTACGTTCCAGAAGTTTACTTGTTTTCTAACAGTGTCATTATCGAAAGTGATGAAAACACCAGTAGTATCATCAGATGTAAGTTTTACTGGAATATTAGAGTCAGCGTTTATAAGGGTGTAGTTTGAAAGGTCGGTGTCTGACAAGAAAGTCTCATCAACGTTTGTAACTTCAAACCAAGCCTTGTTAGTGCTTGTAACCATTTCTGGGAACAAACGACGAACAACAATCTGAGTACTCTTAACAGTATCGCTACCATTTTGGAAACCACGTAATGTTTTTACATTAGACTGACCAACTGGGAATAGTAGTGATTCATATTGAGGGTCGTGCAACTTAGCAGCGAATAAGGTAATTCTTGCATTGCTTTGGTTTGCAAGAGCGTTACCAGTTAACTGAATAGAGTAATCGCTATTTACAGCAGAAACAGTACCAGCTAGTTGATCGTTAAGATAAATCATATCTCCTGGTAAAACATTATTCTGGAAAATTGTACCGTAACCAGTTAATGTGTTAGAACCAGTAGAAGCGTTACCAGTGCCTAGCAATTGGAATGTTGTAGGTTGAATGTTTGCAGAGAAGTTTGCTCCACCTGCGATACCAACAATACTCTTAACAGAACGCTCGAAAGAAGCACCATTGAACATTGTGATATCAAACAAACCAAGTTTGTAAGATGTCTTTGTGTTGATAGTGTCATTATCGGACAGTTGTAAAGATCTAACTCTAGCTGTACCAACAATGTTTGAAGTTGATGGAGAGTTGCTAATAGTTTGACCAGAGCTGTCAATGTATAAGTTTTGCGTCAGGCGAATCTCTGGAGGAATTGTATTACTATATCCAGTACCACCGTTAGTTACTGCAACTGATTGTACAACACCGTTGGAAACAGTAACGCTTAGAATAGCGCCAGAACCAGAAGCTGTTACAGGGAATACACCGCAACGTGGGTCTGTTTGAGATGCTTGAGTGGAGAAGCTACCGCTGTATCCAAAACCGCCATCTTCAACGATTACAGATTGAATCACACCGCCAGAAACTACTGCACGGCACTGTGCAGCTCTTGGTTGTAATGTCTTTACAAGGTAAACTTTTTCAAAGTTGTCTAAGTTTGGCCACTTGTATAAGTTATTAATTTCAACATAGTTACCAAGATTCAAACCAATAGTTTGTTCAGTAACACGTTGAATGTGATTACCTTCATCGCCATTAATTTGACGAGCTTTATCAAACTCGATAAAATTAGAAGCAGAAGATTCAACTTCATAACCTTGGATGTAGGCTTTTCCTGGGTCAACCACAAGAACGAACTTGTCATCTGTACCATAAGTTACACCATCAACAGGTAGAGTTCCTTGCTCTAGAGCATCGTAAACACCTTGGTTTGTACCATCGTTTAAGTGCTCACGAACAGACATCTTAAACTTGTTTACTTCATAATTGCCAGATTCGTCGTATGTGCGACGTGCTAAAGTTTTTTCTAGCTCTGCATAAGATGAAGACTTAATTTTTTGCTGAACACGTCCTTCATTAATACGGACAAGTTCAATGAATTTGATATTATCTGTTGCAACTAATGGAAGTTTAACAAGAGATAAAGAAATTTTATAACGGTGAGCACCAGGAGCCGCAAAGTTATAAGAACCTGTAGCGTTGTCTAGAATAGATTCGTCATCTTCTGGCGCAACAGTTTCCTCAGTAATTTTAAAACCTACACGGCAAGATGGGTTGTTAGAAAAACGACCAACGTAAAGTTTTAAATCGTCATTACGAACAAACACACCATCAACATAATAGATACCAGCAGCAACGTCAACGCTATAACCATAACCAAGAACGTCTGAAGATGCATTACCAGTATAAGTTGTTGGAGTCTCACCAGAGTTACCAGTAAGTTTTACAATAGCTGTAATATCTGTCAACTGATCTTCAGTCAATCTGAAGTTAGAAGACATTAAGTTGTCTTCTGTGTACGCAATAATGTTTTCGCCTGGTAATAGACGGTTAGTTGTATTATCAGGAGCTGTACCTTCAACCTTACAATAAAGAGTAGGGAAACCTAGTTCATCGACGACAGCACTACCGCCAGAAGTGTCAAGAACTCGCATCTTAACACCAGATGTTTCACCAGTGATAATCTTATTCTTGAAAGTTTCAATATAAGTTGTAACGTCAATAGTACCAGTAAACTGTTCAAGTTTAATAAAGTGTACTTTGTTGTCAACGTTAACAGAACCTGGGATTACTTGAGAACCATTTTTGAAAACGTGATCGCCAAAACGAGAAACTTGATTTTGTAAGATAGTTTGAAGTTGTGTCAGTTCACGAGCCTGCACAGCATAGCTTGGGCGGAAAAGAACTCTGTAAAAGTCCTTCTTTGGGTCATAGTCGTCAAAATACGGTTCTGTATTGAAATCTAGTGCCATTCTTTTTTCTCTTTATAAAGTTTAAACCTATATCCTTATTTAGTTTAGAATTGGATAATAGTTCTTAAAGTAATTGTTTCGTCACCAGAAGGTGTGAAGCCTTGCTTATTGTCGATATACATTAGCTGTCCAGAGAACTTATCAAAGTTCGGAGTACCAGCAGAAATTACAGTAAAGTTATCAGTAATATTGCTTGTCTTAATAATAACGTCGTTCGGTTGAGGAACATCATTATCTAAAGACTGCAACAAGGCAAAAGATTGAGAGAAAGAAATAATACGGTATCTCTTCTTAGACTTTGTAGAACCAACATATGTTAGAACTGCAAAACCATTAACTTCAGAGCCTAGTGTAGAAGTTGGAGGAGTTGAACCACCAAGACCAGCTACAACAACAGTATAAATTCTATCTTCATACCAAACAAATTGACCTTGTGTCATATTTAGTGATGGTAGCCACTCTGTATCTGGTGTATTAATTCGTTCGATGTACAATTCATCGTCTCGTGAGAATCTATCAGTATTAATAGGTGCTTGAATAATATAACAAGCAGAACCAACAGTACCTTGATATCTTTCAAAACCGTCGAATACACGAGGGTCTTTTAGAATACCAACTTGACGATAGTCGTTTCCAACGATAACACCTTGGTTAAGGTCATTAGAAATATTTGTATAGAACATCAATGAACGAGCAAATAATTCTTCTGGAGAGTTCTTACCGTGGCCACCATATGGAGAAATAATAGCTCTTAAATCTGCCGCATATCCGTTACCGATAACTTTAACGTTGGCGTAAGAATATCCCTCGCCACGATTTGTAATGATAACCTTAGTGATAGCATTAGTAATCGGATCAATTACAGCTTCGGCAGCAGCACCTTCACCATCACCCTCGATAGAGATGTTAGCTACACCATAAGAATAACCACCAGAAATAATAGAGATCGCATCAATTGTACCAGCTGGTGTTAGGATTTCGTTATTAGCTTGTTGTGAAGAAATAGCACCTAAAGAAAGGTCCGCCACAAGAGAAGCACCCTGACCGTCACCAGTTACGTTAATTGTTGCCTTTGTGTAACCGACTCCAGGATCGTCAACAACAAGATAAACTAGTTGTCCATTATCAACAATGGCGGAAATCTTAGCTTCTGATTTTGTAGTTAAGAAGTTGATCTCAGCAGGGCTTGTAGCTGTTGGATCATCAATAATAGCAACAGGGTTAGCTGAGTAACCTGCGCCATATCTTAAAACTGCATATCCTGTAGCAACGTTACCATCTCTTCTTAGTGATGCAACTTTACCAATGTATCTTAAACCAACACCGTATGTAACAGAAGATCCGTCTCCAGAAGTAAACTGTGGAGGGGTTGTTGATGTGTAACCGTCTGATAGAATCTCGTAAAGGTTTTTAACACCATTGTATTCGTGGTATACTGTATCACCTTCAAATACTTCGGTAGACGCTTGCCATGGTACTGATGTATATTGTGTACCAGAAACCCAAGAAGGAGGTACGTGACCAAAGAATCCATTCTCTGCAACAGTGTACAAGAATGTACCGTTAGAGAACTGGTCGTTAGTGTAAACCTCTAAGCCCTGCGACCAAGGAGTACCGAAAGTAACAGAAGGTTGGCTTGTATATCCCTCACCAGAGTCAATAACGTTTGTAGATAAAACTCTATCAGCATATAGCTTTGAACGAACTGTTGCATATTGACCACCACCGCCAGTAATTGTAATTTCTGGGGCAGTTATATAACCAGAGCCAGCGTTAATAATAACAACTTCGCGAACACCACCACTTAAAGTTACGTGATCAATAACACCTGTTTCCACAACAGCATCAGCGGTAGCTGCTGCACCACCACCACCAGTAATAGCTACTGTTGGGTTTGTATATCCAGAACCACCGTTAGTTACAGTAATTCCTAAAACTGGAGAACCTGAAAGAATAACAGAAATAGCAGCACCAGTACCTGTAGGATCTTCTACAACAACCGTTGGTAAACTTGTATAACCTTGTCCTCCAGATACAATCTGAACGTTGGTGATAACACCATTTGTTAAAATAGGTTGTAATAGAGCACCAGTCCCACCACCACCAACGACAGTTAAAATAGGAGATACATAATTTGAACCACCGTTGGTAATGTTAATTCCATTAACAACAGAAGTTCCGATCAAAGCAACAGCACTGGCACCGACGCCAGTTGGGTCTGTAATAGTTACAGTTGGTGTTGATGTATATTGAATACCAGCATTAGTTAGATTAATCTCTGTAATATTCTGATCGTTTCTTGTATGTACAGTACCTTTAATTGTTGTACCTTTGTACTTCAAAGCTGCTGTTCCATTAAGAACTGTACCATCTCTATGAGTTGGTGGAGTTGCAGCTAATGTTCCTGGAGTGATAACTTCGTAATAATCTTTAGTGCTATTATTATAGATAATCTGACCAAGGTTTACGCTACTTGTTGCAATAAAAGCAGAAGCAGTAGAAAACGGTGGGGTGAATGTGATAGTTGGATTTGTGTATCCAGAACCTTCTTCAACAACCTGAGCTTGAGTAATATAAATCGGATCAGAATCTCTATAACCGTCTCCAGTTACAGAAATAAGAGCAGTTGAATAACCTTCTCCGCGACCTGTAATGTAAATATTATCAATTGTACCGTTTGAATAGAAGTGACTTGTTAGAGCTGAAACCACTGGAATGTAATCATCAGTGTAGAACTTATTACGAAGGTTAATTGGAATATTATACATAAATTTCCAAACATAACCATCTTGAGTTGTAATAGGTTCAAGTTGAGTACCAGTAGGTTTATTTCTAGAGTAAGCACCATTATTATTGTCAAGGCACTTATAAACGTTATATTCGTCAGTAACAACATAGAAATTACAATCTTCTAGTTTTTGTTTACCTGTTGACGAAATACCAATAACAGTTTTTAAATTAGCACCAGTACCTGATGGAGATACAACTCTAATTGTAGGTTCTGACGTATAACCAGTTCCTGGAGATGTTAAAATAACACCAGAAATCTGACCTTGTGCAATTTCAGAAACAACTGCAGTTGCACCAGTACCACCACCACCTTCAATAACTAGCTCAATCTCATCAATGTTGATATAACCTGCACCACCAGAAATTACGTTGATACCAAGAACTTGGTCGCAATATCTATCATCGTACATATCATATACAACGTCAGAAGCCCAGTTTAATCTGCGGATAACGAACGCAACGTCTGATGGTTTAATTTCTTTAATTGTGATGATTTCATTACGAACAGCATGTTCATAATCTAAGCTATCAACAGGATATGGAGGATTGTTTTCATCCTGCCAAGACAATGTTTGTCCTAGAAAATAATAGTATGAAGACGACTTAGTAACAACGTCTCTGTAAACACCCTCTGCAAGTGATTTGTACAAGATGGTTTTTACTAATTTTGAATCGATTGCCATATTTTTATTATCCGATAACTGTTTTCTTTAATTCATCACAAAAAGATTATTTTAGTTTACTGTAACTTTCCAAGTAACAGCGATTGTATCACCAGCTTGTTTGTTAACAACTGGGAATACTGTACGGCAAAGCATAGTACCACCAACAGATGCGTTGAAAATACCAGCTTCAGTAATAGCACCAGTACCAGTACCAGCTGGGAAAGTTGCAGTATAAGTGATAGCGTTATTTTCTTGTAAGGCACCAGATAGTAGAACACGACCAGTTTGTGTACCAAGAGTAGTATCAGCATCGGCTGGAGAAGCAGTACCAGTACCAATACCCATGTGTGACATGTGTACAGGAACGTCTGATGCTTCAGCGATCATTTTACCAGCAATATAAATTTTGCCAGTAGCAACTACTAAGTTTGGAACTTCAAACTGTTCAGTAATTTGACCATGTTCGTTAGTCTTGGTAATTTGTACCATACCTTTGGCTTTAACGCCAGAATCGATTAGATGTTCAGTCATTTTATCTCCTTAATTTAAGATCTTACCAATTGGAAGGTCTTGTGTTTGCGTAATGTTCTTCGAAATAACCACCTTGTTCGTAAGGGTCTACAGTAATATACCCAGTGTTACCAAAATTAACGACAGGTAGATAGTCAATATCCATATTTAGGCTAGAAACAAGACTAGTCTGCTCTATAAAAGTAACAGTTTCATCTCTTCTCTTGGTAAATGTCTGTTTGAAATTATTAGTATCAGATGCAGAAATACTATCGTCTTGAACTCTCTTAGAGAATGTCTGTTTCAAGAACTCAGTTACAAGGGCTTGTTGATTTGCAACGTCAGAACCGAAACCAAATTGTTTACCAAAAACTTTAGAGAATTCAGCTTCACCATGAGAAACCGAGAAACTATCTTGCAATGCTTTAATTACATGTTTTCTCTGGATTAATTCAGATACTGGTTGAGTATCTGTTAAATCTTTGATGAAGTGATAATATACAATCTCTGAGAATCCAAAAGAGTCGTACAGAGTAATACCAAGAGATTTTACTAGAGCGTCTAGACCAATAGATAAATTAATTCTATTGTTGATAGAGTATTCACCAAACATTGCCATACCAGATGGGTGTAACATAGATCTAACAACAGAAGCATAAGACTGAAGTTGTTCATCGATCTTTAATACATAAGCGAATGCCTGATAGTAATATGAATCTTGAATAAACATTGAGTCATTCAAGAAACCATCATTAGTTCTATAATATCCTGGATATTTAACAACAGCACCAAGAGAAACATCTAATAGTGCAGGATCTTTACCTTGAGTGTCGGCAGCGTTAATAAAGAACTGACGAGAGATTGTACCAACATATGCACCGTTAGCATAACCATAAGAACCATAAATTTTAACGTTGGGTGCTTCTAAATATCCGCTACCTTGTTGTGTAACTGTCGCTCCAGTAATAACACCATTAGTTACTTGCAAAGTTGCTTTTGCTGGAGATGCTCCAACAATTGGGATTCCATTAACATCTACTGGTGGGTTGATATCAATAACTGGAGACTCAAGATCATATCCTGAACCCCCATTAAGGATGTTAATATATACGACTTTACCAGCGTTTGCGCCAGTACCAAGAACTGGAATTGCAACTGCACCTTTACCGTGTTCTGAAACATCCCAGTAGTCACCATTACTTAGATAACCACCTTCGGTAAAACCATTAATTCTTTCAGAGAAGTTATATGCATAGTCGTCACCGATAATTGGCGTTGCTTCAAAACCAAAACCTGTGGTATCACCAATAGCATTTGTGATAACAAAGTTCATATCATCATAACCAGTACCAAAATCAGTAATGATAATATCTACAACTTTACCAGCGTTTGCGCCAGTACCAAGAACAGCAATAGCTGCTGCACCAGTTCCGTCACCTTGTACAGTAATTACTGGTGGTAATGTATAGTCTTGTCCTGGGTTATCTATGATAAAATCACCCAAGCCACCCTGAGTTACATTATATGAGATAGAACCAGCAACACCTTTTACAATCTTTTTTCTTGTAGAAACTGCAGAAGATGGAAGAACCGTTACAGAAAAGTCTGTCTTATAGTTAAGACCAAACTTAATAACGTCAATCGTCTTAAGACCACCATTTTCTGTAATAGAAGAAACTTTAAACCAGAATGGCGTTCCTTCACCAGAAGATAACTGAAAAACCTGCCCTGGTTTAAAGTTCTTTCCTGGTTCTTTAATTTTAATTTTTACAGTAGAAGGAACAATTTGAGCTTGAAAAACTGATCCATACTTAATAGAGTCTTTTGGAGTAATATCACCATAAAAGTTTCTATTAACAAATAACTCATAGATACCATTATCTGCATCCACGGGTAAAACGTTTTCTACAGTCGCTGTAATTGTACTCGCAGCATCTACGTTTTTAACAACCTTTGTATTGAAAATTCTCTTCGCAGTTTGAACTGTTACTGTTTTACCAATAAGGTTATAAGGATCTCCTTGTAACACCTCAACGAAAATAGAAACGTCTTGAGTCCAACGACCATCAGAGATGCGAAGCATCTGACGACCAGGATAATCTAGATAAACGTCTTTACCATACAAAAGTCTAAACAACAATTTGTAAGATGCTTCAGAACCTTTTGCAAGATATTGTTCTTTAATGTGTTTTAGAAGAAAACGTTCAGTATCATAGTTGCTACTTACAACAGGATAATTATGTGCAAGTTCAGCTTTGAAATATTTAATGTACTCGTCAAGAGTTTCATCAATATCTCGTAATGAAAATAAATCTACGTTCTGTTTATCTAAGAACTCATAGTATGCTTCAACGAAAGCTACGAAAGTTGGATATTCTGCGCGAACAAACTCTGGTAGCTGTTGAGCTACCAGATTGCTTGTAGAAACACGTTGTATTCTTAGTCCATTGGCCATGTTACATATTTCTGATAGAAGTAAAGATATAGTTCTTACCAGCTTGGTTAGAACCAGCAGCAGTCATATCGTTTACAACTTTAACTTTTAGATAGTCGCGAGCAACCTGTACAATCTGGTTATATGCTGTAACAACGTCATATGATTCTGGTTTTAAAACAAACTCGAAAGTAGCATCAGCCATAGATGTAATCGTTAAGTTACGAACGATCAGCGTTCCCTTAGAATAATTAACTTCGCCGATTTTCGGGTTTACGATATATTTATTTTGTTTAGCATCAAAGTAAAATAGACGCAAGTTTCCTTGACCATCATCGTCAATGTAGTGAACGTTTGAAGTATTAGGAATATAAAAACCAGTAGAAATAACAGATTCAGCTGGAATAGTAGAGTTGAAGATCGGGTTGATCATGTTCAACTTATATTCTGAAGAAAGGTTATATCTTGGTGTGAATTCGCGACGAACTAGAATTTTAGTTGTGTTATTTACAATAGCTTGGTCAACTTCATCAACTAAACGAACAAGTTGAGAGTAACGTAAAACACCATCAAACTTTTGAAGATTAGAATCATCGTACGCATAGATAGCATCACGAATAATTGTTTCTAACTGAGCAGGAGTTTTGTCTGAGATTTTAGCATTGTAGTATGCTGTAACGTCAATCTCAACGTTAAAGTATTCTGGATCAACGAACTCTGGTGTAATAGAAACAATAGACTTTGGAGCGATAATGTTATTACGAATAAAGTCTTTTTGGGCATCCGTTAATCTAGATGTGTCAGTGGGCTTTACGCAAATAAAAGTTTTACCATAAACTGGCGGGTCATTATCTTCACCACCCCAAACGACCACAGAGGCTGCTTGAGGGAAATTTTTATAAATTAGAGATTTATAATCTTCAGTTGTAACAGCACGGTTTTGTGCTGCGTACAAACGAGGTGCATTATATTTGATCGAATCAATAGACTCAGCAGAAGAACCACCCAATGCTGCAGTTGATGCAGTTACAGTTAAACCAGATCCCAAAAGAGCAGTACCAGCGTAAGAGAAAGTGTTAGCACCGTTTGGAGCTTCTAGAGATGAAACATAATATTCAAGAGTCAAGAAATTACCATCAATAGGTTTATAACCAACAACACCATCACCAAAATAGATTTCATAAACACCATCGTCTAATTCTTTAACGAAGAAAGACTTTGTTGTAGAATCTAATTGTGTCATAGATTCAGCTGGAGTATAAACAACGAAAGTATCATCGTCTGGTGTTTCTCTGATCTTAACAATTAATGTTGTTAAGTCAACGTTCTGATTAGGGATAATATATTTTTGACCTTCTTGAATAGTGTAGCTAAACTGTAAAGGAATACCTTCAATTAATTCAATATTGTTAAATGTATAAGTACCACCAACCGCAACTGTTGTAAGGTCAGATGTATTATAGAATGTATACGATACACCATCAATAGATGTTAAGAATGGCTGGTTAGCAGGTAATGTAATAACGTCTGGGTTATATGTTGGAGCAGTAATTGTTGCGTTTACATATGCTTTCGCACACTTAGCTGAGTTAGGAATATAACCTAACATCTTAGCTAAAGAAACTACAGAGGCACGCTTAGACGCAGAGTCTAGGAACATCTCATTAACGGCAAGGTTTGTATAAATGCCGTTGTAGTGAGTATTATATGCTAATACGTCTAGCAAGATAGAAAATGCAGAACCCTCAAAATCGTAATCTTGAAACTTATCCTGTGCGTTTAAGAAGGTTTTAAGGTTAGCTTTGATATCATCAAAGTCTAATGCATTAACTCTAATTCTTTTTGTTGATTGTGCCATTTATCGTGTTCTCTCTAATACAAAGTCAAGAGTTAGTGGTTTTTCTGTGTTTACGATTTTGAATGTTACTGAAACGTAAAACGAATTGTTTTCGTCAGAAGCAATAACCTCAACGTCTACTAAATCAACTCTTGGCTCAAAGTTTGCAATTAAGTCAATAATAGCTCTTCGTGCCATTAATTCAGTCAATGGTGTTATTGGCTCGAACAGTAGCTCTCTTAATGGGCTACCGATTTCACTATGAAATGGTTTCTCATAGTGTCTAAGCTGCATTAAGTTTTTTAATGATTGTTTTACAGCATTTTCGTCAAACTTACGTGAGATATCCCCAGTCACAGGGTGCGCTGTAAAGTTTAAGTCTAAATCTGAGAATATTCTTGTATTTCTGCTCATAGTTATTATTTAGGTTACTCTATGAAAGTATTTGTAGATCCCTGTGCAATAGTATCACCACAGTTAATATCGTCTGCAATTCTAGCCAAATAGTAGCCTTCTATTTTCGTCTTTCCTGTACCCGTTGTAGGATATCTCTGATTTTGGGGATGGGTTGTTACACCGCAGTTGTGAGAAGCAAACTGACAAGATTCGTGAACCACAGCTGGCTTCTTACCATTAAAAAATGTCTTTTGTACTGGAGATGTTAATAGTTTAGTTGGCGGAAAACAACCATGTCCAGTAGAATAATCTCCAACAACTGTAACAGCTGGCATATTAAACCTTCATGATAAATGCCACAGCATAGTATGGTGGCAAGTTAGCGTTTGTACCAGAAACACCCTCAGAATTGATAGTAGTTGTAACACTAATTGTGTGCGAGTGAGTATGAGAGTGAGATAAGTTTACTACAGTGTTATTCGTAGAATAATCATTTGCGGTTCCTCTAAGCATAGTATAGTCTGCACCCTGAGTTGCAATACCACCATTAGCATACAACTCTGATCTTTCAGAACGAAGACTTGCACTCCAAGAATTTGTATCGGAGTTTGTAGAACCAGTAGTAGTCGCAGTGTGGCTGTGGGCGATAACCTGAGCGTCTTTTGTACCACCAGTATAACTGTTAGAACCAGTAACTGTAGTTTGAGCTCTAGAGTTTGCGTCTGTTCTAGCACCAATAACAAATTTATCTCTTAAGTCTGGTGTACTGTTTGTTCCATCGCAAAGTCTCCAACCAGAAGGAATTGTAGCGATCGTTCCGGACCACATAACAATACATCCAATGGGGATAGCAGAGAAGTTAGCAATCTGTGTTACAAGAGATGCTTGGCCAGCTTGCAAAGTAGCGATCTGTTGATCAATTGTATTAACAGAATTTTTAATAATGCTAAAGTTGTCGTCTAAGTCAGATAACTGAATAGCACCAGTTCTGTTTTTAAATATATTTGGAATATCCATAATTATGCCCAGTTAATAGTTACGTTAGACGAGTTTCTCCAGAGAACAACAGCAGAGTTGATACTATTTATCCATGGTACGAAACTACTTGGATCAGTAATAACTGTAGAATTAACATATTGTTTCAATAAATTTCTATTCAAGTCCCAGTTATTGTTTAGGGTTTTCGTATATGTTTTCGTTTCAACTACACTAGAGTTTACAACATCATATGCTGTCGCAGTGTATGTGTACACTCTATATTGTGTTAAATCAGGAGTGTATGAGATAACTTCTCTTAATTTCTCAATAGGAATTTTTCTAAAGTTATTTGTGTTTACAAACTCATCTTTTGCATTTTTATATTTTATGTTTACATTAAAAGAATCTGTGTAGTAACCAGATATGTTATTACCTGAAACATAAACTGTTTCATTTGAATCAGTTGCTGTAACAGTTACACTATATGTCCCACCAAGTTCTGGGTTTGTATATGTAATTGAGTGTGAGAATGGGGAGTACTCGTCTACTTGCCCCAACTCACTCTGCGTTATACTCCATACTCCTGGCATTACTTACCTTTCGGTGGAATGTCATTAATCAAGAAGAATCCAGCTGGTAGACCTTTCTCGTTTCTCTTATATGTCTTGTCATTAACCATAGTGAACGCCATCTTACGGTTGTTATCCTTACGATAAGATACGTGAATCCAAACAGTTTCTGGGTGACGATATTCCAAGATTAATTGGTCGTAAACAATCAATGGTTCAATCTTTTGAATCAATTCGTATGTCTTGTTAATCTTATCTGGAATTGTAAGAGCAATATCTAAACAGTGACCCTTACAATGGTCAGATGTTGGAGATTCATAAGCAACAACACCCTTCAAACGATAACCTGAAGTGATTGTCCACTGGCGTTTATATCCAGATAGACCACCTGGTAAAACGTCAAAAATATTTTCAAGAACGTTGTTTGCAGTTTCTGCCAAGTTACCAACAATTTCTTGTACAGTGTATAGTCGTTCTTCTGCAGTTGGGTTAGGTTTCAACATCTGAGGTTGCAGTTTATGTTTACCACCAACACCACCATCAATAACCATACCAAGTACAACATTCTTAGAAAGTTTATAATCGTTCGTAAAATCTCTAGTGTTATTAATAGCACTCTTATCTACCACAACAGGTTTACCAGAACCACCAGTTGGGTTTGGAGCTGACTCATCTGCTACTGCTGATGGTGGCTCAACTGAACCTTCTTTAGTTGCTTGTTTATTAGCTTGTGCTCTTCCTTCTGGAGTTTCCCAATCATCAGGTGTTTCAATAACAGCCTTTGTTTCAAACTCTCTAGGAACTGGAACTGAATATGGAACAGTCGAGTTCAAAGCCACTTTAGCAGAAGGTGGAGTTAAACCAACGTCTTCAACGTCTTGAGCACCATCAGCGCCATTACCAAATTGACCTTCAGAGTAATCCATGCTTGTTCTACCACCAGATAGATAATTAGCATCTCCTTGGGATTCAACATTAACATTAGCACCTTTGGTAGAAAAATCTCCAACAGCTTGCATAAACAAGTTGCCTTGTGATTTAATATTCAAACCATTAGTATCAATATCTGTAGTTCCAGCAACTTTAATTTTTAAGTCTCCGCCGACGGCAAGAGTTGTGTCATTAGCTGTTCCTATTTCTAATGTGTTACCAACTTCAACTTTAGCGTTTTGAGCCACTTCGATATTTGCATCAGAACGTGCATAGATATTTGTATTACCATCGACTGTAATGTTGCATTCACCTGCGACGTGAATACACCCATTCTGTTCCATCAAGATAAAGTTGTCACCAACGATATAGTTTACTTGAGTACCATTAGCATCAACTTCTGTAAATGTACCTGAACGATGATACATGTTAATACGCTCGTTAGCTGGAGAATCATCAAACTCCATAACGTGACCAGACTCAGTTTCCATTACTTTATTAAATGGATACTTTGCGCCATATGGTGCTTCTGGTTGATCCCACTCTCCCATACCTAATGCTTTAGGTATATTAAGTTTTCTATTTGCGTCTTTTAATTTAACAACAGTACCTTCAATAACACCGCGAGCAAGACGGTTAACATCAGACTCACCAATAAATTGTTTTAGAGGATATTTGTTATTTGGATCACGGAAACCTAAACCAAAAGAACCAGTTGTGATAGATTTTTGTGATGGACCAGGATTAGGGTTTGGGTCATCATTAAAATCTGGAGAAGCTGGACCAGCATCTTTTGATGCTCCACCACCACCTTCTTTACCATAGAAGTATTCGTAATATTTTAACTTACGTGCTGCAATATCTGGTGAGTTAACACCAACAGCTTTTTTAGCTGCATAAAAATAGTCAGGGTGTGAATTTGTATTAATACCCTTTGGAACTCTATCTTTAATATACAGGGCAGCAACAATAGCTGAAACGTTGATATCGTTGTCTAATGAATCTGGATCATTTACAATATCAATATCCAAACCTGCTTTTTTAGCAAGATCGTTATATCTCTTATAATTAGAGTATCCAGTCAGCTGGATAAAACCTCTACCATAATATTTACCAGCTTGTTCGTCACTAGTGTGTCCAAAGAATCCTTTGCCACGTTTTGTTGGTCCATAACACCAAGAAAAGAATTGCTCTCTACTTACACCGTTTTTAGTTGCATTGGAATACTTGGCTACGTCTTCTTCAGTAGCAAAAGAGAAAATCTGTTTAAGTCTAGAAGGACTGTAATTGAATGATTCTTTCTGCGGTATCCAACCAGTCTCACCACCAGCAATACCTAATAACGCACACTTCTGTTCTTTAGTGGTTAATCCAACTTTATCGCAAGCAGAGATAAGTGCCTTAATACCTTCAGATGCTTTTGTTTGCGTATTTTTAAATTCTGGTAGAGGTGGAAGAGTTGGAATCTCTGAGTTTACTGGAGTTGTTTTGATTGGCTCGGCTTGTTGAGCCAGCGTAGAACCAGTAATGTTAGTCTTGGATTCAACAAGGCTCTTAGCAGAGTTCAGCGGTGGGTCAAACTCTAAAATGTTTTCGCCATAATCGCGAACGATTGTAGAGATAGTAATTTCAGTACCACTATCAATAGAAACAATAACTGTACCATAATCAATACCATAACCAGTAACACGCATGTTTGCTTGTAGGTTTTTGGTAATATCTGTTCTGCCAGTTTCTGGGTCGTATAACTTTAATCTATTACCTGTTGTTGGTCCAGCAACAGTTCTATGTTTAACTGTTTCTTCGTTACCAACGTCTGTCTTATTAATTGGACCAGTATCGTCAAAGTCAATAGGAACTGGTTCAGTAGCAATACCACCAACAGCACCCATAATAATACCCTGTTGTAGAGAATCATCTAGATAAACTACAATAACAGATGTTCCTTCAACTGGTCCGATCGGTGTCCAACCAATACCGTTCATAGCAGCTGAAGTTGATGGTTGCATTGTTGCACACCAAGGTAAGTCTGATGTTGGTAATAAATTCTTATCGTGTGTATGTAAACCCACAACTCTAACTTGGCAACGACCTAGTTCAAGAGGGTCACTTCTATTCTCAACAACACCAAAATATACGTTTTGCATTACGCTTCCTTAACCATAGAATCTTTAATTAATTCAAGATAACAATCATGTCCAGCTACACCAATTGTATGGTTAATAGCAGATATAATATATTTACCGCTGTTTACTTTGTCGATTAAATCACTATCTTTATCGCTAGGTTTTACAGGTTGTTTCTTATACATTGTCAATGTACATGTCATTCCAACAGTATAATCGCATCTACCAGCAACTTTAATCTGTACCTTTTGTGATTCAGCCATCTTCAAGAAAGAGATACGTTCTTGAAGAATCTTAGCGTTTGTTGTATCACCGAAAGAAGTAAAAGTTTCAAAAGCACGTGGGAACAAAATATGCATAGCATTACTTCTACTGATGTTCTTATCAGTGTATAGTGGGTTTTTGTTCAAGTGTTTTTGTGATGAAAAACGATTAGAAACATTATAGTTTTTAACAGTATATGTTTTCTTTGTAGAGTCATAAGAAATAAGTTTTGAAGCAAACATACCACCACGCAATCTATCAATGTAGTCATATGTTTGTACGAACTCTATTTCAGATACACGCTTATAATCTTCCATAATGTTAAGAATGTTACCACCCATAGGAAACTTATCACGAGTGTATCGGTCTACAATAAAGTTTTGAATAGGTTGACCTTCGTATAATTTTTCCAAAGATCTAAAATTAAAACCATCTCTATTTTCAAAGAAAAGAAAAGATGGAGATTGAGTTTCAGAGATAGAGTTTTCAGATAAGAAAGTTAGATTCTTAACAGGTGACCAATATGGAGAAACATACTTAATAGTGTTACGAGTATTTTCTACAATAAACTTCTTTTTACTTTCTAAACCGTCTACTTTGTCTAACACAAAAGTGCTAACAATGTCTGAAATTTTACCAGCATAAACTTTACTCAACTTCTTATTTTGGTCTACCATAGACTCTACTGAGATGAAGTTTAATTCGTAAGCAACAGAACGATCGCCAAGATTAACTTTATCTGTCATTTTATAGACTAAAAAAGTTCCTTGAATAACACCTTTATCGACAGTTGGTGTCGATACTTTCAATTCTAGAAATTCTTCGCCAATAAGCGGTAGTAAGTTTTGCAAATCAAAAGATTCTTTAACAACAAGTGAACCAGTAATGAATGGAGAGAATAAATCTTCATAGATGATAACATTCAGTACCTGCGCAGTGATGTTTTGAAACACACCTCTTGATGAAGTAATTGTTGCTCGCTCAATATTAACATCACCAGCATATCTAAGCTGGTTACCAGGAATAAACTTTGCCATTATAGCTCTTCTTCGTAATTTCTAATAACAATTTCTAATAGACTTGGGCTGATAATTTTTATTCTACGCTTTGCGTCGTTTTCTAGTCTATGTATTTGATCTCCAGTCACTGGAATTGCAGTAGGGCTTGGATTAACAATTTGACCAAGAGTATTTACAAAATAAATAGGGTTGTTTTCTCTACCCTGAGTTGTTACAGTCAATTCACCTTCTGGTTGGCCAACAGCCTGCCAAGACCAACTTTTATAATCAACGTTTACTAAACAATGTTCTGTTAAGGTTAAAAGGTTATTAGATTCAATACTCTTTACAACGCCAATTAGTTGGTTTTCGTTATCGTATATCTTGCTGCCGATAAAAATAGATTTAAAATTTGTGTTTGTTCCATGAACGAACTGGTTAGCTTGAGAAGCCAAGATAGTCCCAGCAGGACTATCTAAATCTTGATAGAAGTATTGTGTTGTTTCATCCAAAACCAAACTGTTACCATTTGGCCAGTGGTAGGCTAAATATCTATCAATGGAACCAAATTTAAATTTTATATTATAATGCACTGGAGCAGTTAAATATCTTAAATCGAAAGGCTCTGTAACATTATAGAATTTAACATAAATTTTTTGATTTTCAATTCGCCAATCAGTAGATCTTAATACTGGATTGTATGTCTGCGCAATATGTTTTTGTAAAATCGGTTCAATGAGTGGAAAGTCTTTTCTGTAATCATATTTTTCATTAGCCATCATGATTACCCAGTGATATTCTGGTGTGCCATAAAACTTCTCTGAGATCATTTCTGGAGTTTCACCATCAACAATATCATATTCATCATATAATGCAATATTTGATAAGACTTCTTGTTTAAAGCGAATATTTCTTGTAATATCAACAACTACTTTAGTCTTTGTTTTATTATTACCATAATTAAAGTCATACAAGTATTGTGGAAAATCTTTAAAGTATGATGACATTATAGACCTCCTGGAGCATCACCAATTGTTTCTTTAGAAGCAAGTTGTAGTTCTCTAAAGTCTAGTGAGATGTTAATTTGAGTTGGCATACCATTAGGGAAAACTGAGAAGTTTCCGTTTGGTGTATAGTTTACACTCATAGACTCCAACACACAAGAAGTATGTCTGTGAATGTTTAGATTTTCTCCACCGTTTGTGTAGTAAATAATATCAAACTCTGAAGGGTAAATCCAAACAAAGTTTAATTCACTCTTATACTCTGGGTGCATGTGTAATTTAAATTGATGAATAATGTTCAGAATGTTTTCTGCTTCAAATTCATCTCTTGGGTAAAACTGATAATCAAATGTAAACTTACGGAAGTCTACACCTTGGAACACTTGTTCTTTCTTAGGGTTTGCTGCAATACCCAACGCTGCTGATACAGCACCCTTGTTTGGTACTTTGTTAAGAGCAACTGCTGCAGCAGCTTCACGTGCAGCAGCACCACCAGCACCAGCTGCTTTCTTAGCACTAGCTCCATCAGATAGAGCATTAGCCACTGCGCCACCGCCAACTTGATACATAGCTTGAACAGCTGCACTATCCTCTTCACCCCACATCATACCATACTTAATAGAAAGCTGGTTTGGAATATGCAAAGCGATAGCTGTTTTTAAACGACGTTGACTGCGGGATGCGTTAGGTGCCATTGTACCAGCAATACCAACACCAATAGATGTCGCGCCACCCTCAATACCTGCTTTCTTAGCAGCAGTTTTATCTGGCATCTTAACACCACCAGAGGCTAAACTCTCTAATACTTTTACACCACCAGTAGAAGCTGCAAGAGCAGTCTTACTCATCTTTTGAGCAACCAAACTACCACGCATGCGCTGTTCTGTTGTAGGGTCTAATTCTACTGTATTTTCTTTAACATTTAATCTTGAATCATCAGATACGTTGATATAAAAAATGGCATAATTTCCACCATATTGTGGAGCCATTAAATCCATAGGATATGTGTACTGATCAATCTTATACTTGTTAGTGTCAAACTGACGTCTATCTGTAGAGATTGATTTTTGTCTCGGAGCAAGGGTTGCTTTATCAAGGTCTTTAATACCTTGTTTTGTAGAAGCAACACCCTGTTTTACTTTACTTTTTGCCCATTCGAACATTTGGTGTCCTAAATATTTTTATTTGAATACGACTATTTATGTTCCATAAAAGGAAGTTTATCCCAACAAACCCACAAAAATATGGTGGGGATGTAAGCAACATCATAATGAGATCTTCGTGGGAAACTCGTTTCGCTAACTGGTGTGATAAAAATCCAGCCATAATCAGATGGAGTTCCGAAGAAACTGTAATACCATACGTCTGCCCCACTGACAATAAATTACACCGATATTTTATAGACTTTAAAATAAAAGTTCAGCAAAAAGACGGTTCAGTTAGGGTTTATCTTATCGAGATAAAACCATTAAAACAAACAATGCCACCCGAATTTCCAGGGAAACGAACTAAGAAATATTTAGTTGAATCGTACGGGTTCATTAAAAATCAAGCAAAATGGGAAGCTGCCACAAGGTATGCTAAAGACCGTGGTTGGGAATTTAAAATACTTACAGAGAAAGAACTTGGGCTATAATACCTAAATAGTGTTTATGCCTGTAATTATCAAACAAAGTAGAACTGCTGCCCAGATCGCTGCTCTCGATATCTTCGAGAAGAACAAGTACGACCTAAAAACAGCTTTCCGTAAATCTAAGGCATGGTATGAGCAACAGATGATTTTGCTCATGAAACAGATTCAATCTCCTTGGGTAGTTTTAAAGGGTAATCCTACTCAGCTAACCACTAAGCTGATGCCAGGAAAGATGTACATGTATATCTATGACCCAATGTATAAAGATAAGATCCCATACTACGATCGTTTTCCTTGCCTTCTACTATACAAAAGAACTATCTCTGGTTTTAGTGGTATTAATTTCCACTACTTACCATACCAGATGCGAATGCAGTTATTGTATTATCTAATGCAATATAAAACAAACGCTAAGATGGATGAAAACACTCGTATCAAATATAGCTGGGCTGCTATCAAAGGTGTGCAGAAGTTTGCAGCTGCTGTACCAGCCTTTCATAATTATAACTTTGGTGGGTTGCGCTCAACCTTTAGAGAAATTAGAGCATATGACTGGGCAACTGCTATTCTGTTACCAGTAGAACAATTCGTTAAAGCACCTGACGACAGAATTTGGGATAAATCTCGTCAGTATGTTAACAGAATGAAGAGGAAAAAGAAATAATGGCAAACAGACAAAAAGATTTTATCGCAGAGATAAAAACAAAAGGTATTGCTCGTATCAACAGATTTACAGTTGATCTAAGTCCACCACGTGCTCTACAAGAGAACACTAAAAGAATGCTTCTATTTTGCGAAAAGGCATCTTTACCAGGTGTAAACTTCGCCACAACTGCTAACAGATCTTATGGTGAAACAAGAGAAGTAGTTTACGATCGAATGTTTGATCCAGTAACTTTAACTTTTCACGTTGATCGTAATATGACAGTTAAGACAGTGTTTGACGAATGGATGAACTATATTGTTAATCCCAGTGATAGAACTATCGGCTGGTATAATGACTATGTAACTCCAATGACAATTCGTATCCAAGACTTGGAAGATAAAACAACTTATCTTGTTCAGCTTATGGAAGCATATCCAAAAACTATCCAAGCAGTAAGTCTAGATGCTGGATCTAATAATGATACTATGAGATTAGATGTAACTTTTCAATATAAGTATTGGGTAGCAACACCTATTGCTACTGATCCATATACTGGTCTCGAGAAAACTGCTGGTGGTCTTAATAAATACTTATCCGACTTCCAAGGGTTTCAAGATCGTTTCCGTAAGGGTCTTGGAGAAGCTGGTAATTTCTTTACTGGTGCTGTTGGACAATATGCTATGAGAGGATTCTCGCACTTTACTTCGAGATTACCTGCTATTAGATTTTAATGGAATTTATTAATGAATACTGATGAATCTTTGTCAAAGTTATTTGATATAGAACCTATGCCAAAACAAGAAATTGTAGAGGCAGAGGCTAATGTTGTTTCTATAGAAACTTCTAATAAGATAGAAGATGACTATGACACAACAAGAGAGAATTTAAGAGAGCTTCTTATCAAAGGAAAAGAAGCTCTTGAAACTGCATTAACAGTTGCTAAACAATCTGAACACCCTCGTGCATTCGAAGTGGTTGGAGGATTGATGAAACAACTAGCAGATATAAATCAACAGTTGATGGACATTCATCAACAGAAAAAGAAATTAGAAGAACCTTCTAAGACTCAATCTAATAAAAACACAACTAATAATGCTATCTTTGTAGGTAGCACTGCTGAATTGAGTAAAATGCTTACAAATATGAATAAAGGAGAATAATTATGGCTTTACCTATGAATAGTATGCCTACGTTTAATATGACTATTCCTTCAACTGGAAAGGTTGTAAGATTTAGACCATTCGTTGTAAGAGACGAAAAGGCATTGTTAATTGCACAACAGTCTGAAGATGTTAAGGTTATGGTAGACACTCTAAAGACAGTTCTATCAAATGTTCTTATCGACGATGTAGATGTTGATAAACTTGCTATCTTTGATCTAGAATATATGTTCTTACAAGTTCGAGGCAAGTCTGTCGGGGAAGATATTGAATTATTCTTCTCTTGCGATAACGACCATGGTGAGCAAAACGAGAAAGCAAGAAGTAAAGTAATTATTCATATCGGTGACTTAGAAGTTAAGAAAGACCCAGAACACACTAACAAGATTAAATTGTTCGGGGACGTTGGTGTTATTATGAAATACCCAACTTTAGATATTTCTGACTATCTTGACAACCTAGACGATATCGACCAAGTGTTTAATATCGTTGCTGAATCTATTGATATGATTTACGATGGCGAAGAAGTATATCACTCTGGTGAGACTAGCAAAGAAGAAATGATGCAGTTTTTGAATAATCTTACTTCTGAACAGTTTATCAAAATCCAGAAGTTCTTCGAGACTATGCCTAAGCTAACAACTGAGGTTGAGTATAAGTGCCCTATCTGTGGTAAAGAACATCACAAGGTATTGGAGGGACTAGCAAATTTTTTCTAGCAGCTCTCGGGCATGAGTCACTGCATAATTACTATCGAATGAACTTCGCACTTATGCAGTATCATAAATATTCATTAGCAGAACTTGAAAGTATGTTACCTTTTGAACGAGAGCTCTATGTGCATATGCTGGTACAGTACCTAGAAGAAGAAAAACAACGTATTGAATCTAAGAAAAGAATGTAACGATGCCAAAAAGAAAAGCCAAAGGACCAATGAAAAGCGTCCAACGTGGAGTTGGTCAGGCTAATGTATCATTAAAAAGTATTGCTTCTGTTTTAGATCAGCAACAAGATGCTATCAAACAGATTCAAGAAAATTCTTCCATAGTCCAAAGCGAGGGTCAATCTGATCAGAAATCGCTAATGGCTATCAGAATAGCATCAGCACAATTAGACTTACAAAAGAAACAATCTCAGTACTTAAAGACCTTGGTAGAAGGTCAAAATAAACAGATTGCAGCTTTAGCTGCTGGTAATAAAGACTGGAAAGGTTTTAAGGATAAATTCAAAGACCTTAAAGCCAATCTAAAAGAGTCTATTGATCCAGACAATATCAAGAAAGCAATTCTTGGACCATTTAAGATGTTCAAGAGCGTTCGTGACAAAGTCGAAGATATCGACTACATGAAACGCAACAAAGCAATGGGCTTTAAGGGTACAAGACAAGAACTTAAAGAACAAGCTGTTGCTTCTAGACAAAAGAAGGTTGAAGTTCTAAAGAACGAAGAACAGTATCAGAAAATGAGAAGAGCTGGTGCTTCTGATGATGACATCAGAAGAGCAAACCCAGACTTTATGAAGAAGCGTGGTACTCTTTTAAGAGATTATCAAGAATCTAGAGTAGCAAAACCAAAGAGTGCTATATCAGCACCTCTTGCGCAGCAACCCTCAGATAAGGGTAAAGTTTCTCAATCTACAACGGACGTTCTAGCAGAAAAAACATCTGCGGCTGAAGACCAAGCAGAACAATTAAGAAACCTGCAAGCCCAAACTGACTTACTACAACAGATCGCAACTAACACTGCTATTATGGCAGGTAAGAAACCATCTGCTCAGGTAACTGGTAAAGGTGATGGCGTTGATGATGGAACTGGACCAATTAAAGGTATATCTAATTCTCTTGGTAAAATTGGTAATTCAGTTGCTGGTATTGGTAAAGGTATTGGTCTTGCGATTGGTGGAGTTTTCCAAGGAATTATGCAAGGTATCGCAGATGGTATCAAGGCATTCGCTAATGCTAAAGTGTTAGCTGGAACAGTTGTACTTGGTCTACTTACTGCTGTAATTTGGGGATTGAGTAAAGCGATTGGTGCGTTTGCTGATATTGACTGGGAGACTTTTGGCAAGGCTGGTGTTGCTATTATAGGATTAATGGCTGCTGGTGCTGCCGCAGGTGCTATGATTGGTTTATTAGCCCTTGGTGCGACTGGTCTTGGTTTACTTGGTGGTTCATTATGGGTTATCGGTAAGGGTATGGAAGCCATGGGCGATAACTTTGATAAATTCATTGACGGTCTACAACGACTAACAGATATAGACTTTACCGCACTAATGGGTGTAGCTGGTGGTCTTACTGCTTTGAGTTTAGCTATGGCAGCATTCGGTGCGGGTCAGGCTGCAGCTGGTTTAGGATCTTTCGTAGGTAATCTATTAACAGCTGTATCTGGCGGAAAGACGCCAGTAGAACAGATTGTAGATATTGGTAATGCTGGTCCAGGAGTTAAACAAGCAGCAGATGGTATAACATCATTAGCTGGGGCAATGAAACAATTCTCTGGCTTAGATAAAGATGCTTTAAAGCCACTAAAACAATTCCCATGGGAACAGGCAACTAAGTTCGTTGCTGCTGGTGGCTCTATGTCTGTCTCTGGAGCAAAAGTAGAAAACGCTTCTAAAGCCAACGCTGATCAAAACGCTAAAGTTGATGCAGCTAATGCTTCTAAAGGTGGTGGCGGAGGTAACGTTGTCAACGCTCAACAGAATAACAGCCAAACTAACGTAATGAAACCAACTGTTAGAAATCAAGAATCTAGTTATTCTAAGTATCTACAAGCTAGATACTAAAATGATGAAAGGGGAGCTTGGCTCCCCTTTGTTTTTGCTAAGACTTAATTACTCTTCTTGCGCAATCTTCTCAAAGTAAGACATAACGTCATCATCATCTTCCATTGCTGGTTTAGCCGATGCCTTTGGAGTAAACGCAGGAGCAGACTTAGTTGGCTCTGGTGCAGCCTTAACTGCTGGCTCATCTTCATCGTTAGCAAGTTCTGCTGCAGACTTAGCATTAAATCCATTGCCTGAAAGAACTTCGTCTAACTTCTTCTTCAACTCTTCATAAGACTTGAAGTTTTTACGCTCAGTAAACTCAGAAAGTTTGTACTGTGCACTAGCTACAGAAACAATCTTGTCGTCATCACCAAGAGCAGATGGCTCCATGAAAGCAGATTCATCATAGTTGGTGAAACCGTCTTTCTTACGCATACGCAGTTTGAAGTTAGCACCTTCCCAGAAGTCAAACACGTTGACTGGCTTTTCATCTTCAAAAGTAGGACGAGCCTTGTCCATAATCTTATCGAAGATCTTTTTACCAAACTTGAACAGGAATACTTTACCTTCATTCTCTGGATGCTTAGGATCGCTGACAACAAGAACGTTGGCGATATAAGACAAACGACGCTTTTGGTTTTGCGCAATTTTCTTATTAGCTTCTACGCCAGAGTTCCATAGAGTTGTGTTCAACTCGCTAACAGGATCTTGCTCACCAAGAGTGGTAAGAGAGTTTTCAATGTACCACTTACCAGTCGGTCCTTGGAAACCGTGACTGAAGATACGAACCCAAGGGAGTTCATCACCTTCTACACGTGGGAGGAATCGAATAGTAGCAGTGCCGTTGCCTGCTTTGTCACCTTCAAGTTTCCAAAAGCGATCGTCTGTGTAAGACTTAGTTTCAGAAGAAGGGTTTGCAATCTTTTCGAAAGCATTAGAGATTTGACCGAAGTCAGAGTTGCGCATTTTGCGGAGTGTTTGAATATCCATCGTATTTTCCTTTGTATAAAAATGTATTAACGTTGTTTGATATGTTGTATCGAAATCTCATCATCTACTTCAATGTACTCGTCGAAAGTATCATCTTCGAAATCATAATCTTCTTCAACATAACTATTTAGCGTTCTCATTCCTCCACCTTTTCGGTTATTAGAATGTTTTGCGGTTTTCCCCGAACGCTTTTGGGGTGCTTCATCATCATATCGCGATGACTGTTTATGGTAGGTCTTACCCATGATATTACAAAGATAGTTCTTCTTTAAAATGATTAAAAACTTTGGTGAGTTTATCTTTATCGTACTTTACAAAACCTTTAAGTTTTTCAACACGAAGAAGTTTATCACCTAAAACGATCTTTATCATAGGATCGTTTTCCCAAGAATTGATGAATGGAAATATATCATCAATTATTCTCAAAGACTCAATAGTTATTTTACCTGATAAAAACATGGAAGTCAACACAGGTAAATCTCCATCTTTGCATTTGAAAATTCCGTCAGTATTAAATTTATGAACATCGCAGTAGTTCATTACATTAGTCAAATCGTCAATAAAGATTTTAGTTATCGACTGTTTTCTGCGTTTCCACTCTGAATACAACTCTTCAGCTTCTGAGTTACCATAGATTGCAGTATCATTACTGTAAGCAAAATTGGACACAAAAAACTGTATAATTTCTTTATCATCAGAATATTTTTGGGATAATTTTTCAAAGATATATCTATCGTTACGTGCATTAAATGCGTCACGTGTTCCTTTTACATTTCCACGACTCTCAAAAACGTTATATTTTGGAGAAGTGAAATGCAGCTTTACTGCCATGTAATATTTGTACGCTTTGAAGCCATCCATAATTACACATCTAATTGAGCTTGCTTGGGTAACATATTTGCATCGCGGAAGTCCATCTCAATCTTATCTTTTAAAGATTTATTGATTAGCGAGGCAATATCTTCTGGTTCGAGATAATTTTCTTTACAATATTCAAGAACAGCATCCATATGAGACATGCGTTTAGTTCTTGCTTGCTGTTCGATGAACAGGGAAAATTCATTTGAGGTTTTAAACATTATTTAGAAATCCAATATTCAATAGATTTGATCTCTCGACTTAACTGATCATATTCTTTCAGTTTAGATTTATATAAATCCCAAACTTTGGTATTGGGTTTATCTGCATCCATCTTAGAGCCAAACTTATCAAGATACATAGTAAAAAATTTATCGAGCTTCATCTTTTCAACATATAATGAAGCTCGTTTCGTTAACAATTCACTTTTATTCATAATATAAATTTCCTTTTAAATTTGATTTACTCGTTCAACTTCTTCTAGGTTTTCAAAAAACTCTTTGTTATTAATAACTTCCGTTTTCTCACCACCAAACATGCCGTCAACGTTAGTATCAATAAAAAGGTCATTAATTTTAATATCACCACGATCGTTTTTGATATCAACTTGTCTATCATATGATGTATAGACCATACCATATTTGTTGATATTAGAAATATAAACGTCTGTGTAATATTCTTGTTTATACGGAACGACACCAACAACACCAACAGAAACTGAAATAGTGTTTCCTAAAGATGTTCTATAAATTCCATTATTAACAAGGTGCTTCCAGATAGTTTTACCATCAGGTAAACTGCAATAACCATCTTTAAATTGTTCAATATATTTGACTTCTTCAGGTGTCAAAACAACACTAAGATCGCCAACATAATACTTTCCAGCTTCTAACATATTTTCTCCTATACAGGTATTATACCATATTTATAGTTGGAAGTCAATTACTTTCTGGTTGCAGCATAAACGACGCAAACGTTATCTGCGTAACCATAAGCGCACTTCACTGCAACGGGATCAATACCCTTGACAATAGCGGATTCAATGTTAGACTTCATTGCCTCATCTCGTTTCAGGTTATAATATGTAACACCAGTAACAACTGCAATAATAGAAATAGTTGCAGCAACAATTAATGCAATAACTTCACCTTTCATGATAGCTCCTTAACTTCATCACATAAACCTAATTTCTTTGCTTCAGTTGGACTCAACCAAACGTCCTGCGGAGGAAGCAAAGTCTCACGAATCTTCTTCTCATCAAGACCAGTACACTTCTTATAGTGTTGAATCATCTTCTTAGTTGTAAGGTCAAACTCTCGAACAGTTGCAAATAGTTCGTGTTCTTTACCAATAGCACCCCAAGAATATTGGTGAGATAAGATAGAAGTATTTGGTGTAAGAATACGTTGACCCTTTTCACCAGCGATAAAAATCATTAGACCAGCAGAGGCAATCTGACCTAAACCAATTGTACGAATTGGAATAGCTGAACCACGCATAACATCAATAAGAGCAAACGCAGCGTTCAAGTCTCCACCAGGAGAAGTGATAATGAGGTTTAGCATCTCAGGTCGTTCTTCAGTGAAGTTGGCTTCTAGAACCCACTCAGTTGCAGCTTTAACTGTTGACAGGCTGATTTCTTCCATCATTAGGAAAAATGAATGTTTAGAATCTCCACCGTCAGTCAGTTGTAGGTTTAGTTTATTCATCATAGTTTTCTCTCTTTGTAAAAAATGTGACGACCAATAACGGTTGTCTTCTCAAGTCCACGCCAACGAGGGTTGACATAGTCAGCATGATAGTAAAGAGCACCGTGGGTGATGTCTTTCAACTTCTCATAATTAGCATAAACAAATAGAGCGACTTGCATAGACTCTCTAAATGCTTCAGAATTTCTATTCAATTTAACAGGCATACAAAACCATGAGAATTGGCAAGTACCTTCTGTTTTCTGTTTTACAACACCGCAAATACTTGAAGGGAATTTTCCACTTTCAATACGGTTCAAAGTAACAAGAGCAACTGCTTTCTTACCTTCGTTTGGTTCAAAGCCAGCTTCGTGATAAATGTTTTCAGCTAGACAATCGACTTGTTTTCTTGCATCCTTTGTTAAATCGCTATAAGCGATATCATAAGTTCTCGTTTCAAAAGCATGACCCATACCAATCATAATCGTTAGTGTCATAAAAGAAGCGAGTAGTAGTAATTTTGCTTTATGCATAATTATCTCCTTAATTAGTTAAAGGGTGTGACTGAGCACACCCCGATCCCATATCAGGTGGACTTTTTGCTAGTCTTTTCTATTGTTGTTTGTGGGATTTGTGAGACGAAACCGTTTAATTCAGTTGCTTTCTTAATAACTTCGGCTTCACTTGGAAAAGCTGGGTAACCAGGATGATCTGGAATAGGTTGACCATGAATTTTAGCATGATCGCACTTAGCAGCATATTCGTTGGAGACTTTTTCACGATTGCCGTAATAGTCTTGTTCCAACATCTCTTTCGCCATTTTTAATAGTTCAAGGCGAATCTCGAACGGTGTCATATTTGACATACTTACTCCTTTGTGTGTGTTATCGGTTTTTAGTGTGTAGCCAGCAAACCGTCAAGCTGGTATATTATTTAGGGAATCTATAAACTACAAAATGTACATGCTCGTTGTCTTTTCGTTTATTATTCCAAACAACTCTCCAATTTCTAATAAATCTCTCATCACCCCTAGTTTGCTTCTCTACAAACTTTGTGGTTTCTGATTCTATACTATCTTGAAATATAGAATCACAACCCCATATATGTATCTCGTCACAACCATGTTGGATTAAATAATCTGCAGCATAATGAGCAGCGTTATGCCAATCTCTAGGTTTGAAAACATGATGAATGTGAAAATAATCTACAATATTTAATTCTTTCATCTTTTCATAGACCTTAGTAGATATTATAACTGGAACTCTAATTAAAGTCAAATCATTTTTAAGAACCCACACTATTTCTTCATCGCAAATAACAGTTGCGTCTACACTATAATCATCTGTTGGGATATTACATCCTAATACAAAATCCCCAGTACGGTCATATGCCTTTTTACTTGGTCCATTTCCAAGAACAACGCCAATCATATAGATCCTTAAAAATGGGGAGCCGAAGCTCCCCAACTCATTTAGAAACTATGAGTATATTGAAATCTCCAAGAATTAGATTCCGAATCGCCATAAGTCTGAGCATATCTCAAACCCACAGAATTAGAATCATTAATTTTGTAGATTCCCTCAATACCATATCTATCCGTTTGAAAGTTTTTACCACTATCAAAAGAATTTCTATAACGATAACTAAAATCTAAATCGACAGACTTAACAACTGATACTTTAGTACCAGCATCAATTGCATAATAAGCAAAACTGTCATTAGACTTTAGTCGTTCTCCGAGACGAACTCCAAGGTAAGGTTTGAAGGATCCGTAGGTAAACGCTTTCTTAACACGTGCCTCAAGAGACTCAGTAATATTACCCTGTCCCCATTCAGCTTGGCTATATTGCATTTTACCAGAAACTTGCCAATTGTCTTGTAGTTTGTAACCGAAAATACCAGCAATAGAATAACTATCAGCTTTTGTATTTCTATCCTCGGAGGTTTCATACTCTGCAGCAACATATGGTCCTGCTGCTGCGATGCCACTTACACATAACAAAATTGTAAAAATAATTTTACGCATTTTGTTCCCTTAAATTAAAAAGGTGATAACACCAGCTGTTAATAACAGCAAACCACCCCATGTTGCTAATGCTTTGTAGTATGTTGATAGTGGTGTTCCGAAATAACGGTTTCCAACCATAACGCACTTGTGAGTTGGGCTTAGTAAGTATCCTGTAAAGTCAATAGCGAAGAACCACAAGAAGTATTCAACACCAAAAACCTGTGCCATCAATACAGCGATAGCTACAAACTTACCAGAAGATCCCATAAAGAATGATGCAATAAAACCAATTGCGGAAATAATCGCCATACCAACGAAAGTATGAGGATCGAGCATACTGGCTTTAATCATTGCTTCCCAAGCACCACCATATGTTTTCATATAGTTACCAAGAGCAATGGCAGCACCAACCCAAGCTAGAACGTCCCAGCGGATATAACTAAGAAGTTTCTTAGGATTCCACTGTTGCGTAATAACAACATAATATAAGGCTAATGAACCAAAACAAATCACGTGACTAGCACCTGCGACATAAGCACCAACAGCAACTACCATTGGTACAGTGTTACGAAGCACTGCACTTAATTTAAAATTTCCTGGTGTAATTGCAACTTCTTCTTCATGAATCTGTTTCCAGATGTACCATGAAATAAAAGCCAACGTCACCACCAACAGAGGTGCAATCAATCCTAACCAAGCAGCATACGATAAACCGAATGCAGCGATTGGTAGAATAACTGTCTTTTCCAAAGGACTCCACAAATAATAGTGGTGAGTCGCTAAGTAATCGACAATGCCTAATTTTTCTCGACCTTTACCGTCCTTGCGGGCGACAGTGTCTAGAAGTCCAGCACTAACAGTAACACGACCTTCAATTGGAAGGATGCCACCAATAGCACTCAACAAGGCAACTACAAATCTATTAGATCTGAATGTATTCTTAACATAGGCGAACGCTGGGGCGAAGAGTGAATACTCTTTTGCTAGTCCAGCAACGATCATAATGAAGAATACCATCCAGAGGTACGAAATGTCCTTTAACAGGACTGAAGTAATAAACTCCATATCGTTCTCCTTTAGATTGTGAACGAACAGTTTTATTGGGACTGTTCAAAACCCGCATTCGTGGTTGGTTATTCTGTTACGAGGAAACCAACCGAAACCCTAAGCAGCGTTTAGGCTGCTAATGCGTAGACAGAGTCGTTTGCATTTACTTGATTTGCTTGATTTACGGTCATCGCCTACCGTGCTGCCGTCGCTACTATCTACCCCTGTCGAAACCATGGCATCCCCATCAAAAGTATATTAACAAAGTCTCCAGCGTTTCAACATAGAGGGGAAATATACTTTTGGTGGAGATGGGGGGAGTCGAACCCCCGTCCAGAAGTCCTTCGCTTTGAAGGGATTACAGCAATATTCTATATATTATATTTTTGACGGTACATCATACGAGATCTACGGAATCCAGCAATCCAACCATCACGCTTCTCAATAAACACTCTCGGTTCATCGTCGTCAATAGCCATCAAGATAACTAAACGACCTATTGGAATACCAGTACGTTCTTCAAACATTACAGCATAAGCTGCAGTCTGTTCAAAGTAGTTATGAATATCGTCGCGCTCTTTGACTCTTGAAGAAGTCTTAAAGTCAATAACCGATAACTTACCGTCAAACTCTCCAATACAGTCAACTGTTCCAGCTGCTTGTAAGAAGTCAGAGTATAGTGGTGTTTCTAAACAATGAATGTTATCAATGCGGTCAACAAGTTTACGCATAGATGTCCACATTTCAATGTCGAACATATCTACTTGCAACTCGTTACCTAAAAGATAATTTTCGCAAAGAGAGTGAACTCGAGTACCACGATCGAGAGCACGTTGTGTAATACGATTAGCTTCATCAACCCCAACACGTTGTATCCAAGCACTTTTGTTAAATGTGCTTGTAATTCCAGTGATTGAAGTAACTGAAGGATACAGTTTACCTTCTGGCGTCTTATAAACTCGACGACCGTCTGGTGCTGTATCCCTCTCTAATTTCGCAAAATCATGATGTATAAAAGTCTTCATTTATTTCGTTTCATAATCCTCATATCTAATCTTCGCTAAGATATAGTCCTTAACCAAACTAGAACGAACAATGTCGTCTGCTGTAAATTCGATACGAGTAAAAGCACCCATATGCTGGGCAATGTCAAAGAACTTAAGAATGCCACTCATATCATTCTTACGTTTGTTTAAGTCAGTTTGACGATAGTCACCGCACCAGATAATTTTGGAACGATAACCAACACGAGTCATAACTGTGTCAATTTCTTCAAAGGTTAAGTTCTGCATCTCATCAACGATAATGATAGCGTCATCAAATGACATACCACGAATGAACGATGTAGAAATAAACTCAATATGATGTTGCTCTTCTAAACGAGCATAAGCATCATGTCTACCAAATAAGGTTGTACAGATTTGTTGATACGGTTGACGATAGATTTGGGTCTTCTCGTCTAGGTCTCCAGGAAGATGTCCAACTTCACGCGAAGGAACAGCTGAACGTACAATAATAATTTTATTGAAAGGGTTGCTCTTATCAAGAACTTCTTCAATAGCTTTGTACAATGCGATAAATGTTTTACCTGTACCAGCAACACCATGTAGTGCTACGAAATAATCTCCTCGCTTATATGCGTCAAAGAATTTCTTTTGATTCTCTGTCAGCGGTTCAAATGTTTTCAAATCATCGAGACGTAACTTAAGATGATTGCTTACGACTTTTGCTTTATTTTCACTCTGTTCATTATCAATAACTGCTTTAGCAGCTGCACGCGATTTAGTTGCCATGCATATTCCTTTTTATAGTTGTGAAGATCCGCTTTGTTTCATTCCTCCAGGAACTCGTTCGTTAATTTTCTGTAGCACCTCCTTAAATCCAGTATCTTTTTTAATTACAACATGGTCCCCGACGAAAGCAGGTGCCTGCGTCAATGTTTGTTCTAGGTGGGGATTTTGTGCTAGATAATCGTCCTTACCTTTGAAGCTAAGAAACTTCTCGTGGACAGCACCAGTTGTTTTATCTCGAAATTCGTATGTTGGCATAATAACTCCTTACATTTTTATTTAGTAATCCAATCAGGTGTAGGACGATTTTTCCACTTAAACATATTCATTTTAGCACCATTGTAATAATTACGATATGATTGAACAGTGTAGTCAGGTACAGAACGATCTACTTTGAACTCGTCTGGCATAGCACGCCATGGAGCAGAAAACTTCTCGGTTGTTGAAATATTCGTTGGTGGAAAACGTAAGTGTTTAGCAAGACGCATCGAAGAATGAATCTTACCATAACGATAGTGGTACTCGCGCATGAGTTCGACCCACAACTTGAATAAGAAGTTGTAGTTGTCTAGAGAATGACGACACCACTTAGCTGATGGATGATTGATATGTGATGCTTTGTATAGTACATCATCACGCTCGTCTGGAAGGTGCCAACGTTTGGCTTTGCGACCAGAGTTTGAAAAACCCTGAACTTCTGTACCGTCAATTACACGATGAGCAGTCGACAGAAGCTGTGCATACTCTAGAATCATTTTAACAACGTGTTTGTCAACGTGCTGTTGAGCACAGATAGTAGGGTCGGTATGCACATAAAAGATATTCATAATATAATTATAACCTAATTTTTAATTAAAGTCAATCACCAATGTCTAATAACTCCAGCTACAATAAAGAAGTTTGTAATGACATAACAAAGAACAATACAAGTACGAATAAGTGCGATCTTATCTGCTTCACGAACATTTACACCACTCTTTTCACCAATTGCCTTTGCCCACAATCTCCATGCTTTTCTCATTCGCTTTCCTTGAAATAGAAATTACCAGAAACACTAATTCTATATTCGTCAGAAGTGTAAAAAGGATATACACAATGTAATTGTTTAGCTGGATAAATCTTTTTATTTGTCAACTGCATATTACAACATCCTAATCAAACCAATTGTATCAATAGTTGTCAACAAAATGTAGTTAGCCAACATGCCAAAAGATTTCCGAGTCCAAGCAGCCCAAGCATACATGGCACAACCAGCAATCCAAACAGGATAAAGAGCCAGAAGCGGAGGGTTTGGGACTGTGAGAGCCATAGTAATCGAGCAACCAATACTGATAGCCCAAGCAAGCAACTCAACAATAAAGCGAACTCGGTGAGACTTAAAATCATCTTTGATCCATTGTATAGTTGGTGCGAATATTTCAAGCATCTAGAGACCTTAACTGAAGAAGGATCGAGTCGAGAATGCGGATAGTGTTAGAAGCATTAGTATGAAGAATGCCATGCCCACCTGCCTCGTTAAAAGGAGAAATACAACCAGCACTGTCATCAATAAGAATAGATCTTGCGGTAGCATATTTTGCTTTCTCCTGTTTGTTGTGAACAAAGTTTGCTCTGTATGGGATATTCTTAGCATCCAACCATTTTAACTTTTGTTCGCGAGCGCAATTTGCCTGAAAAGGGTCATGTGTACCCATCGAAGTTAGAATTTCAACATTGACACCACGAAGTTTAGATACGTGGTTCAACAGTTCTTGAGTGTCTGGCATAAAATCCAGTTTCTCAAAAATTCTATCTTCAATGACAGCAGTACGAAAACGTTTGCGGTCAGATTTATCGGGGTCGTGCTTGACATATTCTTTATGAAAGTCGGCAAGCACACCGTCCATGTCTAGATATAGGGTAATCGTATTCATACTAATATTATAACTCAATTACTAATTAAAGTCAAACAAATTGTTGGAAATTTGGTGGCTTCCAACCTTCTGGTTTTAGAATCTTACCATCTTCTGGACGACGAATAACCTTACCAGTTGTAGGGTCAATCTTAGAAAGATTAGATTGAGCACCTTCTACCCATGCAGCATCACAATCCCAACCACGAGACTTCATATAGCCGACAATAACCCAAATCATGTCGAAACATGCATCGAGTTCTTCGGTATCGTCAGAAGTTGCCTCAGCTTCCCAAAATTCTTCAACTTCCTCTTTGATCAGCTTCTTATACAACGCAGCTTGATCAGAAACAGTCTTCTGCGGTTCACTTGGAACCTCTTGACCAACAGCCAACAGGAAAGTTTCTACGTCTTTAAATACATTACTCATTAATCATGTTCCTCTAATTGCCATACTAAACGGCTGACACGTTCTTTCAAACGTTCAACCTCTTGTTCGAGTTGAGAACACTTCTTCATATAAAATTCCAAAGCGTCCTCTTGCTCTTTTTCTATTTTTTCATTAGGATCGTACTTTCTCATACAACCCAGTCCTCAGCATATGCTTCGGCTTCTTCTTCCGTATCAAAGGAAGCTGAAAAAGCAGAACCAGAATCGTTAATTAACTGTACAATGTATCGTTTTGTACCAAGTTCTTTAACAATACTGGCTCTCTTTTTGGTATCTTCTGAAAAATATTCAGAAAGTTGTTTATATGCACTCATACATCTAAAAATTTAAGTTGAAAAGTGGCTGCTGTATCGTCCCAACCAGCATAACCACGTGGATTACACACAACTCTGGTCATTCCGATATTGTAATCGAAGTTTTCATGAGTGTGACCATGTGTCCATAGAACGATTTGAGGGTGATCCTCAATAAAATAGTCAAGACTTGAGTGATAACCACCGTTCATCATTGGATCGTTGTTGTACTTTTCAGCGCAAGACTGTAAAGAAGGTGTATGATGACCGACGACAACGATTTTTTCGTTGGGTTTAGCATCAGAAACGATGAATTTGATGTACTCAAGGGACTTTTTGTGTTCTTCGACAGCGTCTTCAGGGCAAAATACAGCTGGTTTTGTTTTAAACACAGTGGTGAAACGCTTCTCATGAGGAAGAGCAAGGAATTCCTCATCAGAAACACCAACTGGCTTGTCGATCGGCTGATATGTCTTGAACGAAACCTCACGATTTGAGTTTTTCACAACTCTAAAGTCGTTCATCATAGCCTTGATATGATAAAGAGTCAGAGGATCTTCTTTATTCATGTCTGTCCATAGCGTGGAACCAACGAATTTGTAGTCACCAAGCTGAAAAACTTCCTTATCAAGGATATGAAGGTTTGTATGATGAGCCAACTTACGCTTCAAGTCACCAAGAGTGTACTTAAAGTCTCCATGGTAATGCTCATGGTTACCTGCCACATAAACTACATGGGGAAATTGGAAACACGCACGTTTGAAAAAGTCTTGAAAACGCTGAGAACGTGCTCTAGCGAAACCCATCTCTTCTTGCCGACGATCGTACATATCCAAGTCTGCTGCAACAATGATGTCACCCGAGAGGATCAGTACTTCTGCTCCCTCGGTATTCTTTAAAATGATGTCTTCAAATTCTAAATGAAGGTCACTGCACACTGCTACTTTCATCTTCTTCTCTTTTCTTATAATACCTATACATCTTTACTTGATTCGCAAAGATCTTAGGATAATGTTCAAAATTAGCCAGTTCATCACCATAGTGCTCAACCAGCTCGTTATAAAAGTCTTCTACTTCTTTATCGGTCATACTCATATTATAAGCCTTCCAATCTTGGAAGTCAAGCGGAACTCTCTAGATTCTTCGTCTCGGGGATCCGAAAAATTTTTACCAGTTCTCAAAATCCGAGATAACCTTGGACACCGTGACACGTTCTCCATTAATCTCCACATTATGCAGCTTCGCTGTGAGAGTCGTACCAATCCCCGAAGAGGAATCAGCAAGAACCTCAACAGTATCCACATCCTTGAACTTCATCATAAACTCTTTAATAGCTTCTAGATCTTCAATATGTAAATACATTATTTCTTCCTCTTAAAGAACCAAGTCTTATTCCAACCCGAATGATGTCCCTCGTCACGAATCACACCGTGCCAAAGAATGTAAAAAGCAATCCATAGTTGATGCTTAAAGTCTTTCCAGTATTTCTGTCTATATGTCATTTTTTACTCTTAATTAATTTACTCAATGGCATTCTATACTGAGTCCACCAACCTGTAGGTTCAGCTTCTGATGTCATCCTTGGGAAAGTGAAAGAAAATCCATTTCCATCGTTATTAGTGTGTTCTTTGATTTTATCAGCAGGAATGTAAAGAAAGTCAAACTCTTGAAAGAAAGGGTGAAAAATTACTACAACAACTGCACCAGTTTTATTCTTTAAATTACCAACAGTCGCTCTTAGTGCACCATCCTTAGACTGACGAAAACGACAGGTCTTAACCTCCGTCCCATCAATCATATCCTGACCCTTAATATCGCTCCATACAGTCTTTCGTAAAGCTGCAATGGCAATCTCCCAATATCGCTCATAGGATATTGAACGATTATTCCAGAGCCAGTCTGCAAGCTCGGGATTTAATTCCCGTACAACCTGATCCGATTTAAGGAATCTATTTTCCTCTAAGTCTATTACTCTTTTTCCTTCTTCACATAAGAACTGCATATATCTCCCTGAAAGGTTTAAAACACAAAATTTTTGCCAGGGAATTTTTTCTAAGATTTTGAATCGAAAACCTTAAAGAAAATTCCTTTTGGTCTGGGGCTAGAATAATACACGTGGGGGTTTACGCTGGGTATGAATAGACGAAAAGGGGACCCTGAAATCTATTTTTACGGATCGACCCCCACCCGCATACCGCCACGGGGAGCACCCACCCACCCCGATCTAACTCACATTTAAGCCCGACGCATACCGCATAGCCCATAGGGAACCAGCATGCATCTAACTCACATATTGCTATTCATTGCACGAGTGCCAGAGAACATGCAAGCAAGACCGAGGAATGCGATACCGACACAAGCAAGCAGGTTGCCATCGGTTGCATTATCAATGCCACCAACAGCTGCCATAGTAACCAACAGACCAGCAAACACACGAATAGAACCACGCATAATATATCCTTTCAATCTATAGAAGAATTATAGTACAAAGACGAATAAAGATCAAGTGAAATCTTTAAGACGATTCACCAGTGATTCCATACTGCGAACATACTCTTGTTGCTTATGCTTAGGCAGGTCAGCGACGAGGTGTCCCAGCATAGAGTCCAGAGCACCCAGAGTATAGTGGGCACGTGCAGGGGAGCCGAGGGTCAGGGTCATCACTTTGTCATTAACATCACGCACTTCTTGGTAGGTCAGCTTCTTAGTCATCAGTTTTCTCCTTCAATACACGTATTATGCAGGATATCCGAATTTAAGTCAAGCCCCTGCAGAGTGTAGGGTTATTTCTGACGATACACTCGGACGTCGGTCACATAGGGTTTGAGTGCCTTCTCGGTTGCCTTGACCACTTGAGCGGACTTGCCAGCGAGGATAAGAAGCATGGTTTCGAAGTTCATAGTTTTTCCTTGACTTTAATTAGAAAATGGTTTAAGCGCAGATCATGTACTCAGCGAGGGCTTTGTAGTCCTTCGGGTTAGACGCACGGATCTTGCAGACGCTGATCAGGGTACGCAACGAGATTTCTTTAGCGTCATCCTTGAGCGAACGAATCAGGTCGAGGGCATCGGTCTTGATCTTAGCATCGTACTCAGGCATGAAGCTGTCGCACTTGGAGATGGTTTCCATACGTTCGATCTTCTGATCAGCGTTCATGGACAGGTCGATCAGCATTGAACGTGAACGGATAGCTTGGTCGATCGAATCCTGAGTCATGTTGGAGATGAAGATAACACGACCTTCAAAGTTGAACGAACGAGGCAGATCGTCGTCACGCATGTCAGCATTCCAAGAGATAATGCGCTTACCGTACGAATCAAGAGCACCTTTGAGCAAGTTCAGAGCAACTGGGTCTTTCAGCACAGCGTCACAGTCATCGAACACGATGATCGACTTGTTGTTCTCGAACAGGGTACGATACAAACCTTTGGCAGTAGAGTAACCCTTAACCATCGTGAAGCACTTACGCATAGACAGGACGGCACCAACTTGGAAGTCGGCGAGGTCAGAGATGTCCTTGAAGCCAGCGGACTCAAGAGTCTTGGTCACGGTGTAAGTCTTACCCAGACCACCTTCGCCAGTGATAACAGCAGAGGGTTGAACGCCAGCAGCGACCATGTTAACAAGTTTCTCGACGAACTCGAAGCGAGTGTTGATACCAAACTTAGCATCACGCTCAGCTGCTTTGGCAACAGCACCGTCGAAGTCGACTTTGGTACCAGAGAGTGCAGCAACTTTCTCTTCGACATGCTTACGTTCCTTAGAACGCTTCACAACCTTGCCATTCACATAACCAACAAATTTCTCAGAAGCCTTGTCAAACACGATACGAGCAGTCATTCTTTTTCCTCTTTCAATCAATCAATATAAGAATTATGCCCGATCTTGTAATTTCAGTCAAGCACTTCTTTGCATTCCCAGGTCAGCAGCAGGGTTATCCTACTGCTTGACTTTAATGAGGAAATCAGTTACGCCTCGGATCACCACCACGAATCGTAGTAGACGTCACGACCATCAGCGATCTGGTCTCGGGCATCGGCGATGAACTGCTTGGTCGCTTCGACGTCCTCGGGATAGATCGTTTGCTCGCCGAAGAAAAACCCTTCCACGGGAGTCAGCGCATTGACTCCGATATCGTGCTCCAGTAGATCTAGGTCACCCGAAGTCAGCTTGACGGGAACACAGTTGAAGGTTCCAGTACCACCACGACGACGATACAGTTCTTCCATCCAGCCGTGTAGGGCATTGAACTTGCGCCAGTAAGCCAGTTCACACTTGTCTTCGTTGTCCTCCAGCGTAGTGCCTTCGGGAACAGAGAACGCATACATATCCAGACCCATAATCAACCTCCAAAAGTAGAACGAGAATAACCTTGAGCAAAGCCAGACGAACCGCCTGCGAACCCACGTGAAGTCTTACCCTTCATTTTCTGCTTAGGTGCTTTGCGAGACTTCACCACTTGAATAGAACCGCCTGCACGCAGAAACGCTTCCACGGCATCCTTAGTTTCCTCACGGACCTGCGACTTGCTCTTATAAATCTCTTTCATTCAAATCTCCTAATCAACTCAACATATAAGAATTATACAGCATTTCGGAATTTAAGTCAACCGCCTCGGAAAGACCCTACTGACGGCATGGTTGCTTGACTTTAATTCAGTTCTGCTTTAAGAGCAGCGATCGACGCTTCCATAGCAGCAATTTCGGCTTCAATACGCAGCTGCTTTTCGGTTTTGACGGGCAATTCGCGGATATAATCGCATTGATCAATTAACTCAAAACCCCCATCACCCGTATCGGCATAAAGTTCAACCGCATCACCGTCGATAATTAGAACAATACCTTCTTCTTCGTATTCAGCGATCATAGGGCATGGAGATTCTACCCCACAAAACCCATGAAAATCATTTCTAGTAAAAGGACGGATTTTACCCATATCGCGAAGGGATTCGATCAGTTCACGGGAGATTTTGGTAAAGTTCATTTCAGTTCCTTTTTCTTAACCAATACAAGAATTATCGCTCAGAACCCAATTTAAGTCAAGCCCCTCAGTCTCGTAGGGTTATTACCAATCTATCCTTAGCATCAACCCCAACACGGATATCTTACCCCAAAGTCAAATAAAAGTCAAATCTTTTTGCATTCCCATGCTTGCAGTAGGGGCTTGTCTTTAATTAAGATATCCTGTAAGATACGTCTATGGGTTCGAACGAAAGGGGATGGACGGCGAGAGCGGACGTCGTTTTCGTTGTCGGTTGCAGGCGGTTCCTTGACTTTAATTCAAAAATCAGGTATGATGAAAGGTTGCCTGAGAAATGCTGAAAAGCCCATGCGGCTAACATGGGCTTGACTTTAATTCAGTTTTCAGGTAGGACTATCGGCGACTGGAATCCGATAGTCTCAGACTATGATGCAGCAGACAGGATGTCCGATAGTCACCAGCTATCGTCGACGGGCATCCAATAGTCTCCGTCAATCGTCTCACCAGCACGATCGATCCGCTGTCGGGGTGGCACGGGATCGGTGATAATACCCTTAGAGGCTAACTGACCTGCGCGAAGGTTATCTGTTACCTCTAAGTAAGCATCTGATGTCCGATCAGCGACACGTGCTTTATTTGATTCGCGAATCTTCTCGACGGTTTCTTTAGATACTACTCGGTCACTCAGCGCATGTGATACAGAGCAATATGGTCCACGCTTTCTGTGCTCTATTCCGCACACGGGGCAGTTCTTTTTCTTATATACACCTGGCATAAAATTTTTCTTGACTTTTTAGGAAAAGGGTTAAGACGCACACCAGACTGTATTTATAGTCACTCCCAGACGCTACCTAAATAGAGACCCTGCCTACTCAAAATCATAGATCCTGCTGAGCCTCTATTAGAAAACCCTATGAGCCTCTTTCTCGATTATACCTTGAGCCTCTATTAGAAAACCCTATGAGCCTCTTTCGCTATTTACTCATGAGCCTCTATCCATAATACGAATGTTCTTTTATTGTTTTTTCGGATGTTCTACCGCAGAGAGTACATTCGTTCCAGTAAGTCGTATGTGCTTTATCATAGTAAGAACCAGAGAAATAATGGGATTTCTCTACTA